>Ga0131853_10025893_pt1 | contig 10560 bp, 6 predicted proteins | sample TergutLab28metaG_FD_92764 | JGI IMG/M metagenome (GOLD analysis project Ga0131853, IMG submission 92764) | Labiotermes labralis P1 segment gut microbial communities from Petit-Saut dam, French Guiana - Lab288 P1 (version 2) (version 2) | ecosystem: Host-associated > Arthropoda: Insects >... | reverse complement strand
ATAGTTGAATAAAGAGAGACCAACTTGATGTCACTTGCTTTATTATTTCATTATTTAATGCTCAACATGTTTTGGATGTTAATACATCCATCCTCAGGAGCTTGCGACTTATTTGTTGAGTTACTTCATGGGTTGTATTGCTCTGGTTCGATGTGTGTTGGTGTTACGGTGTGGTTCGGCTGGGGTGGTGCAGGCTGAAGCCTGCATACGGATACCACACCGTAACACCAACACACATCGAACCAGAGCAATACAACCCATGAAATAACCCAACAAATAAGTCGCAAGCTCCTGAGGATGGGTGTATTAACATCCGAAACATGTTGAGCATTAAATAAAGAAATAATAAAGCAAGTGACATCAAGTTGGTCACTCTTTATTCAACTTCCGTACTGTTCATCAGATTTTGAGCAGCAGTGACGCGCAGCAGAGTGAGATGCGAGTATATCAGTTTACGGCGAATTCACAAACAAGCAGGAATCATTCATTCATCGTGGCCCGTTTCCAGGCGCCGCATTCTTCTGGGTGGATTCATTCATACTGTTGTGAAGTGATGACAGTGTATTTACACAAAAGTCGTGTCCTCTGAAACATATGTTTATCCAGTAACTGGTTTTTCATACAAGGCACTCTCTGTTGTCCCCCAGATACCGTTGATGCCCCCTGCAAGACAACAGTGCGCAGAGTGGCTGCGCAGTTACACCGGGCACTGTCTGAGAAGGGACTGGCCTTTTTGGTGAACCACAGCATACCTGACGACAAGGTACGTGCAGGGACCCTCGAAGATGACGCAAATTTTCGGCATATTGGATGCTCTTTGGACCTGGCCGCTTTTGCCCATAAAACTGTGCTGTGTGACCCCCCCCCCACCCCAGTGAAAATCAGACCAGCCTGTCAAGTCTCGACACGTCAGGCTAATAATATTTAGGCACCCGAATTTAAATTTTAAGAAGTGCAGGAAGATATGTTCTTTATTGAAAACTAAGCACAGAAGGTCTTTGCGAGGGGATACAGTGGCGCACAGTGACCGAAGACTTGCATACAGTGGCGTAGCTAGGATCTTTGGTGCACGGGGCAGGAAATCAAAAGTGCGCCCGTACCGGAAATTTCTAACTTAAAAATGACAATAGCTTACCGAATTTCCTTTTTATCGGGACTGATAATTTACAATATGTTGAGAGCAGAAAATCAATTTTATTTGTAATATTTTATCGCTCATTTTGCCGCCCCCTTCACTCTGCCCCCCGGGGCTGCCAATCCACTCCCCCTCCCCCACAGCTACGATCTTGCTTGCACATCCTTGTGGGTGCCGTTTATTCTTTCATTCACTAGCTACAGAACTGGAAGCATATATTTATTATTATTATTATTATTATTATTATTACGGTAGAGTATAGAGGAGTTGCCGGAGCTACACACTTTCAAAACTTCTCACGATTTTTAATTAAATGCCAATCTACAACCAGATTACTTGCCAACAGAACCTATAAGTGACTAGTAACGTTGGGATCAAGGACCGCTAACGAGATGCATATACAGCATTTTATTAGCAAGGCTTTTTAAATTGCATTCTTTGGCAGCCGCGCACCTTGTTCCCTGAGCTCTGTATTTACTGAGGTTAATGCACCCTGGTCAACGCACTTCGACGTCAACGCATACTACCATTACAGCACAAAATTCCACTATACCTATTTTTTTTTACCTGTGGCTCTGCGGCCCAACGCGGGTCAAGGCCTCCTCATTCTTGAGGCTTCTAGATCGCACACAACGACGCATCACATTCGGTAGGACTCCTCTGAACGAGTGATCAGCTCGTCGCAGAGACCTCTACTTGACAACACAACATTCACAACAGGATTCGAACCCACAATCTCAGCAGGCGAGCGGCTGTAGACCTACACCTTAGGCCAAGCGGCCACTGGGACTGGCCTGTGCTAATGTTACGGATTTGTTTTACTCGATGTTACGTCCGCTGGAAAAAAAAAAACTCCCGAACATGTCTGATATGTGGTACCTTGTGGGGTGGAGGTTGGATGGGCCCCTGAGGCGGTCTGGAGAACATCTCCGGCCGGCATTCAAACTCCATTCCGTCCATTCCATAGCCCAATCACTATACCGACCCGCTACCGCCCTCCACCACCCTTACTTCATTTACACAAAACTCGAAATACTTTTTCGTGTGTCCAATGTCCAATCATGTCAGATGGTCAGTGGCGCAGGATACTGCCCGGTTACACGGGTAAAACGCGATGGGAATATTAACACGCATGGGAAAGACAGGAAAATATGTAGGGAATGTTATCGGGGTTCTTAAGTAAAATTCACCCCATTAACCTGCCACGAAAACACAGAACATTAGTACAACTACTCTTTCTATAACCTCGGCGCTAGATTGGTGTGGGTGGTTAACGACACGCCCAGTCCGCTCTACTAACGGGAATGACCCGGTACGCATTGTATTGGAGACTGGATAGGCCCCAGGGCCGGTCTGTGCGGGTGCAGAAAGTTTCGCCCTCGCCGAAATTCGATCCCCGGACCTATTGGGGTTCTTTCGGGTGCAACAACTTGGATCCTTCGCGATGAGAAGGTCTTCGACGTGTTTCAATTATTGCGATATGAAAGAAGATCGCTCTCTATATTTGGATACGAAGTTAAGGCCAAAGAAACTGGAGTAAAAGGCCTGTTGGAATTTTGAAAAAAAAAAAGACCTCATTTTATCACGGTCTTATATTATATTTTCGAAATATCACTTGCAAAGGATTAGTTTTGCGCATAGAAAGCGCGTGTTTATCGGATAATTAAGCGAAGATCATACATTTTTCCGACTTAGAGAAACTGCATTTGCTGATAAAATTGATACGTGGAGATAACATTTCCCTACCCCAGTCATCTTTCTACGTATGTCTCAGAAGGCACCTGTTCTGTCACACTGGAATCTCGTGCACATAAGGTGTTGAGAAAAAAAGTTCGGATCCAAAATGTCAGCTCTATGGAATAAATTGCAGCTAAATGATCGTATTATTCATTTCAAACCCATAAACTTACATATTAACGTGGTTAATGGGTTTCAGTCAGATTCAAGTATAGCTGACATTACGAACAAAATCCAAATGTCAACAGTCTTAACTGTCAATTCTCTGTGGCGACATTCGCTGTAATGATTACAACTTAACACACACACTTTCTTGACGTAGATAGTGACGTGAGTGTCGTAATGACGAAGTTTTCTGTAATTAGGTGGGGTCATTTCCTCCGTATCGGATAAAAGGTGTAGCCTGCCATGGCTGTCTTTCTGAATTTCGTGGCGCCTTTTCTGCCGCACGATGTGTTACGTCATGCCTTACGATTCTTGGAATATGGTGTAATTCCTTCCATATCAGGTAAACGCCCAATGGCTGTACCGCCACGACTAGCTGTTTGTAAGGAAGAAATAACGTTTCCTTCACATCAAATCCGACGTTTATACTGTTACAGTTCGGCCACCATAATCTCCTTGGTATATACAAAAGGATTTCTTTGTGTAAGGTTGCAGAGCTTTGTGAGGTATCCCCTTCCTAGCTGATGCTTCCAAATATGAACAAGTACTGCTTGACTTTCATCGTCGAACTGTACGAACATACTGATCACCGACGACGTCTTGTATTTGCAGCTTCGGGCGGTGTACAATGCTTACGACAAGTTCTGCGATCTTCCGGAAGAAGACAGAAACAGGTTTCGACGGATTTCCCCCTGCAACCACGGCTACGTTTCGCCCGGAGTTGAAAGGTGAGACCCTTTTGTATTTAGATTATACAATGCCCCTTCACCGGATGTCTGTTCCCGCCTATATTGCATCCGTAGTTTAGGTCAACATATTACAGATTACCACAGAAAAGTAAACACGCTACCTTGTCACACTGTTACTTGGGAGCAGAAGAGGAGCGTAGCCGGGGGGGGGATTGGTGTGGCCGCCGTGGGCGGTAGAGTGAATATTTTAAATAAAAAGTTCAATGTTCTGCGCGTAACAAATTTCAAATCACTGAACCAAATGACAGGAAATCCAATAAATAACTGACTCTTAGTTCGTGATTTCTATCAGGGGCGGCCATTGTGACTACTCGCCCCCGGGCGGCCAAAAAAAACCCCCCCTAGCTGTGCCACTGCATCGGAGCGCACCTAACTGATCTAACCACATGCATTGTAGACTTAATATGGCAACAACTGGGAGACTGTTACATTTAACACCCAGTGCCGACGAAACACAGGGGGGAAGCCGGTACAAATTACCCGGGCCCGGCTGTCCGGAAGTTGCGTATGTTTGTGTGTTTCTCGGTAGTATCATTGTCTGTAGCCTGTACATATTAACCCATTCAGACCAAGACCACGTTCAACGTTTCCAATTTTGTGTAAAGATTTTAACCGGTCCACTCTTGCTGCCTTGTTAAGAATGAAACTAAAATGACCTGTAATTGAAGCAAATTCAAACCGCGCGATGAAGCAAATAAATAATAAAAAGTTGTCATTACTTCTCACAGCAGAAACATACAGCAAACAGTCCCTCGGCCAGCCGCACTATATAGTGGGAGGGGGTGGTCCGGATTACCCGGGAATCCGGACCACCGAGAGAAGACCCCATGGTATATGTAACGCAACAAATATCGTCACTCAGTGCTAACGTAAAACTCCTTAAGGCGAAAATACTGTACCCAACAGCATATGATGATAACAATAATAAATTCAATCCAACCACATATGGCACTACAGCCCCTTGTGGCCCCTACCTCCCTCAAGAGGTGCCTCCAATCTTCTCTACACCTACTCATCTCCTCCATCCTTGTATTCCTAGAATGCGTAATGCATCCCTCTGGACAACATCCTCCCCCTTTTTTCTTGGTGTTCCAACTGATCTTGTGTTAATAATAATGATAGTAGTAGCAATAAAGTGCTGCCAGAATAATTTCAATGGGAAATACTGCGGTATATTTGGCCCCAAAATTGCCTGGGGATCCAGATTGCAGAAGGACCACAATTTTTGTATTTAAATTAACTCACCGGTGGGGGAAAACAAGCAGGAAGTTACTGTACATCTTGACATTAGACTGAGGTGAGTTTCCACTGCCACACACTGGTCATTTGAACCCTGTGAAGCAACCCAATACACACGAATATAAAAATACACAACAATAATAATAATAGATTCATAAATAACAAAACAGTAGATTCAGCTGTCTCCAATGTGACCTACATTCATGAGGACATCAATTTGAATCTCAGGCAGCATACTCATATAATAGTGACCTGCTAGCCGACCTCCTTCCAATACTGCACAGTTGCAGTCCACAAGGCGTGGCTACTGCTAGGATAACCTTGGAATGGCCTAGCAGCTTTTACCTATTGCATACAAACATTTAGTCTGTTGGAAGTACATTCATAGCATCAGTCACTGTCTATATTTTCCAAATGGGTAGATGTTTGTCATTATCCTTGGTCCCTTTGAATGAATGACAGTGTAATTTCATTACACAGGTTATGAGAGTTGTGTACCAAGTACATCACAATTTGTGGTAAATGTAAATTGTAATCTGTGTAACTGACAGTAGAATATAATTAAAAAACACCAGAATTAATTCAGAACAAGAAGCAACAAACCACTGAAATATACACTGCATGAATGGTCCTGAAGGAAACAGTAGGTGCTAAGCTTGCCTGCTTTTAAGATTTTACAGCAATGGTTAAAATAAAGTGTAGACAGTAGTTATCCATATTAACAAGCCATTTATGCAATACACACAAAATGTCGGGCCACAGTCCTCTCCAACCATTATATATATATATATATATGGGGTGCATGTGTGTATGTAATGGGTATTTACTTACATGCATACACACACACACACATACAACCACCTTTTACACTTTCTGTCCTAGCATCCAACAGTTATTTCAGATTCAACGGCTAGTTGCAATTTTGGACCACTTGTGCCTTATACAGCACAACCTACACATTGGCTGCAAGAGGCTATACAAGATAAGAGAGTCCTACAGAAATTTAGTGGGAAAATCTCTGATAAAGTGACCCCTTGGAAGATGAGGGAGAAGTCTGGAGGATAACCAAATTTTAGGGTGACAGCTTGGAACAATGAGAGTTTGATTAAACAACTTAGGACCACAACATACTGGTGTAACAGTGTGAACATTTTATTACCTACTATCACCTTGTGGGCCGAGTAGCATAGCCGGTATATCGACTGGCTATGGGCTGGACGGTCCGGTGATCGAATCCCGGTGGAGGCGAGATTTTCCGCACCTGTCCAGAATGGCCCTGGGGCCCACCTAGCTTCCTGTACAATGGGTACCGGGTCTTTACCGGGGGTAAAGAGCGGCCGGGGCATGACCCCTCACCCCTTTCTAGTGCCATGGTCAAGAAAGAGTAGAGCTATACCTCTACTCCCCCTATGGGCTGTACGGCCTGTTCAGAGCCTCAGTGCCTGTACAAGGGTGCGCTTTATCTTTACTTTACTGTCACCTTAATTTGTTAGTCTTTTTATTAAAATAATTGAAGTTCACATCCCACACAATCAACGACTGCAAAATACTTTTTCTAGAAAGCAATTAACAATTTTCACTTTAAAATTGCTTCTGTTTCCACCAGATTCTCAAGGGAACATGTAAAAGAACTACGTCACACATTCAACATCTGTTGCTTAGATCAGAACTTACCTGAAGTACAAGGATTTCAAGCTGCGGTGGCATCACTGGCAAAGGACTTCCAGAAGTTAGCAGCTCTTCTGCTACGGGCACTTGCATCAAGTTTACGTATGTACATGTTACAGTTCTACCTGTATTTGGGCATATATTAATTCTTTCAATTAATCTTCTTCTGTTTATCACGAATTATTTTATCAATTTGCTTCACATCTTCTTTGTACCAAGCTTCTATTTTAATTATTACTGGTGTAAAGTTTAGAGCACTACAAATATCACATTACAAACAGTCAGACCTTGTTTTTACTTCCGTATTGTTAATTATTCACTGTAGAAAAATGATATTTCAAACCAAAGGTGTAGATATACATTTTGCAACATGCCAATTTTTTTATGCTGAGTAATTTTTGAGGACATAAAGAGCATCTTTCTTCAACTTGACATAAAATTGGGGTATGCATTGGACTGACATGAACCAAGATTTTACTTTGAGTGACAACTTTAATACACATTCTCCAACACCATATGTAACTTAAATATGTTCAGTAGTTCCACAGATAAAACATGCTGGTAAATGGACAAAACCTTCCCTGTTATCATACAGTCCGTGCAAATGCAAACAGCAAAATTTTGTAAATCCAATACACATAGGGCTTGACAAGTGCTAAAGTATCAAATATTCCAGATTTTCTAACCCTACCTCCACGGACCTAAGTTCTTACAGGTAATTTTTTTATTACTGCTCCTATACTTGGGCTGCACAACTAATCAAAGGAGACCTCCATTTTGTATCTACTTTGTCCGCCTGTTCAGGGTTATCAGTGTCATCTCCTGTGTTTTGTGAGTCTTCATAGCTGAAGGATTTGGAGACAAGGGGACAAGAGATACCACTGTGTTTGATACACAGACACTGTTGGTGGCCTTCTGAACATGTCCCTGTAATCTGTCTGTTTCACCAATGAAGCTTTATTCTGGTAAAACACAGAAATTTCAGTCTTGGGACTACTCTCCTCTCAAGTACCACACTATCAGATGTCTGATTGCAAACATTTTGCCATAGGCTACTTCTACTATCTTTATTCAGTGCCACAGGTGGCTTATGTCTACAAAAAAAGAACCCCTAATGTTTGTACACACAAAGGACAACTCATCCCTCCTGCTTGTGACATCTTGTGTTTGCAGAACTGCAAGCTGAATACTTCCTCGACTCCCATCGCAACATGTTTCAGAAGGGGAATGAATCCTGCATGAGACTGTTGTACTACCCTCCTTTTGGGGCACCACCCACATCAGGAGTCACACGATGTGGAGAACATGCAGACTACGGCACATTCACTCTGTTGGCTCAGGACTGTGAAGGTGGGCTTGAGGTAATGAAGCACCATGTGACAAAACACAATACATCCATGGAAAAATAAGTACAATGTGTATCATTTATGAATATCGGTGAAACTGATTTGTTTTTTGGCCATCACTGTGCAATAAGGTTACTACATAAGAGGGAATCTAATGTTCAGTACTGTTAAGGAAATGTATTGGAAAACTGCTGCTCAGGGCATTATGCCATGATTAGTGAAGGAATACGTCATGAAGGGAGATTAAGTGGTTCAGGATCATGTCCAATAATGGAGTTTGGTATCTGAAGTATTTAATCCTCTTTATATTTTTAACATATCTTCAGTATTATGAATGTATTGTGAACGATGCATATAACGAGAGTGAATGTTCATGGGTACTGGAAGAGGGGTGGGGGCAGCCTTCAAATAGGTATATATGCTTTGTGTACACCATTACATGTACAATACAAGTTACAGATTTATGGACTTTCTCTCCTAGGTACAGACAAGTACCCACAAATGGGGTCGTGTTGGCCATCTCCCAGGTTCAATCCTGGTTAACACAGGCGAACTACTGGCATTTTGGACAAATAGCAAATACCCTGCTCTGGTAAGGCTCACAATAATTATGAGATTCTCAAAGTAGCAGCCATTTCTAAAGCTAAAAACATAGTAAAACATAAAATGTCCCTGTGAATGCCATAAAGGCATCTGGGGAAGTGGAGGTATAGCTCCACAGATTCTTAACCCTGGCACTAGATGGAGATCTGTGATTATCTTCACACCTCTGCTCCTGATATAACAGTGTAAAGATTAATATAAGGAACGTGAGATCTGAAGTTCTGTGAGAACCTCAATCTTAGTTTACCAGTGTGAGTGGTGCTGATGATTCACATTTCTTGAGACCCTGAAGACAAATGCAGCAAGCTCCTCCACGATGCTGGTAACTACTAACCAAGTGACATGACACCACATCCCAGAAAACATAAATCTTCAAAAGTATGGAACTTATGTGCAGCATTCATATGAGCCAATTATGGCCAGTTCTGTACAACCCTAGTGAGGTTATTTCCTGCCACCACCAACCTCAGTAATTATGATCCTGCAGATTGCACCCGAATTTAATGCTGGCACCCAAGGGTTAATGGATAGACAATTACTCTTGCCTGTTGCTTTGTACAGTTGTATGGTTTCTGACATTACGGGATGAATATGGGTCAACGATGTTGAAGCACAGGGAGATGACGAAGATATGCAGACCAAAAAGGGAGGAGGTGCCAGAAGGTTGCAGATAACTTTCATTGGTTGTACTTCTCCCTAAATAGTAGGAAGGCAATCACACCAAGGAAGATAAGAAGGGTAGGGAATGCAGTACACATGACAGAGAAGAAAATACTTGTAAGGTTCTGGTTGGAAAATCTGAAGGAAAGAGACCAGGAAGACCTAGGTGTAAAAGGGAGGGTATTAAAATGATTCCAAAAAAATTAATATGTAAACAGACTAGATTCATGTGACTCAGGATAGGGACAAGTGATAGGCTCTTCTAACTTGGTAATAAACCTCCATTCCATTAAATGAAGGGAATTTCTTGGCTAGCCAAGGAAGTGCCTGCTTTTCCAGAAGGACTCTACTCCATCCAGTCAGTTATGTCACAGTATTAAGAATGTTGTTTCTTTTACAGCGTCACCGTGTCGTGGTCCCTGAACAGCCACATGTCCGTTCCAAAGGACGGCACAGTATAGCATTTTTTGTGCACCCAGACAATGACACGCCCATCACTCCAATACAGTGCCCAGGGACACCAACAGAGACACCTGAAGATAAGACCTGCATTGTTAAGAATTCAAAGTCCCACCACTCAAAACACAATACAATCTACACAGCCTGCCAACACCTCCAGATGCGATTTCGGGAAACATATGCACCTTAATAAAGGGCAAGCTCTGTATTTATGGAATCGTGAAGCTCAATGCAGTTTTTTTGGGACTGTACTTTCCGTAACTTGTAAGATTATTTAATCTGTATTTTTATGCACTCTAAAAATAAAACTTTACATGCAACATAATGAAGAACTTCATAATGCATAACCTGAATGTTGTCAGGATGACTAAATAATGGATGATTTAGGAAACATGAAATAGATAAAAAAGAACTTTGCTGGAAATCCTTAATGGAAGTTACAAATTGGGATAACATGACACAGATCAAACAACTGTGGTCTTAAAGAAGAAGGTTTTGAAGACATAAAGTGGATGGAACTACCCCAAAAATGGTCTAATGTACCCATTCTTTGTCTCAGTGCAGTAGGTTCCCTCTTCTTTCTTTCTTCCCTTCTCATCTGTACTCATAAAATGTTTCTTGTGAATGTCTGTTGATAGTGCAGCAAGTGAATGAAGTTCAATAGTAAAATAACTACCCCCCCCCCCCCCCCCCCCCCCCTATCAAATAATCAAACACCCCCAACAATAAAACCTAAACCAACACTTCATTTTTTTATAAAAAAAAAAAAAAAAAATTTTTTTTTTATTTTTTTTTCCCT
>Ga0131853_10025892_pt1 | contig 10560 bp, 5 predicted proteins | sample TergutLab28metaG_FD_92764 | JGI IMG/M metagenome (GOLD analysis project Ga0131853, IMG submission 92764) | Labiotermes labralis P1 segment gut microbial communities from Petit-Saut dam, French Guiana - Lab288 P1 (version 2) (version 2) | ecosystem: Host-associated > Arthropoda: Insects >... | reverse complement strand
GCGCTGACCACGTGACACCCCTCTATCCGCAAAAGTTGGCACTAACTTCGCCGACCGGCGGCGGCCGCTCTGTCGGTATAGTTCGCGTGCGGACTAAGGCCACGGAGTTTAGTTTTTTTAGTGATTGCAGTTAGATGGAACCAAAATTCTTCTGCAAAATCGCGCGATATTTTAATAGAGGTTTTGAATTTGTAAGTGAATATATGTATTATCAAATTAAGTGCTATTTATTATCAGCCATCGAGCTGGGTTCTGAATGCACGCTGGTTGGGATATGACTTGGATATTAAACAGCAGTTCATGAAAATTATTCCACTACTTCGACTTCTATACTGATATAAAAACAGAGATATTTTTTAATCTTCGATTTAGTTTATATTTGATTCTTTAGATAATTTCTGTTAATATAAGAACATATATTGAGCAAGAGATAGCATTCACAAATGTAAAGACGGTACATTTTAAACAAAACTCATGTTTGACGATAAACTACTCACAGAACACAGTCTGGCTTTCTTCCCTGTAACAGAAGCAATTAGTGTTTTCCCCATTACTTCAGCCATTCTTGCTTCCTCTAAACAGCAAGTACAAGTAAAGAAGGTCCTGGCTCTTTCATCTTTGATACGGCAGCTCATTACTCAAGATGTACGCGCAACTTTTCAGTTTAAAAAAAAGATTTTCAGTTCTTCATAGTTAGGTTTCGCATTGAACAATTGTGTGTTTCAAAATATTTTTGTTTTCATGTAAAACAAAGTAAACTTAACTGTTATATTTTTTATGGAAATTTTAGTGAAGATTTTTTTTTTAATGCGCGTTCTTAATGTTTCCTGTCAATTTATTCTCCATTCAATTTATTTACTGGTTCTGTTCATGACAACTGGTATGTGAGCTACATCCAACTTGGAGCGTTCAGGTGCAGAATGTTTCAGCAAATTATCCTCTCCTTAACTTCTAACACCTGACGGCCACATCAAAATTGACCATACATATTTTATCACTTTAGTAGCCTGCGATTAAGTTCGTGGCCTGTTCTGATATAACACACGTAGCCAAGGACGTTCATTTTAGCCTTTGTTGGCAAAATCCTCGCATTTTCTTCTCACAGTACCGATATAACAAAATGCGGAATTGATTTTCAGGCAGTTTTCATAACTGCTATATTCAATTACAATGACACTGCGCCGACATCTGTCACTCTAGACAATCCATTCATTATTATCTTTAGGAAGTTTACGATTGCCACTCTGTATCCGCAGGAAGTTTTGAAGCACAGCACATCTGCAGCCACCAGTCTTACAATGTATTCTTTTGTTAAGGTCCAGCAAGATAATCCACGGAGTTACATTAAAAAAACGAACAAGGCCACGACATATGTAGAATTTCATTACGATTTGCTTTTGAATATACCCAGTAGTTTTATAGTTCCGTTTAATTATTAGCACGTGTTTAGTATCGCGTTAACACTTCCAAAGTACCTCGCTTTTTGTGGTTAGACAGTTCTTACTATCATTATAATCATGCGGGGTCACACGTTCTGCTCTAAACTGTACTGGTGAATGACTTGCCACGCCATATGCTGGTTTCGTGTGGTTATTTGGTAAAAATTTGGATGTCGCCACTAAGGCAGAACTCAGGTCGTCCTCCTAACAGTGTTCCGCCGCCAGTTCTGGGAAGACAATAATATAGTCTTATCAATCTGTATGTGTAGCAGAGCCATATAATTTGGTGGGAGAGTCAGTAATATTTTAAAGAATTGCGCACCTTCAGTTCCAAGACTGTCGAAAGAAATACAAAGATCGTATCTGTATATAAGAAGATAAGCAGACAGGGGTAGGGTATTCACGAAAATTCAACTGATATAACAGCCATCACGGATTTAAAACTGTCGCTCTGGATGCAGTGAACAAAGAAATGGGTTTTATTTACATTAAATGACAACACAAGAAATGAAAATGACTTTAAAGTGTATTTTAATTAAAATAGGGCAGTAAAATCTCACCCACTACAGCGTTATGCCGATGACGGTGGTCGCACGGGTTAAGACGTGGGTCTGCGGCCGCTCGCGTGTTGGGATTGCGGGTTCGAATCCCGCCGGGGCATGGATTTATTTCTCTTATGAGCGTTGTGTTTTGTCAGGTAGAGATCTCTGCGACGGGCCGATCACTCGTCCGGAGGAGTCCTACTGAGTGCTATGAGTTTAACGGAGCGATACCTTGATACCTTAACAATGGGAAGGCCTAGGACCACTAGGGCTTCCCAGCCATGAAAATAAAATCCACAGAATTTTAGACGTTCCGATCGTTATACTAACGGAAGACTAATATCAAAGAGATTTATATGTAAAGATTTGGTTCGGACCCCACAGTAACACACAGCCTTTGTTATAGAAACACCCAGTCTGTGTTCTTTAGGGAAATTATCTTTTTTTTTTTGCGGACAAAACAAAAGACAGAAATACGGTTTCTGGGCAGAACGTATGAATCTTTGACGACAAGCCTGGTTGTATATAAATTAACCATTAAGCGTGAAAAACTATCGGGAAGTAATTTCCTAGACGCATTTTCAGTTGGATATGGGGCAGAAGGCGGTGGTCCAGTTCCCGACATGAACAAGAAATATTATCTTCACCAACAGGTCTGAAGCCAATCCGGCCGACAGTACAGACGTTTCAACGGATAACAGGCGCACTGTTCCGAGGCAAAGGCGGCTGCAGCCTGAAGTTAATCAGTTACAGACATCTACTGCCGAGGAGAAGTCACACTTCCGCTGCCTGTTGGTATTCGTGGCGTGAAGTTAATCGGCGAAAGAAGGAACTTAAACTTACTGTCACATCTTGAACTGCAATACAGTCTATTTTGGCTTTTTATAAGCTTTGTTAAATTCGTACAATAGACGTGTTTGGTTTCTTCTATGCCATTACTCGATTTTCCACGCTACGTAATTGAATCCATTTAGAGAGCAAGTGATAAAGTACTCCGTCTAGATACAACACCAGCTACTTTAAAAAAAATAATAGTATAATTACTGGGGGTAGCAGAAATACTAATTTAATAAATGTGCAATTTAATAACCGGTTTTGTGTATAATTCTTACTAAACTAATAAAGGTTCATATGCCGATATATTTTTAAAAAATTTTGTTTTCTGAAGTTTTTAATAACAGCCCATTTGTGTTAAAGCAGAACTTAATTGTAGTTACATAATCTAGGTCTGCAGAAAATGTTACTCATCCATCTGTAGTTCTAACTGGCTATCGCTATGAAAGCGAAGGGTGAACAAAATTTCGTGGCACCCCAGATATTTTTTAACATTCTAAACAAGATGGAGAAAAAAATTGCACACTCTTCAATATTCCTTGAAGACCCAAAACATTAAAGTTTCCGGACGTCACTGTTAGATGTTCTAATACTGGTCATGCAAGTTTACACGGTCGCCATATTGATATTACTGATGGCAGGAAAAATGTGTTAAGGTAGCTCAACAGAATACTGTTCCTATAAGTTTCCTAAATATTAATCACTGTTCCAAAATTACTAAGATAGTTATACCTGCAAAAAAGCTTGATCATGCCGTAGGAATACCTGCTGTTATAAGACAAAAAAAAATAGTTCAACATTAATACACAATATTTATCTCAGTATTTAACCAACTTGATGCACAAAATTTTTTTTCACAATAAGTTTTATTTCATGCCTCTGGTATCATCACACCTATAGGTATAATGGTACCAGAGTCTGTGTAATGCAATTTTGACCTCCTGATGATGAGCACATGTGCTCGAAACACGTGGAGGCATGAAATAAAACTTATTGTGAAACAAATTTTTTGCATCAAGTTGGTTAAATACTGAGATAAATATATTGAGATGCACGGTCAGCAAAAAGTCAAAATTAATACACAATGTTTTGCTCTAAGTGTGACTATAAAGCTCACCAAGAGTTCTCTTAATTTAAGCAAATCATCCTGAAAAGTGAAGCGTTTTAAATAGTCTTAACTAGAATAAATACAGAAATTAAACGACCATACACAAGAAAGAAACACAGTTTTATTGAAAGCTAGTTTATTTCTGCAGAATATACTAATATTCCACTTGTAAAAATCGTCTGCATCATCAGAAAACATAAAACGCTTTGTTGTACATTGTATTTATTACATGATATACGCTGTTCGTCCTACATATTTCAATCACTACGACAATCCACAGGGAGGACCCAAAACGGATTTGCGTTCTTTGATGGTCTCAACAGGACCATGCCAAGGGTCAGGCTGTTTATCACCGGCCTGTCATTTGGGCGACACAGTTTCAATCCAAGTCTATTTCATGTGGGATTAGTAGTGGACAAAGCCGCCCCGAGACAATTATTCTTCAAATATTTCCGTCTCGCCCGACAGCAACGTCGCACTACTAATTGTTACTAATTCATGCACCTATTGTTGCCGCAGTATAATCTTAAGCAACTGACAGCATAGCTAAGCAACATTCTCAAAAGGAAGTGGGAATAAACACACTTCTTTCAAAGCGAATATTATTGCATGTTAGGAAAATGAACACATTTCGATATTTTAGACCAATATTCCCAAGCAAAGATCTCATAAACGAATACCCTGGAGTAATATTATATTAAATGCAACATATACAAAAAATATATTTTTAACATAGGACGGTATAAAAATTCTGTCAAATAAAACTACAGTTGATCACTACTTAGCAGTGCTGTAGCGGAATTCCTAACCTCTGAAAAAAAAGACCACCAGCAGGCACTATCCTGAGTCTGTTCTTGTGTCATTCTCCCTCTGTCACAATTTACTCCCTTAGAACCACCTTCACGTTACGTGCAAAAATCGCTTGTCACATTCCGCAAAAATTACAGGCTATAAACCTTTAGTAATTCCATTCCAGAGATCCTAACTTCTTACATTTCACAAACTCAACAACACAAGATATCCTGCATACATCAGGGACTTTTGCCCTGTGAAATATCATACGTTGACCACGGACTTAATTATTTTTGAATCCAGACATTTTACTCCTCATTTTGTTTTCAAGCACCCGCTGTTTATAAAATTATATTTTGATGGCGAATGTATGTTTTTGGTATGGAATATTAGATTTTTTCATATCGTATTTTTTCCAGTTATAACCACACAACAATCATGGAACTGGCTCTCTTTCCATCATCATGTAAAAACAAAAATTACGAAACCGACTTTCTGGGAACATCGCACAATTGAACTCAACAAAGCAGGCTACACCTTTTATCGTTCTTACCTGATAACGTAGACAGACTTAGCTACTGAAAGATGTACGCTTTTAATCAGAAACAGGATGATGGAAAAAGCCTAATGTATGTGCGAATGTACTTTGGGTTCTTGCTTAAAATCAGAGACAAATAATTCCTATGCAGGATATTCTACAGCGTGTTAGGGCATTTTATAGGCATTAAAATTACAGTCTCAGTCACGCAGTTTCTTCAACCTGTGCGTAAAATTAATGTAACATTTGATGACTTGTTAACTGCAACTGGGCTGTCACGCGGTGGCAGTATTACAGTACACATTTATACACAGACAATACATACAGCAACACAAATAACAACTAATTTGGAAGAGTGCGGGCCGTGCACCATCTTTGCGAATTTTACCCTGGCATTTGCCTTACAACTGAGGAAAAAGCACGGAAAACCTGTCAGGGTAAGAAAAACCTCAGTCAGGGTAAAAAAACCTCACTCAAGAGTACAGTACACATACTACCAAAACACCCACACATTACAAAACCTGCACACACACGCACTCACACACACACACACACACACACACATACGCCCCCCCCCACACGCCCACACATTACGAAACAATATTTTGCAGCCACATTCATATTTATGAGGCCTACAAATTTCCTTACCCGGAAAACACTTTTCTCAAGAACCATTAACATCTTGTACATAAGATGCGTCCTACCGCATATGGTAAAACAATGAGATGCAACTTTTCCCACATGTCACGCTGCAGTGACTGTAAGGCCGTGATGATGAAGGCCCTACCATCCGTCCAAGCGTTGGTAACGACTTGACATCCCTTATCTTCATCAACACTTCCGTGAGAAATTCAAATCTCGCAAAGTAGTAACATTATTTTATATCCAAACTCCTCGTGCTAGTACAGTAAGCATTAATTAAATAAGCTTAGGATTTGAATGACAGTGAATTTACATGAAAACCACGTATCGCTCTCAAGACATATTAAAAATTTTCAAGATTCGTCTTTACTGATAAAATTAGAGGATAATAAATGACATAGCTCAAGATGCTCTGCCTGTGGTGAAGCGCAGAGACGCTTAGGGTAGGACTTCACCTAATCTCGACTTATACTGTCCCCAAATATTATAAATAGGGCGGTGGAGCAGGGAAGGTTCTGGGTTCGATTCCCGGTTTGGTCTTTGGAAAGTTTCAAGTTGCCTGTTTCTTCTGTCCGCATTTGGTAGCTCTGGGATCCACTCAGCCTCTAACAGAAATGAGTCCTTGGGGGTAATGTGCAGCCGGGGCATACAGCTGACATCTCTGACGTCCTAGTTGTGCCGAGTGTCGAGGAATGATGAAAGCTCAACATTCCATCACCCCTCCGAGTCTTCAAGACTTGTTACGTGTAAAGCTATAGCTTTTACATATTACACATATCCTTTCTCTTTCAGATAAAAATTAAAATATTAGAAAGAAAACAAAGCAGTAAAAGATTCATTTGCTTCATTTTGCCTGTCCACTATTAACGACAGAATATACAACAGACTAAACAGTATAAAAACAGTGGGTAATTTTTATTAGCACTTCCGTAAACTTTCCGCATGTGTATGCAATACGTCAGCAGTTTCTTTTTAGTGCCGCGTGTTTGCGTGTTTGACATTGGCCATGGGTTAATGCAGCACTCAAAAATCCTTCTTGAACATTACCCTAGAAAATAGAATGGCCGTCATGGAACAATTCCAAGACCGTCAAGGCCACCAGGTCACTAGGGATTTATCGTTATGGGGCTTCGTTTTGGTGAAGTTGTCCAAGTACCTTCTTTGATGAAAAACCTCGAAGCCCAGAAGCTGTGCCTTCAACAAGCCATGCAGGTGGTTAGTGATCACGGGTAGCAGAAATGGACTGCCGATGCCATATTTTCTTCATTTTACGAAGGCGCATGTATGGACCTTAGTGAAGAATCTGAGGTTTACTTGTGTCACTTTGGCCGTTCATGCCTCAGGGGGTTAGTTAGCGGCCTTTCAGCGCGGAGGCCCGGTTTGTTTCCCAGCCATTCCATGTGACATACGTGGTGACAAAATGGCATTGAACCATATATTCCTCCGGAATGATTCGGGTTTTCCCGTTTCACTATCATTCCATCAATGTTAAACACTCACTTTCTATTCATCAACTAGAGGCACTACATGGTGGCGCAGTTGTTTGAGGCACTGCGCTAAAAGCCAGACGGTCACGAGTTCGATTCTCGATGCGGTCACTGGAATATTTCATTGGCTTAATTCTTCCGAACGCCCCATGGCCCTGGAGTCGACTCAACCTCTAACATAAATGGTGGGTAAAGGCGGCCGGGGCGTAGGGATGAAAACAATGCCACTTTCATGTGCTGATTGTCTAGAAATTCTGGGAGTTTCAACGTCCTGGAGCCCTAGGGGCCTGCTACAGGGATTGCTTTAGCTTTCACAGGCACAATCTTGGAGACAGACAGCTTCGTTATTTAAAGAACATCTCTCACTCTCTCTCCCTCCGTCTCTCTCTGTCACATACACACATGTAGGCTATATATTTGTATTATTTGGAAGATATTTGAAATTCCTCTGTTTAATAAAACTTGAACTGTAAATGATTTGGTTTTTCGGTAATTTCATAAAATACTCTGGGAATCTGAAAGTTTTACGCCAAAACATCACTGTAACTGTGCACACATTATAATTAATTATAGGAAAGATACCACAGCCGAATACAGCCAAGACACATGAAACACTCTTGAACTCGATACAGTATGGGAATCTGGTCATATGTGATGTGATGACGCGAGCAGCGGCAGCAGCGTTCAGAAAACAAATTGTAAACACAATCGTGTTCACTCTCTCGCATCGTTCACCGATCATTCACCACAAACCCGCTAGCACGATATATGAGATGTATTACATTGAAATTATTCAGGATTGACATAGGCTTAAAACACGCGTATGTTACAGAATTGATATGGGACCTATCTATGCAAGGCTATCGGCACAGCGAGCCGTGCGAAGCAATAATGCGCAGCTCTAAAATAAAAGCAGCCACCGTTCTACATGATGCAGATAATAATAGATCTAGCTTCAATATTTTGAACGAAATTAGCATAGAAAGATCTTAAGCCTACAGTTACAAAAAAGTTAATAGCTGGGATTCTTCATAATATACACACTCCATTACACAGCAAGTACTGTTAATTTATTACTTTCGTTTGTTCTTCTGCAGGATATTCAGGTATTACTGTCTTAAGGTTGGACAAGACAGGTAATGTCAGGATAACGTAAAATTAAGGCATTTTCGTGCAACCACTTTGCAGTGGAAAAGCAATAAGTATTAAATATTCTGAATGTGTGTTGGTAGCCTTAGTCATCCTGCACTCAAAGCACATGCGCCCTATTATATTGTTGCCAGTGCCCTGCCCGACTCTTTATTACTTCCCACATTATCTCACAAACGGCACGATTTTCGAAAAAAAAAAGTACTGAATATGAAATGTTCGTTTTGATTTTCTCTACAACAATGTCTGAAACATTTCTAATTCCAAAACGAATTGAGGCAGATATTATCAGAAATGTGCATTGGACCTCATGTAAAGTAGGCGTTATTCTTGTCAAATTTTAAAGAAACTTGTATCTTCTCGAAAGAAGTCCGAAAATATTCAAATACCAAATTTAATGAAAATCCGTCCAGTGGAAGCCGAGACGATCCATGCGGGCGGACAGACAAAGAGGTCGAAGCCAATAGCTGCTTTTCGAAATTTTCGAAATTCTGCACGCGCCTAAAACACGAGTGTCTTTCCAAAATACTCCAATAAACTCCAATAACCATCGTCCCACGTGATTTAAATGCAATGACAGTCTCAAATACCGACAGCATTATTCAGTTGGGTCAGTGGCTTACCCATGCATGTTTCCTGAGGTGTCAGAACTGTGCAGCTGCTGATACCACCAAGTATTTTTCATGAAGAGGAAGCTGCGATGGCTTAGAGACGAGTCGCACATATAAAAAATTATGTGAATATCTTTCGAATGGATTAAAGGTTGAAATATACGCACACCAGAAACAAAGTCAAACACAAAACAATGCCGATGAGCTCAACTCAAGAGTCTACTTTTCCCTCAATAGAAGTCATTTGTCTAAAAATTAATGACATGCACGTAAAATTCTATGATTTCCTTTTAGGAAAATGTAGAAGATTGTCGTCGGAAGACAAAATACGCTCTTAAGTCAGGAAAACTAAAAAATGCTGCAGATAATGTATAATGGCTTAAAGGCATCAGGTGCAGAGGCTCTATTTGCCATATTGCTCATACAATACTCCTCTGCTTTTTCCAGGTCACTGCAGATCAAGTGATCACTTAGTCACGCCAGAAGAATACCTTAAAAGCAAAAGGGACATTAGGAAAGACCTTGTGTTCACACATCCCTTCTTTTTAAACGGTTTCACGGACTGGTATCACTAAAATATCGCTCTGGGCCGTAGGTTTTGTTAACAAATTTACAATGCACTAAAAATTAGAGAAACACTACTTTTATATGCAGTACAATTAGAAACACAACGTCCACAGGATAGAAAAAAACAGCAGTTGTTTAATATTCAACATTACCACCTAAGAGGCAAGTGGGACTGATTAATAGACGTCCGTACAGAGAGCAATTTATTCACTCATATATGTTTTAGCAAGTAAACACAGTTCACATCGACAACAATACTCTCTTTACTACACATGAGAAAATTTGTTAAGGAATTCACATTATGTGGTTATGGTGCAACAGAGGTACACTCTGAATGTATGTCAGTCGCTGGAAATAAAGAGAAAACAGTTTCAATAAACAAGGCGGATTCAGTGACAGTTACCGTGCGTCTTCATTCGCGACGCGGTCTGCTTATGCCCCTCTATTTCGGATCGCAACAAATCACGACTAAACTAAACAGTAACTGTTTCTAACAATTCCTTCTGAATGTACCTTTCTCCCATTCACGACAACACAAACGTCTGAAAATCAGATTCAATGAATTGGAATAACAACTGTACGCTTATAAACATAACTCTACTTTTATGTTTATTGGACCGTGCATCACCTTGATTGTTGAATAAAGAGAGACTAACTTGATGTCACTTGCTTTTTTATTTAATTATTTAATGCTCAACATGTTTCGGATGTTAATACATCCATCCTCAGGAGCTTGCGACTTGTTTGTTGAGTTATGTCATGGGTTGTAATGCTTTGGTTCGACGCGTGTTGGTGTTACGTTGTGGTTTGGCTGGGGTGGTGTGGTATCCGTATGCAGGCTGAAGCACTGC
>Ga0131853_10025891_pt1 | contig 10560 bp, 3 predicted proteins | sample TergutLab28metaG_FD_92764 | JGI IMG/M metagenome (GOLD analysis project Ga0131853, IMG submission 92764) | Labiotermes labralis P1 segment gut microbial communities from Petit-Saut dam, French Guiana - Lab288 P1 (version 2) (version 2) | ecosystem: Host-associated > Arthropoda: Insects >... | reverse complement strand
GAAAAGTATGGATGGCAAGTGCTTCCCCACCCGCCGTACAGTCCTGACATGAGCCCACCAGCCTTTGACTTGTTCCCAAAATTGAAGAAACCACTCCGTGGGAAACGCTTCAGAAGCACTGAGTGAGGTGACCCGAGTAATCAGACGCATCAACAACGAAGGCGTCCTGACAGCAATACAAGACTTGCCCAAACGTTGGGCCGCTGTGATAAACCAATATGGAGATTACATTGAAGGCTTGTAAATTTCTTTTTTTAAATAAATTCATTACTAAAGAGAAAACGTACAGCGTGCAGAACTTTTGAAATGACGTATTATGTTTTTGTGGGGTATGGAGACAGCGGATCCTTCCGAAACAACGATACCTATAGATTACACTACATGACGTCATACCTCAGCAGACTAAAAGATCTATAATTGTGCCTATTGCCTTGTATGGGGGAGAAACGTAGTCTGTCACGATGAGGGAAAAACACAGACCAGAATTGGGGGTTCGGATGAGAACTTTTCGATCCAGGAAAGAGGAAAAAGATGGGAAAAGTCACACAATTAGGAACTTAAAAATCTGTAATATTCAACAGCCATTATCAGTATTATGAAATCAAGTAGGAAGAAATGAGATAAATACGTAGCGCGTATTTGGAAAGGATAAATGGCAAGAATTTAATCCAAAACACTGAAGGTAAGACATTATTAAATAACATGGGCTAAACGTGGAAGATAATACTAAACTGGGTCTGAAATAAACAGTGTCTGGGAATTCGTCTGGGTAAGAATGTGATCAAATATGGGCTCCTGTATGCGAGTGAGCATTCCTTTCCACATGAAAACGAAAAATCTCGAGTAGCGTACCCCGTCCCATTGGGCTAGTATTTCACTGATATCAAAAAGGAGCATGTTTTGTAACTGGAGAAATGCGGAAGGGAGTGATTGTGTTCTCTACCCTAGAAATTTCGGGTGGAACTGAAGATAAATATGGCATTTTTTTCGATATCGATGGAGCCGGGGTTACAGTAACTAGCTACGGCTTGAACCCTCCGGGATCCGAACCCCAGAAGAGGTAAGATATTGTTTCTTTTCCAAAACCGTCCATACCGCCTCTGAGGCCAAACTAGTCTTCTATCCAACGGGTACGGGGTTCTTTCCCTTATGTACAGCATCTGGGGCGAGTCGCTGACCCCACACCCCCATTGAACACTTATGTCAAAGAATGAGTGAAGCTATGAATTCCCCCCCCCCCACCCCCAATAAACCTTGTCATGAACACGGATAATGATATTCATTTTTAATTCCACAATTAATGTAGGCCACCTAAGGTACCCTGGGCCGGGTAGCTCAGTCGGTATAGCGACTGGCTACGAGCTGGACGGTCCGGGATCGAATCCCGGTGGGGGCGAGATTTTCCGCACCTCTCCAGACCGGCTCTGGTGCCCACCCAGCCTCATGTACAATGGGTACCGGGTCTTTCCCGGGGGTAAAGAACGGCCGGGGCGTGACGCTGACCCCTCACCCCTTCTAGTGCCGTAGTCAAGAAAGAGTAGAGCCATATCTCTACTCCCCCTATGGTCCGTACGGCCTGTAAAGAGCCGCAGTGCTTTCACAAGGGTGCACTTTACCTTTTCCTTTGCCTAATATAGGCCATCTAAGGTAACTGTCTTAAAATAAACACAATTAGCCCCATCGTAAATTAAGGATCTTCCTGTGGAGGGTGGCAGGTTGAAATATGACCAAAGCCTTGGGCAACCTATTTTTCGTTCTTATAAAATGCCCTGACACGACGCTAAAAATTAGGGTACAATTTCAGCCGCCACCGGAAACTGTCACTGCCCCGTATACATTGATTGACAATCCACACCTCATGCAGAGGCATAATGAGCCTCATATATTCACCCTCAGCAAACACACGGGTCGCGTTTAGGGTTAAGTATTTGCTGAGGGAACAATTCGATATAGTTCTGAGCGCGCAGGTACACACAGGCAACACCTGTAAAAAAATGGCGACATGTCTCTAAATCATTCGTACTGGAAATATTCATGTTCAGAGCTGTAATTCTTTCTCCCATGTCGCAAATACTTCAGGAAGTTCCCTTTCTTCTTAGGCCAGTTAATGTTATAGTTTAAAAAAAAGCTTCTAATTATTCCATCAATTCCGCCAGAATTAAGGGATTGAGATACGCAATTTTTAATTAAACATTTATTATTATTATTATTGTTATTATGGAAAGTAAAGTAGCCCCATAATTTTGCCTGTTGTTTTTATGGGTGTGAAACTTGGTCGCTCACACTGAGGGAGGAACGTAGGCTGAGGGTGTTTAAGAACAGGGTGTTGAGGGGAATATTTGGTCAAAAGAGGGAAAACGTAACAGGGGAGTGGAGAAAACTACATAATGAGGAGCTTAATGATCTGTATTGCTCACTCAATATTGTTCGGGTGATAAAACCGAGAAGAATGAGATGGGCCGGGCATGTAGAGTGTATGGAGGAGAGGAGAGGCGTATACAGGATTTTAGTGGGGAAACCTGAGGGAAAGGGCCACTCGGGAGACACAGGCATAGATAGGAGGAGAATATTAAGATAGATCTTCAGGAAGTGGGATGTGGGGGTGTGGACTGGATCGAGCTGGCTCAGTATAGGGACAGGTGGCGGGCACTTGTGAATGCGGTAATGAACCCTAGGGTTCAATTAAATATGAGGAATTTCTTGGCTAGCTGCAAACCGGTTAGCTTCTCAAGAAGGACTCTGCTCCATGGAGTAAGCAAAATAGCCCTTGTCCACGCCATGAAGGCATATAAGGTGAGTAGAGGTACAGCTCCACTCATTCCTAACCTCGATGCTAGATGGGAATGAGCGGTCAGCTTCACGCCCCGACCGCTTTACGCCTGGGAAATGAACCGCAGTACCCATTGAATAGGAGGCGGAGTGGGTACGAGAAAGGATTTGGACGATTTGTAGAAGAGAAATTTCTTTTCACCGTAAGGGATTCGAACCTGGGATCACCTCTACCATTATAAAATCATAAAAGAACTCGTTAAACGACAGGGTTAGGATTTAAATTGTAACACATGATTTGTGAAATATGTGAGTGAGTATTAATTGAAGAATCTTTTATCTTCCAGGTTGCTATCCAAACATTTAAAGATCAAGATACATAGAACTATAAGTTTGCCTGTTGTTTTGTATGGGTGTGAAACGTGGTCGTTGACATTGCGGGAAGAAATGAAGCTGAGGGTGTTTGAGAACATGGTGTTGAGGAGAATATTTGGACCTAGGAGGGACGAGGTAACGGGGGAATGGAGGAGATTGCATAACGAGGAGCTAAATGATTTGTACTCCTCACTGTACACCCAGCAATGATATATGTCATACAGCTTTTGCTGGCTGCTTGCTAGCGGGATCCTGATCCCGCTAGTATGCCATATACCTGCTGCTGTGTATACATTACTAGACTCCTGACGATGGACTTAAAACCTGTCCGAAACATGTAGAGTTCTATTCCCAAAATAAATTTGAGAAATCAGTGCATCTGGTTGGATTTATTACAAGAATATATCACGATGCACGGTCCTCAGAATGTCAAACGCAGTACGTCTCCTTGTTACGTAAATATGTTACAAGTGTTATTGGCGTTCTTTACAACGTATGCATATGCGAACTGAGATCGTTTAGAGTTTAAGATTTTTTGAAATCGGACAAAAATATAACGGACAAAGAATATGAAAACTTTGCTGCTGTCTACTCGAGCGTGATTCGTCAGTAATTAACCCTTAACCCGCTAACGTGGAAAATATGGTGAGCTCCTAATAATGCCAGCAAATGGCAGATGGGATTTAACTCGGCGTTTAAAGTGTTAAAGGAGGGGAGATTGTAATCAAAAAAAATGGTAAAGATTGACCGAATAAACATTTTGCTTTCGATGTACATTTTTAGGAAATATAAAGATCGCAGAGACACGTAGTAATGTTCATTTAGATTTGGAAAATGGTATGTAGTCAAACACAACCGTGTCACATGAGGTGTATTTAATGACTATACAGTGAACAACTACATGTTTCGGCCTGTACTGACCATCTTCAAATTGTCTTAGGGGAACTTAACTTAAGATCTTACTATAAGTTAAGTTCCCCTAAGACAACATGAAGATGGTCAGTACAGGCCGAAACATGTAGTTGTTCATTATATAGTCATTAAATACACCTCATGTGACATGGTTGTGTTTGACTACATACCATTTTCCAAGTTTCACACACACACACACACACACACAACGGGGATGACACACTTCCTAGTTCACTTAGATGTCCAGACCTGAAACCCACAACTGTTTATCTGACAGGCACAATATCCGATGTACAAGTTAAGAAGCTAAAATAAGAAACGCGTTGTTCTGCTGCATTTTAGATGTTGCTAGCCTTGTAAAGGACAATTCAAATGAACTGAAACGAGATACGAACTCGATTTATAGACATACTAGAATGTGTGCGGGGATTGAGGGTCGTCATTTCAAACAACTGTTATAAATTCAGCAATTCATTTTAAGTACTTCGCTTGTTTGTACGTTTGTAACATTCGGTTGTTAACAGTCCAGAGGCGATTTGTACCTGGCATACGTTAATAAGCTCAACATTACCTCATGAACAAATCCTTGATGTTAGGATACTAAGTTATGAATCACCGTGTGCACTAGGTTCTTCGAGGATTACAGCAGCAACAACTTCCCACACCACGTCTTCGTCAGGTGCAAACACTCCCCTCTCCTATCCCCTTGTTCCTGGCTATAACTAAGATCGTAGAGCATCCAGACATGAATATGGGAAGAAAATCAATGAAAATTGGTGGTTATGTATCGTAAAATGGGGCAGAATATTAGCAGAGGGTTCAAGCGTTTTGAGACGTTACGCCGTCCCAATACTGGGCTGCTTAAATCGTGAAGATATGGGCATTCAGACTTTTGTAACGTCGGATATCCTTCAACAAACACGGCGTCACATCCCAGAAGACCTGAATCATCAGGCGACGGATGTGAGAACCTGAAATCTAGTATATTATTAGCCATTAAGACGGTGGATTTTTATCAAGTGAACGTGACCGCAAGAAGCTGCTCCGATTCAGCCTATCTTATAATTCCACAGTTTTGTCCAGAAGCTGATATTTTTCTGCCAGTTCCTCACGAATTCCCCGCCTCTTATGGAACCAGAAGGTTCAATACCGTATTCACAAACCCGACCCCCATATTATAAAATGTTCTGAGAAAAATGAACCATCACACACACATCCCTTTCTTTTTAGATCAATTTTACTAACCTACTATTTACACATGGGTCTTCTAAGGATCTTATTCTCTCTCGGGTCATTCAATTGATAGCCGCAATATTATTTGGTGAGACGTTATGAAACTCTTCGTTGTGGGATATCAATCTAACAGTAATACGATAACACACTTACCTGGTTCGTTTTATCATCTTGGCTACTGGGTCTGGAGCAGAAGCCATTTTGCCAGTCACAAGCCGTCCTGCTCCCAGATAGAAAACTTCGATTCGAATTTCAGAAGACAACACAGTAGAAGATGGCCCATGTAGTTTACACGACTCCAACGAATATAAAAACGGAATACTAGCGGAGAGAATTACTGGGAATTAGATTGTTCTTGCCCCAAATGATTATGTTTGCTGTCTTGCACTTAGAAACTATATCGCTGCTCTTTTGTGTCACCATACACTAATGACATATAACATAATCGGAACTACAGACGGCAGCGCTCCGCGTGATAAGATTTTGAAGCTTGTCAAGAAGAAGCGGTGAATTTGTTTAAAACTACTCGCGTTTAGCGTAAGGAATTTTTTCCGTAGCTGCAAAACACAGTTAAATGATTCATATATCAATCAATAAATACAATGAAGAGACAGAAGGTTTGTTTGAAACGTCAGTACCGTATTCAAAGCTTCAAGATGTCACAGTCCAGTAGGCAGTAAAAATGACAATGTAGAAAGATCAGCAATGTGGAGAACATTTCACATTTTATCTGTATGAATCCGTTAGGTAATACGTAATTTATAAACACATGACTGTGTAGGCGCGATCGAAATTTGTACAGGGTTATTCAAAATGATTGTCGGGGTTGTAACAATTCGTTCTCCAGATGCAACACCATGTGATTTATTTCTATTGGTTTACGTCAAGGATCTGATTTATGTTCATCTTCCCGCAAGTATCCCGGGACTGAAGGTACGAATCAGAACCGCCATTGAAACCATCACCGCTGACATGCTACAAAGAGTTTGGGAACTCGATTATCGTGTTGATGTTTGTAGAATCACAAAGGGTTCACATATAGAGCAACTGTAAGGTATGTAACAAAAACTTGGAGTGTTGTTCTATTAAATAAAAAGAAACATATACTGCTATGTGAAGTATATTGTGTACGACAAGTTGTTAAAACCCCGACAATCATTTTGAATAACCCTGTATGTGTGAAGTATTACATTCGAATTTCCACTGGGTATCAGGTTCATATGACTTAGAATTTTGTAGGATTTTCTCTCCCTTCATCCAAATGTTAGGATTATGTATAAACATATAAAAGCCTAATGTGGCGCTAAATAATACATGCAGTTGAGCGAGTGTAGCTAAATATTATACTAATTAATCAGGCTGTAAACATACACGTTGATATGAAGGTACTTTAACTGATGGTGATTGTATGGGAAATTTTATAGCTTATGGTGAACGTACGTAAGACCATGTTGTTGTCGACAGCTCAACTGGATTAAGGTAAGGAACATATCTGAGAAGAAACCAGCCGAAAGAGTGTCATTAAACTTGAAAACAGAATTGAATTTACTTTTCAAATTACTCAGGCATAAATAAGCTGTCTCTGTGGACCGAACGGAAAGGTAAAATATAGAGGGAAAAAATGTAAAAGTAAAGTGATCCCGTTACAGGCCCGGTGTGGCCCAGAGGGTGGGTAGAGGTATAGCTCTACTGTTCCATGACCGCGGCACTAGAAGGGGGTGAGTGGTCAGCAGCACGCCCCGGCCGTAATTTACCCCCGGGAAAGATCCTGTACCCATTGTATAGGAGGCTGGGTGGGAACCAGGGCTGGTCTGGAAGGGCGGAAAATCTCGTCCCCACCGGCATTCAATGCCGGACCGTCCAGCCCGTAGCTCAGTCGCTATACCGACTGAGCTATCGGGCCCACAAAATACAGAGAAAAATTTATGATAATAAATAAAAGTGAAGAGTACAGCTGAAGGTTAGTAGAATGGTGACAGTTTTTTATATTTCTGCTCTAATAAAAGCGTACAAATAGGTTAGGCTAACCCGAAAATAGATTCATTAACATTCTCAGAAATTCTGACTAGCATTTTCTAATTAACAGGGCGACATATCTAAGAAAACGGGAATCTCCCAATATTGTTATTTTGTAAGTATCGTCACAACGCGATAGCAGATGCAGAGATCATTTACCACCCAAAGATTTCTGACGAACGTTTACAGAACCACAAATAATGAAAGATTTTGAATTGAAGAGTTTTCCTTGCAAAATTGCGCCAAAGTTTTCGGGGTGTTATCAGTTATCTGCAGGAGAGTTACTGAAGTTGTTCAGGAATAATCCATTTAGGTCTTTATCCCAATATTGTTCATTTCAACACACGTAATGTGACTTCTTTTTCATATAATTAGACGTCACATATGTTTATGCATTATTTATTTAATGACGCTTTAAACTCAGATTCAAAAACTCAAATGGTAGTATCATCAATGGGAAAGGATGTTTAGAGGAAAATGGTCTTCTATTTCGAGTTAACCCTTAACCCGCTAACGTGGAAAATATGGTGAGCTGCTAATAAAGCCAGCAAAAGGTAGATGGGATTTAACTCGGCGTTTAAAGGGGTTAACATTCCATTATTCACCTGGAGAAGTGAGAGAACCCACAGAATTCTCAATCAGGATTACTGGTGTCCCAGTCAAAATTAGATCCTGGCACCTCCCCTCTCCCCTTCCAAAGAACAAATGAAGAGCTCTACTGCCTTTGACGCCATTCTTCAAAATTAAATAACTGACCACCTATCGCAGTATTTGCAATTAGGATCAAAGTAAGCTTCAATTTTCAGTTAGAACACCCGAATGTTTTGGGCTTGGGTTAAAAATATTGTCAGTCCTACTGTACCTGAGCTACCTTGCTGAGTAAGTGGGGACGACACAGTTACGTGTTTAGCCCTTTAAAGACGAAACTGTAGCTGTCTGGTTTAAAGACCCAGTTCGTACCGCGCAGTAAACACTCTCTGCCTCGGTTACAAAGACCTATACGTAATCTTCATGTTTACACCGTGCATCAATGACGATTAAAACACTGTATTATCCAACAGATGCACAAATATATAATTCATAGATATAATTAGAATTATTATAAAATATTTAAAATACAGTGCGTCCCACTCGTTACCGAACCCGGCATTTCTTTAATAATTGTACCACTAATGAAGATATTGCAACGAAATTTGAAGCGGACTACAGACACATTCCTCTTCATTTCTCATACAACGAACGTAATCCTGTTCAAATTTCTTTGCAATATCTTCATTAGTGTTAGAATTATTAAAGAAATGCCGGGATCGGTAGCGAGTGGAACACATTGTATTACAGTACACACACACACACACACACACACACACATACCACGGGCAAATATGCTGCCATAACACCGACTACGTCCATGTCAACGGACACGATAGAACCATTACTGTAATTTTAGCCAAGCACTGTATAGAGCTCCCTGATGATGGTTCCCTTGTGATCCGAAACATGTTGGAGCAATTTTAAATATTTTTAAATATTTTATAATAATTCTAATTGTATCTACGAATTATATATTTGTGCATCTGTTGGATAATAAAGTGTTTTGACCTACGCGTTAGTTAATAATGTAAAGAGAAATAATCACAGTTTGTTCTGAGATCCACGCAAAACACATAAATACACTGTGTGGGCAGAACACAGAATTTCTGAATGTTAAAACTGGTGGTACTTAAAGTAAGTCTTAGGCTTTAAAAGGTTAAGAATGCCTGATGAAAAAATTATAAGAATAGTTCTGCTCAATTATTACATTAAATGACAAGTAACCAAGAAATCAAGTAATTATCCTGAACATAATCATTCATAAGAATCCTACAGATGACCGTTTATCCATCAATTCTCTGCCATTTTTGGACCATGAAGGTTCATTACCTTGTTCACAGTAGCTTACCTCACGTCTGTAGTTTGAAACAAATGGATTCCATGCACACCGTTATATTACAATCACATGAAGATCCGTATTGATCCTATAATTTATTTTTGTTTGTTTGTTTTGGCGCGACAGCCCCCCAGTGGGCCATGGCCTTCTCATTCACGACGTTTCTAGATCACACACAACGACGTACCACAGTCGGTAGGACTCCTCTGGACGAGTGATCAGCCCGTCGCAGAGACCTCTACCTGACAACACACAACACTCACAACAGACAAACATCCATGCCCCCAGTGGGATTCGAACCCACAATCTCAGCAGGCGAGCGGCCCTAGACCTACGCCTTAGACCGCGCGGCCACTGGGACCTGCTATAATTGCATTTACATTTATATATTGTATCCCAAGCAGTCTCTTTTCTCCAGATTTTCTGATGAAAATTCTGTATGCATTTTTCAACTCTCCAATACGCTGTCGCTGATGCAAAGCAATTATATGGATACAGGGTGAATACATTATTTCAAATGAACTGGAATACAAGGTTGCGTCCCCAACCCCCCGTGTTTCAGTAAGCTTACAATAATTACAACATTACCAAGTCTTAAAAGGGATCGTAGTAGACTGCAGGATGGAGGAAGTCTTAACTTTAAGACAGTCTTAAGACCTTCCTCTACGTTGTTATAAAGACACTTTGATTAAACCTCCCAGGAGACAGTGATTCCTCGTAAGTTCCTCTGTGTATATTTAACGTTGCTGTAGCACTGCGCGCTGTATTGGTTGAGGAAACAGGAGTTGGTCTGTTTTCTAGGGGTCGAATTTCTTGAAGACTTGTTTAAAGTGTGTCGAACAGTAACAACTGCATCCTTATTCCTTCGGTTGTAAACAAAGGTAGAGTAAAGTCAAACACAGTTGTAATGTGTTATTGCTAAAGTGTTTTATTCCCATAGCGTATCTTAGGAACAACTACATATTTCGGCCCCTTTCCAGGCCATCATCAGGTTGATCGTACATTCCTTATGAGGCAACTACACAATATGCAATTTCAATTGCATATTGTGTTTATAATTGTATGTTGCACAACGGGGAAGACTCACTTGAAAGTTACTCGTTCGGTGTTTAAAAAAAAATTTGAACATAAATGGAGCCGAAAAAAATAATTTTGGTCTTTCACAAAGTATGATATTTGTATTTTCTGAAGAAATTATTACTATTTAAATTTTGACGTTTTGCTGACCGTGCATCTCAGTATATTTATCTCAGTATTTAACCAACTTGATGCACAAAATTTGTTTCACAATAAGTTTTATTTCATGCCTCTACATGTTTCGAGCACAT
>Ga0131853_10025888_pt1 | contig 10561 bp, 6 predicted proteins | sample TergutLab28metaG_FD_92764 | JGI IMG/M metagenome (GOLD analysis project Ga0131853, IMG submission 92764) | Labiotermes labralis P1 segment gut microbial communities from Petit-Saut dam, French Guiana - Lab288 P1 (version 2) (version 2) | ecosystem: Host-associated > Arthropoda: Insects >... | reverse complement strand
TCTCCCCGGGCGGCGCCCTCGTCGACCCGCTTGCGGCTCTCGGCGATGCGGTCCGGGGTCGCCCAGTTGAGCAGGACGCCGTCGGCGGTCTCCCCGGCGAGCCGGAGCATCTGCGGGCCGAGGGCCGCGAGGAACACCGGCGCGGACGGCGGCTCCGCCAGCCCGAGCGAGGCCGCCGACGGCCACCCGGGCCGGCCGCGGGAGCCCAGGACCTGGCCGGCCGGGACCTCCTGGCCCGCCAGCAGGCCCCGGACCGCGGTGACGTACTCCCGCATCACGGCGATCGGGCGGTCCGGCAGGCCCACCGATTCCCAGAAACGCGGCCCGTAGCCCCCGGTGCCCAGGCCGAGCGTGAACCGCCCCCCGGACAGCTGCGCCAGCGTGGCCGCCTGGACCGCCAGGCCCGGCGGCGTCCACAGCCGGGCCGCGGGCACCACCGAGATCCCGGTGCGCAGCGACGTGTCGCCGGACCAGGCCGCGCAGGTATGAAACGAATCCGGCACTCCCCCGGCGGGGGTCCACGCGCTCTCGAACCCGAGCCTTTCCGCTTCCCGCGCGGCCTCGCGCAGTTCGCCGAAGGGAAGTGCGAGCCTGGAGTCCAGTCCGACGCCGATCCTCATGTTCCGCAGTATGCCAGGATTCCCGTCCCGCCCGGGTTAGCGGCCCGCCTCGGCTACTCGAACTCGGAGGTGTCGCCCGCACCGCGGCGGAGGATCTCCGGTTCCGGTCCGGAGAAGTCGATCACCGTCGTCGGCTCGGTGCCGCAGTCCCCGGAGTCCAGGACGGCCTCCAGCGAGTCGCCCAGTTCCTCGTTGATCTCCCACCCCTGGGTCATCGGCTCCTCCCGGCCGGGGAGCAGCAGGGTGCTGGAAACCAGCGGCTCCCCCAGCTCCGCCAGCAGAGCGTGCGCCACGGTGTGGCTGGGGATCCGCACTCCGACCGTCTTCTTGCCCGGGTGCTGCAGCCTGCGCGGCACCTCCTTAGTCGCGGGGAGGATGAACGTGTAGCTGCCCGGGGTGGCGGCCTTGATCGCCCGGAACACCCAGTTGTCCACGTGGACGAACTGCCCGAGCTGCGCGAAGTCCTGGCAGACGAGCGTCAGGTGATGCCGGTCGTCGAGCTGCCTGATCCCCCGGATCCGCGACATGCCGTCCTTGCTGCCGAGCTGGCAGCCGAGCGCGTAACAGGAGTCCGTGGGATAGGCGATCACGCCATCGGACCGCAGAATTTCGGCCACCTGGCCGATCGCGCGCCGCTGGGGATTGATCGGATGGATGTCGAGATACCTGGCCATCTGCCGAGCATAGACCGTGGCTTCCCGCGGAACCGGCGGGGGAAGAAAGTCCGCCCCCCAATAGGGACATACCGGAAACCATGCCACTGATAACCCATTTCCGATAATGGCGGATACGCCCGAAGCAATACGCACTTAGCCTCGAAATCCTCCCAATCCGGCCACACTCCCGCATCCGCCGAATTCCCCCGCATTACGCCGCATCCCATCCAGGACCGCATGACCCGTCGTCCGCGGAAACCACGAAAAATGTACGAATAATTGGGGTTCGGCGGTAGCCACATACCGGGATGACCCGTAACCTAATGACTCGAACGCGATTGTTCGGCCCGGCTTTACGGGGAGACACGGGCAGAGGCATCGCCCACGGGGCCAGTACGGGCGGACCGGGTTCTCGCGTCTACACGGGGTTTTCGTTTCTGAAGGGGGAACGCCACCATGCGCTGGTGGATATTTCTCATTGTTGTGCTCGTTGTCTTGGTCGCCATCATTCTTCTGATATGGCGGGAAAGCAGACTCCGCAGCGCCGCTGTGCGCGCGCCCGCGCACGCCAAATCCCCGGGACAGACCCCGGAGAGCACCCGCGCGCCGACGGCGGAGCGGGAAACCGTCACCCCGCCGGCCGCGAAACCCGGGGCTCCGGAACCGGCGCCCTCGCCAGCAGCGACGGCGGCAGGAGAACCGGTACGGGAGACGTCAGCGACGGCGTCCCCCGCTCCGGAAGCCACCGCCGGGACCACGTCCACCGTCGCCGAGCCGACGCAGACGCAGACTCCGGCACGCCCCGCCACGTCCGGCGGCGGGCCCGGGAACGCGTCCGCCGCTTCCGGGGCGTTCGTCGCCGACGAGCCCCGTACCGCTGACACCTCCCGCTACTCGCCGCCGGCGACGTCGGAGTGGGCCTCCGGGGACGCGCCGGTCACCGGCACGCCCACGGTCCCCGAGGCCACCGCGCCCGACACCGCCAGGCCCGACACCGCCCCGGCCCAGGCCGACGTCACGGAACCGGCCCAGGCCGACGTCACGGAAGAGGACCGGAGCGAGGACGGCGACAGCCACCTCGGCCGCGACGCGGAGATCGCCGGAGCCGGACTGGCCGGCAGCGCCGCCCTCGCCGGAGGCGCCGCCCTCGCCCACCAGGGGCACGAGTCCGGTGCAGCGGACGTGGACGACCAGGGCCAGTCGCCGTCGCCGGAGAACGCTGACCACGACGAAAACGCTGACCGCGACGAAGACGGCGCGAGCGTCAGCGGCGAGGCCGGCGGGAAGCCCGGGCTTCGCGACGCGGAGATCCACGAGCCTGGCGTCGAGGCGGACCTCCAGTCCGGCCGTGAGGGCGATGGCCGCGCCCCGGAAGCGGATACCTCGCCGGACGCTTCCCTCATGGACGTGGACGTCTCCTCCGCCGCGACGGACAAGACGGACAAGACCGAGGACACGGCGGAAGACCAGGGCGACGGCGACAGCCACGCCGGCCGCGACGCGGAGACCGCCGGAGCCGGACTGGCCGCGGGCGCCGCCCTCGCGGGAGGCGCCGCCCTCGCTCACCACGAGCGGGACGGAGAAGAGTCCTCCGCCGCGGGCACCGAAGGCGACGAGCAGACCCGGGCCGGGGATGGCGCTCCCGTCGCGGCGGCCAAGGACGACTGGTTCACCGCGCTGGGCGGCAAGCGCCCCGCTGACGCGGAGGCGCCGGGAGGGGACGGCGACAGCCACGAGGGTGAGCGTGAGGCCCAGGCGGCGCCGGTGCCGGCCCAGCTCTCGGCGGACGAGCACGAGGTCGCCGGGTCCGTGACGGAGGGCGCCAGCGGGCAGGCGGCGCCGGCTCCCGGCCGCGACCATGACCCGGACGGCGCGCCGGACGCCATGCCGTACGGGCCGGGCTCGGCGGCGCCGCTGGCCGACGGCTCCGCGCCCGCGCCGGGCTACACCATCAAGGCGAATCCGGAGACCATGCGGTACCACACGCACGAGTCGCCGGACTACGAGCGGACGCGGCACCAGGCCTGGTTCTCCACGGAGGCGGCCGCCGCCACGGCGGGCTTCCGGCCGTGGAACCACGAGGAGCGCGAGCGGACCCGGCAGGCCGCTGCCGCGGCCGCGACGGCTCCGCTGAGCCCGTACGGCTCGGACTCCGGGTTCTCGCACGCCGCCACCGCGGAGGCGCGCCCGGCCGGCTCTCACGAGGAGCCGGAGAGTGACAGCACCACCGACACGCACGACATCACAGGGGAAGCAACGTATATGGGGGACAGTGAGATGACCGAGACCGGCGCCGCGCGGGAAGCGGCGGCCGAGGTTCCGGCGGCCGGCGTGGCGGGGGCCGTTCCGGCGCCGCGCGACGAGGTCCCGGACGGCCCGCACGGGCCGGGTTCCGCGCACCCGCTCAAGGACGGCTCCGCGCCGCACGAGCGGTTCACGATCAAGGGCAACGCCGACTCCGGTCTGTACCACGGGAACGAGTCGCAGGGCTACGAGGGCACGCGGGCCGAGGTCTGGTTCGAGTCCGAGGAGCACGCGGAAGCGGCCGGCTACAAGGCCTGGAACTGGCGCGCCCGGGAGCGCAAGGCCAGGAAGGCGGCCAAGGCCGGCGGACCGTCCGCCCCGGCGGCTCCGGTGGCGCAGGCCCCGGCGGCTCCGGTCGCCAGCGCGGCCGAGGCCGAGGCGGCGCCGCAGGCGACCGCGGTCGCCACGGTGACCGAAGAAGCACGGCCGGAGACCGGCGTCACGACCGGCGGGCCGGACGATGACGGGGACACCGACGTGGCCTCCGCCGTCCCGGCGCCGCGCACGGATGCCCTGCCGGAGGGCCCCGAGGCGTCCGGCGCCTCCGGCGACGGCGAGAACAACGATGACGAACCGAGCGAGCCGGAGGCGACCGTGACCGAGACCAGCACCGCGACCGACGACACCACCGTGGCGAGGCACCACGACGGGATCCCGCACGGCCCGCACGGGGAGGGCTCCGCCCACCCCCAGGAGGACGGCTCGTCCCCGCACGAGCGGTTCCACGTCAAGGGCAACGACGACTCCGGCCTCTACCACACCAGCGACTCCCCGAGCTACGGCCGCACCGGCGCCGAGGTCTGGTTCGCGTCCAACGAGCACGCGGATGCCGCCGGCTACACGCACTGGAACCACCGCAAGGAGGACCGGGCGGACCTGGTCGCGGAGGGCCCGAACGGCGCGGGCTCGGCCCGCCCGCTGGAGGACGCCTCGACGCCGCACGAGCGGTTCCACGTCAAGGGCAACGACGACTCCGGCCTCTACCACACCAGCGACTCCCCGAGCTACGGCCGCACCGGCGCCGAGGTCTGGTTCGCGTCCGAGGAGCATGCCCGGGCCGCCGGCTACAAGCACTGGGACCGGAAGAAGCGCGAGGCGGAGGCCGCGGCGGAGATCCCGGAGGGCCCGCACGGGCCGGGTTCCGCGCACCCGCTGGAGGACGGTTCGTCGCCGCACGAGCGGTTCGCCATCAAGGGCAACGCCGACTCCGGGCTGTTCCACACCACGGAGTCCCCGTACCACGGCCGCACCAAGGCCGAGGTCTGGTTCGAGTCCGAGGAGCACGCCAAGGCCGCAGGCTACAAGCCGTGGAACTGGCGCGACGCCGGCGGCGAGTAACCCGGCCGGGTAGCACCGCCAGCTGAAGGAACGGCCTGGCCCCGGGAAAGACCCGGGGCCAGGCCGTTCGGCGTGCAGTGGGCCGCATGCGGCCGGCCGCCGGCATCGCCCGCGCCGGCGGCCCGTCGTGGCGTGGCCTTACTTATACGGTGGAGCCGGAAACGCCGGGACTGCCTTATCGCGGTCGCGGGACCGGCGGAGGCCGCCGCGGGTACCGTGCAGGTGACCGATGTCTCGGCCCGGTTCCGTGACATCGTGGACAGAGGACGCCTCATCCGGGCGGTCTCCCGCGCGCACGAGACCCGGCAGCCCCTCGCCGCGCGGGCGGGCTAAAACGCAAGCTTTCCTACGTACCCACTAATGCGTGACCCTAATCATGACTACTTTTACGACACAGTTAATTCCTTTGCGTCCCACGCAAATGCCTTTTAAGGATGTCGAAGCACCCCGGATCGCGGCACGTTAACACCGTCAAACGCGGAAATTCTCTTCTGATCCGGCTCTTGCCGGGGGCCCGTGCGATAAATCGTCATATGCCGGGTTTTATCATGCACACATCCTTGCTATTTAAACATTATCGAAACTAAAGAAACAGAAAGACTCATCAACTTGCCCAGAAGTCACTCACATCTAAGTACAAATCACACACTGTCAGCTGACACAATGATGAGCATTCCCCGTTAATGTGATAGCACTGGTGAGATGAGCAGCCAATACTCGCCTGATACCGATAGCACTGCCGAGGATCCCACGGCCAACGTGGATATCTCGGCTGTCCGGCGCGCCGTCGCCGGCGCCGCACTGGGCAACGCAATGGAGTGGTACGACTACGGCGTCTTCAGCGCAGGCGCGATCACGGCCACCATTGGTACCGAATTCTTCCCCGGCGGCGGCAACGCGGCCATCAAGTCTTTCGTCCTGCTGGCCATGAGCTTCATCGTCCGCCCGATCGGCGGTGCCATCCTCGGCCCGATCGGCGACAAGATCGGGCGCCAGAAGATCCTGGCCCTGACCGTCATCATGATGTCCCTCGGCACCGCCCTGGTCGGGGTCATCCCGACGTTCTCCGGGCCCTACTCCTTCGGCTACGGCGCGATGGCCCTCGTCATCCTGCTCCGCCTGGTCCAGGGCTTCTCCACCGGCGGCGAGTACGGCGGCGCCGCCACCTTCATGGCCGAGTACGCGCCCACGAAGCGGCGCGGCTTCTTCGGCAGCTTCCTCGAGGTCGGCACGCTGACCGGGTACATCGTCGGCGCACTGGTCGTGCTGGCCATCACGCTCGGCATGGGCTCCACCTCCTCCGCCTTCAACACCTGGGGCTGGCGGATCCCGTTCCTGCTCGCCCTGCCGCTCGGCGCCATCGGCCTCTACCTGCGGCTCAAGCTTGAGGACACCCCCACCTTCAAGTCGGCGGCCAAGACCGGCGACACGGCCGAGAAGGCCCCGCTGGGCGAGGTCTTCACCCAGCACTGGCGCGCGCTCCTGTCCCTCATCGGCATCGTCCTGCTGCTCAACATCGCGGACTACATGCTGCTCACCGACATGCCGACGTACTTCACCACGACGCTGCACCTGGGCGACACCGCCAGCACTCTCGTCCTCGTTCTCGTCGAGGCGATCATGCTGGTCTCCCTGCCGTTCCTCGGCGGCCTTTCAGACAAGGTCGGCCGGAAGCCGCTGATGTACACCGCCGCGATCGGCTTCATCGTGCTGAGCTACCCTGCCTTCTGGATGATGCAGCAGAAGAACACCGCGCTGCTCATCGTCGGGTTCCTCATCATGGGGCTCCTGCTGGCCTGCATGCTCGCGACGATCGCGTCGACCTACCCGGCGATGTTCCCGACCCGGGTCCGGTACGGCGCCGTGGCCATCGGCTACAACCTGTCGACGTCGGTCTTCGGCGGCACCACCAGCCTGGTCGTCACGACGCTGATCTCGGCCACGGGCATCGCCTACATCCCGGCCTACTACCTGATCCTGGCCGGGATCATCGGCGCCGTGTCGCTCATCTTCATCCCGGAGACCGCCGGGATCCCGATGAGCCACATCCGCGAGCGGGGCAAGATCCTCGAGACGGCGGGAGCGGGCGCCTCCTCGTAATACGCCCGTCGGCTGCTTACTGCGGCCAGCCACTGCAGGCCGGGTGCCGGGTACGGAAGATCGTGCCCGGCCCCCGGCCTGTATGCTGTGCGGTCATGGCATCACTGGACATGTTCGGCCCCGGGGGCAATCCTGACTGACGTGAGCATCGGAACAACCCTCTCCCAGGCCCGTGAGGCGGCCGGCCTGTCCGTCGCGGAGGTCAGCGCCCGGACGCGGATCCGGACGCCGCTGATCCGGGCCATCGAGGGCGACGACTTCGGCGCGTGCGGCGGCGACTTCTACGCCCGCGGCCATATCCGGGCCATCGCCCGGATCGTGGGCGTGGACTCCCGCCCGCTGATCGACGCCTACGACGGCCTGGACCCCGGCCAGCGCGCCAGCGAGCCCGCCGGCATCGACGACCTGTTCCTCCCCGAGACCCCCGAGGCCCCCGGGCCCGAGCCGGCCGCGGAGCCGCCGGCGGCTTCGGCCCAGGACGCTCCCGCCGAAGAGGCCGCCACGGCGGTGTCCCCCGCCGCAGAGGCCGGGGACCCGGCCCCGGCCCCCCGCGGGAAATCCGGCTGGCAGGGCCGCGCCCTGGCACCCCTGGCCCTGCTCGCGGTGGTCGCCCTGGCCGTGATCGGCACCGGCGCCTACAAGCTCGCCTCCGGCCCCTCTGGCCACTCCGCCGGCACCACCGCCGCCGGGTCCCCGAAGGCAGCGGTGTCCGCTCCGCGCAGCAGCCCGGTCCGGCAGTCCTCGGCCGCGACCGCCCCGGCGTCCCCGCCGGCGTCGGCGGAGCCGACGACCCAGAGCCCGTCCCCGTCCTCATCTCCGTCCCCGAAGCCCGCGCCGAAGAAGGTCACGCTGACGCATGTGACCCCGTCCGGCGCGTCCGCCGACGACAACTCCGGCGACGCGTCAAAGGCCCTGGGCGGCAACGAGGGCGACCCGTGGCACACCCAGTGGTACACGTCGTCGTCCTTCGGCAACCTGAAGTCCGGCACCGGGCTCACGCTCACCCTGCCCCGTACGGTCTCGGCCACCGGCGTCACCGTGAAGTTCGCCGACTCCGGCGGCTCGATGCAGGTCAAGGCCGGATCGTCCCCGGGCTCCCTGCACACGGTGGCGTCCGGCTCCGCCGGCGGCACCCAGACGCTGTCGTTCTCCAAGACCAGCGCCCGCTACATCGAGCTGTGGTTCACGAAGCTCGGCACCAGCAGCGGCGGGTCGTACCAGATCCAGGTCTACGACGTGTCCGTGAGCGCGCAGAAGAGCTCGTAAGGACGGGGCGGTCACGAAGATCCGTTCGGCCCGGCTGATTTCTCGCGCTCCTCGTAGAGGTCGCGCAGGGCTCCCGGGCGGAGCGGGGCTCCGAGCAGCTGGCTCACGAGCCGGCGGTGGGCGTGGTGCAGGGTGCGGACCGCGGCCGGCATCAGGCCGGGCTTGGGCGGCAGGCTCCCGTCCCGGGACCGGCCCGGCTTGGTCGGGATCCACAGGTAGCCCGGGTCGCTGCCCTCGAGGCCCGCGATGATCACGGCGCGGGCCGACAGCCAGCGGCTCATGATGTGGACCGTCGCCTCGTCCAGGGGGTAGGACTCCCCGCCCAGGTCGGCGCGGGGCCGGTCCCCGCTCAGGTGCAGCGCGGACGTCTTCACCCCGGCGAGCCCGGGCACGCCCAGGCCGGTGTCGGCGACCAGCGCGGCCAGGGCGGCGGTCCGCAGCGCGGTCATCGCGTTGGCGTGCACCGGGCGCCGGACCGACAGGTCGTGGACCAGCCTCTCGGTGTCGGACGCGCTGAGCCTGCTCCCCTCGGCGGGCCTGTCCGGATCGAGGCGGTCGGGCAGGCCCAGGTACTCGGCGAACGCGTTCCAGGTCACGGCCCGGGTCCGCATCGAGTTCGGTGACGCCTCCGCCTCGGGGCCGCGGGCGGTGTTGCGGGTCCGGGTCCGGCCCGCGGCGGCGTCGGCCAGCCAGGCGGCCGCCCGGTCCGGGGTCATCAGCCCGGCGGCGGTCAGCCTGGCGGTGCCCGCGCCGTCATCGCCGGCGGCCTCCTCCTCCTCCTGCCGGGCGTGCCGGAGGGCCTCGTTGAGGAAGTGACGGCGGATCCGCCGCGTGCTGGCGGCGGATCCGCGGTCGGCGAGGTCCTGGATGAAGGCGCTGATCGCGGCGTCGGCGGACTGGGTGCTGGAGGGTGCCATGCCCGCCACCCTAATCGCTTGTTGCTGTTATCACCAGGAGCGACACGCCGGTCAGCCGGAGCCGCGGACCGCCCGGACGACGGCGGCGTGCTCGCGCATGGTCTCCAGGCCGTCCGCTCCCGGCTGGCGCCCGAACCCGCAGTACATGGCGACGCCGAAGTCGCCGATATACCGCGACGCGGTGGCCACGCGCCGCCGCAGCCCCGGCTCCCCGTCCAGGGGCAGGACGATGCCCAGGAACACCCGCGCGTCCCCGGGCTCCAGGTCGGCGAGGGGACGGAAGAACGACTTGTCCTCGCTGCGCAGGTAGCGCGGTCCCGCCAGGTGCAGCCAGTCGACCCGCCGCCCCGACTCCGCCACGGCGTAGTTGGCCATCCGCACCAGCACGCCCATGTCCCGGGCCTCGTACATCGGCCACTCGGGGAACGTGCCGTAGCACAGGTGGTAGCCGAGCAGGGTCTCCGGCGACACCAGCCGCGACAGCCGCCGCACCGGGCCCGCGAACCGCTCCCACGCGCCCTCGGGGGTCCAGGCCAGGACGCCCTCGATGTCCTGGGTCTCATACGCCATGTCCCACTGGATGGCCAGGTCCCCGGGCGGGATCGCCGCGGTCAGCCGGGCGAGTTCGCGGGCGACCAGGTCCTCGAACGCCGCCGACACGACCGGGTAGTCGCGGCCGAAGTCGGCCTTGAACCCGCTCAGCGCGCTGTGCGGGAACGGCAGCCCGACCTGGAACCGGATGCCGTCGGCGATCACGCCGGCGTCCCGCAGTTCCCGGAAGGCCGCGTAGGAGGCGATGGCGTCGTCGATCCGCGGCCAGCGGCCGAACCGGGGCTCAGTGCCCGCCTTGAGCGCGAACACGGGGGTCTCGTAGGCGTGGCGGGGGATCCCGGTGGGCGAGGCGGTCTCGGTGACCGTCTCGACCGCCGGATTCGGGCGGACGAGGCGCTCGCGCTCGTACCCGGCCCAGGCCGCGCGGGGCCCGGTCTCCCCGTCGGGCAGCGCGAACACGAGGCCGCCGTACTGCTCCGCCGCCGTCCGCAGCGCGTTCTCCGTCGATTCCGCCGGCAGGCTGCCCACTAGGAGCAGCTCGCTGTTCACGCGCCTGGCCATGCGCAGATCTCCTCCACCATGTGATTCCGAACGGGTCTTCGGTGACTCTCTCTCATCACCTTCCTCCTCAGCGGCATCATGGTCCAGTGCCTGAATCGCCCGTATCCGCCGCTTCCGCCCCGCACGCACTGCGCGCCGGCTCTCTCGGCGCCCTGACGTCGGCCGGCGCCGGCGTCGGCGCGGCGGCGCCCGCCTACGGCCTGACCGCCGTCCTGGGCTGGGAGGCCGCGGCGGACGGCCCCCGCAC
>Ga0131853_10025887_pt1 | contig 10561 bp, 9 predicted proteins | sample TergutLab28metaG_FD_92764 | JGI IMG/M metagenome (GOLD analysis project Ga0131853, IMG submission 92764) | Labiotermes labralis P1 segment gut microbial communities from Petit-Saut dam, French Guiana - Lab288 P1 (version 2) (version 2) | ecosystem: Host-associated > Arthropoda: Insects >... | reverse complement strand
TGGTACCGAATGTGTAGACGCTGGTACCGAATGTGTAGGTGCTGGTACCGAATGTGTAGGTGCTGTACCGAATATGAATTGTGGTTTGAGGATCTGCTTTATTGTAGTTTAATGTGTGCAATTTGTTGGTTAGAATATGGAAAATATGAGAGAAATTTTCCTGCTCACAGACACCAGCAAATCATCCCCTTCCTTCGCCCCTTATGTTTTCCCCTCTATTCCTTTAGCTGTTAGCTGTTCACCTGTTCACCTGTTTTTGTGCACCACAAACGTACACAAGTTGGTCTTCGGAGTGCAGCAGACAACGAAGGCTACAGAAGGGCTATTATCATTTCTATTCATGTACCATTTTGTGTAACTTCAAATTTATTTTCAGCCCAGTTCCCCTGACACGAACAGCTAATGCACTGTGAACTCGTGACTTTATTAAAATTAATGGCTCGCCATGAAGCACGACAAGTTGAAATACAGTCCGGCGTCATTATAGTCACGATGACGTAATTCGCAGTTAGCATTAATATAACGGCCACTTGAAATTCTTAAACCAAAATTTGGCTTTATCTGACAACAGAAGATTGCGAATTTGACCGAATCTTAAAATTGCCAGAATTTTAAAATAAGGCAAGAATACATAAACAAGCGAAACGGATATACAATTATCCATAGAATTTATTACGAAATGTGTTCGGAAAGTAACTTCTCCATTCTCGTATTTCTACACCCAGACAAAATATCCAAATGAAACCAACCAAACAAAACAAAACACAGCTCACAGTGCACACACACCACACAAGCACACATACACACACACACACACACAAATGAAAATAAACATGTCAGTCAGATTCCGCTCTGTTTAACCTTCAAAGCCTAGCGGTTATTTCACTTTCCACCAGGTCTGATATTCAAAATTTCTACATGGTGCTCACATTGCGTTTATGCGTTCCGTATGGACTTGTTCCTTGTACAGCATTCACAGACGGGTTTTGTATAACTGAAGTGGAGTGTTTACTGCGCGGTACGCACTGAGTCCTTGTATAAAACTGTCAAGTTTCGTCTTTAAAAGGTTACAGCACTGCTACATGTTTCGGTCCCGAAGGAATCGTCACCAGACAATTCATACAAAATATTTCAACCACATCAGTACTTGGTGTTCCGCGAACACGTGACACGGCGAGACGGGGCGGCTCAGAAGAAGTTGCAAGTCAGAGTGCCTACTTTATACCTGTACCTCACCCTTGCACGTGGTCTCCCCCTGTCCGACACAACGCTGCCGGCGATGCGCAAGTTTTTCGAACCGTCGCTTTAGAATTCTTCAGGTTTTTTTCGAACCCGTTTTGCTGTAGCAGTTAGAAGTGCTTCATCACATGTGAAATGAATTTCTTCGAGCCGATTCTTGACAGCCCCGCACAAACAGACGTCAGGGATCTAGAGAGGGCGCGCAACAGCCTCAAACCCGACACTCTGCATCGCCCGGAAGTGGCAGCTCCAGTAGGCGGTCTCACGTTAACGTGTTGAAGAAGCATCGGCTTCTGTTTCCGACGAACGCGATTTATTCGCTATTTCACTTTCTTTAGGGTCTTCACGTAAGTCTGGGAGTTCCTTATCTTACCTTTGACCATGTGCTACTGGTGAAGGACGCCTCAGCAGTCCCACAAAACCGTTAGCATGCACTTTCCAGGGGAAGCTTGGGTCTGACCTTTTTTTTATTTCCGGGAGCAGTGGGTAACGATATTCAACTGACTGGCTTCTCATTTCCGGATCGCAGTGATGCGCCCAGCTGTCGTCTCCTGTGATCAAACTGTACCGACAATCAGTACCCTCGTATCTGTAGCAAGCGAGTGATCGCTGACACGCTGCCAGTCTTGCTCTCTGTATTTGAGCCGTGCGCTGGCGCTGCATCCATCGACCACACACTTTTGTAAACCAGACCTGCTACTAGGAGAAGGTATGTAGTCAAACACAACTTAACTTAAGTTGTGTTTGACTACATACCTTCTCCTATTAAGTTGTGTTTGACTACATACCTTCTCCTAGTTAAGTTGTGTTTGACTACATACCTTCTCCTAGTTAAGTTGTGTTTGACTACATACCTTCTCCTATTAAGTTGTGTTTGACTACATACCTTCTCCTAGTTAAGTTGTGTTTGACTACATACCTTCTCCTAGTTTCACACACACAACGGGGATGACACACTTCCCAGACCTGCTATAATCTCATAGACATTACACGAACCAAAATTTAACTTTTCTACTATGGTTCTCTGCCCAATTCGTCGATTTTTAAATACGTCCGTCTGCTTTGTGCCTCTTGAAATCCTGAGATGTGCTGATTGGTCTCCTGACCGGCCTGACCTGAACAAATGGCCTTCCTGACCGACCTGACCTGGACAACTGGCTTTCCTGACCAACCTGACCTGGACAACTGGCCTTCCTGACCGACCTGACCTGGTCAACTGGCCTTCCTGACCGACCTGAACTGGACAACTGGCCTTCCTGAGCACGACGGCCTGTTAATGTCCACATTTCCACCACTGCATTGTCCCTCGAGCGTCTTAAAATTTCCCAGCCTTTGCTCGTGTTCCTGCAGTAAGTTGCCCAGCGACTGGTGGTCTTAAAATGTTCCATTCTTTACGTATTGTTACAATCAAAACTTCACATTCTTATAGATACAAAACCCTCCCAGACGGTTACCGTTCCGTGTTTGGTTAAGAGTGTTGTTACTGACATAACCGACGGTGCAACTGTCTTACGTTCTCGATCGGTAGAAGCTGTAGGTGTGGTCGTGTTGGGATGAAGCATTACTTTGTAATCTCGCGGACAGAAATCGAAATACAATCCGTTTAGCATGTAAACACTATCTTTCTGTATATTGTTATGTAACATACCATAGGCATGTCTTGTGGGGGGCAAGGGGTGACAATGTTCCCCCAATATTTTTTCTACTTGACAGTACTTTGGGGGGGGGGGGTGAGCCACTGAGTTGAAGAGTGGCAAGTAATTGGGGTTAGAATGGGGTAGATTGGTGTGTGTGTGTGTGTGTGTGTGGTGTGTGTGTGTAGTGTGTGTATGTGTGTGTTGTGTGTTGTGTGGTGTGTGTGTGTGTGTGTGTGCCAAGAACTGGTCCAAACCAATCCTCCCTCCTTCTAACCTCAATACCCCGTACGGTTCCCTACATCTCTCTCTCTCTCTCTCTCTCTCCCCGCAGCTCCATTCGCCATTTCGCCTGTGTACCCCACAACACCGAAGTCTTCTGTAGGACAGGTTTATCGTGTCCACACACTGTCACGGTACAGCAGGGTCTGTGCTGAACAGCATAAATATTTTCAGGGCGCACTATTGTCTTAATTTGCCCTTGCATCTAATTTATGTTTATTATTGGGGTCCACGAAACCTACCATCTTCCCTCGCAACCATCACAAACGGCTTGTTACATATAATAACATTATGTCGTTTAGCAAAACTGCCAGACTGCTGTCGAGCGATATTTGTATGGCATGTTTGAGGATTTTACATTGCAGTGTGCAGACAGTCATGTCTGAGTTTTTGTTACATTGGCAGCACGCTCCTGAACAAATGACATGTCATTCTGGCAAAGAATGACATGTCTATAATTACATTAAGTGACACAAAAATCCGTCAAATCTTTAAACAAGACTATATATAGAGGGAGGAGACAGCAGGTCGGTCGGAGAGTGCATTCGTTTGTAAATAAGTCCGCCGTTTCTTCCGTCAGTCCAGACTTCAAGTGCAACAAGCACATGGGCAGACTCTCTCTCTCTGTCTGTGACCGACAGACAGACCGTCATGCTACAGCCAGTGTCCATCAGACAGCAACTTCATCGACAGCGAACAGGGCAGAGTCACAAGACATTCAAATGCTGCACTGTGTGTCTGCAAGGCGTTCTTTACTCTCACAGTGCCATCTGAGTGCCGCGCACAGAAACATGCAGCCTTCCCTCTGATCATTTTCACGAAACTCGCAATGTTCAAATCTCTTGTTCCAATTTTCACGCACCCCCTACAATAAACATGGCAACAATTACATTTATCCCCTACGGCAATTTTCATGAAACTCATAGTGACTCAATAATCTGTGGCTACCGGTGTACCGAATTTTATCGAAATCTGAAAATGTAGCAAATACAGGCAGAATTTTGTTTGCAACCTCCAGTACAACAGCACAACAGTACAACAACACAACAGTACAACAGCACAGCAGTACAACAGTACGAAGGTACAACAGCACAACAATACAAAAATACAAAAGTACAACAGTACAACAGCACAAAAGTACAAGAATACAACAGCACAAGAGCACAACAGTACAACAGCACACCAGTACAACATCACAACAGCACAACAGTACAACAGTACAACAGCACAACAGAACAACAGTACAACAGCACAAGAGCACAACAGTACAACCACACAATATTACAGCACCACAACATTACAACAGTACAACAGCACAATAGTACAACAGTATAACAGCACAACAGTACATCAGTACAACAGTACAACAGTACAAGAGTACAAAAGTACAACATTACAACAGCGCAACAGCACAAAAGTCCCCAAGAAAGGCTGCCAACGACGCCTAATTTAATTGCAGACCGAAAATAAAGCAAAGGGAATTTAGCGAATTATTTATTCTTTCAAAAACGGTTCCCCATTACAGCACAAATATACAAGCAGACCCCACCTGTATACCGACGTTTGAAGTTTTATTTAAGGGCCCTCTACAACTGCTTGCGTTATTGACAAAGAGACAACTGTTTGTGCAGTCCATTCCAACGAAAGGTGTTTGACATGGATGGAGGGGTGTCCAGTCACCTGGTGATTTGTTTATGCCTTCTCTGGTGGCGGGAAATAAAACAAAACACGAAACATGCAAATCCAACAGCACAAACAACAACAGGGAACACGCAAATCCAACAGTACAAACAACACGGAACACGCAAATCCAAAAGCACAAACCACAACACAGAACACGCAAATCTAACAGCACAAACCACAATATGGAACGCATATATCCAACAGCACAAACCACAACATGGAACACGCATATCCAACAGCACAAACCACAATATGGAACACGCAAATCCAACAGCACAAACCACAATATGGAACACGCAAATCCAACAGCACAAACCACAACACAGAACACGCAAATCCAACAGCACAGACCACAATATGGAACACATATATCCAACAGCACAAACCACAATATGGAACAAGCAAATCCATCAGCACAAACCACAACACAGAACACGCAAATCCAACAGCGCAAACCACAATATGGAACAAGCATATCAACAGCACAAACCACAATAAGGAGCACGCAAATCCAACAGCACAAACCACAATATGGAACACTCAAATCCAACAGCACAAACCACAACACAGAACACGCAAATCCAACAGCACAAACCACAATATGGAACACGCAAATCCAACAGCACAAACCACAATATGGAACACGCAAATCCAACAGCACAAACCACAACACAGAACACGCAAATCCAACAGCACAAACCACAATATGGAACAAGCATATCCAACAGCTTAAACCACAATATGGAACACGCATATCCAACAGCACAAACCACAATATGGAACACGCAAATCCAACAGCAAAAACCACAACACAGAACAAGCAAATCCAACAGCACAAACCACAATATGGAACACGCATATCCAACAGCACAAATCACAATATGGAACATTCAAATCCAACAGCACAAACCACAACACAGAACACGCAAATCCAACATCACAAACCACAACATAGAACACGCAAATCCAACAGCACAAACCACAAAACAGAACACGCAAATCCAACGGCACAAACCACAACACAGAACATGCAAATCCAACAGCAAAAAACACAATATGGAACACGCAAATCCAACAGCACAAACCATAATATGGAACACGCAAATCCAACAGCACAAACCACAATATGGAACACGCAAATCCAACAGCACAAACCACAATATGGAACAAGCAAATCTAACAACAAAAACCACAACACAGAACACGCAAATCCAATAGCATAAACCACAATATGGAACACGCAAATCCAACAGCACAAACCACAATATGGAACACGCAAATCCAAAAGCACATGAAATGACAGTCTTGTGGATGCAGCAGTACAGAACGATAAAATATCGATATCTCGTGCGCAGCGTCTGAAGACGTCAATCAAACGTTGAAACGCAGCGTGTATCGTACACGGGGGAGGCAAGGGGCGAGGGTCATACAGTTGCGTGCAGGCAGTTTCCAAAATATGGGTACTATAAGAAATTACGTGAGCAGCAGCAGTTGTTGTTACCAAATGGTGTTGCGCGGGACACCGGCTGTGGCGAATGGCAATTGGAACTTCACAAGAAAACTGTATTAAAATGCAAACACATAATTTGAACATTTTTATAGCTGCCACTTAAAATCATTCGCAGTTTTATTTAAAAACAATTAATTCTTCAAAATATCTCTGGACTGCTGCAGTCACACGTCATACAAAATAACCATATTTTCAAAATGAGTCTTTGTTCTTTGTGAAACCGCACGTCACTTCACACGATCATGCAGACACATTTACACGTCATTAAGAGAAATATTACCCTAATACGGCACATGCACGAGCCCAAGGCAATAAGCTGTTGTCATAACTACATTCCTTCACTTAAATTCCCACTTTTGAACTCTGAAACAGCCCACTTTAACATTCCGTCATCCAGAATTGAAAAACGCAAGATTGTCTGCCCTTCACTAACAGCAAACAGTCGGTCACAGCTTTAGAAAGCGAACATCTGGACAACAGCACAAGAATAGAGCCAGCCGTAGCCGTTCGCTCATTCTGCACTGTAGCTGTGCCGTCCGCATCGTCACAAGATGCAAGCAACTATCCAACGTCTTATACAAACATTACAACTGTAATTTAATCAATGCTTTAAACAGTAATATTAACCTGAATTACATTTAAAGACCCAGTCCGTACCGCGCAGTAAACACACTTCCTCAGATTTATTAAATTGAACCGTCTTTACACAACATATAAATAACAGTTGCAAATCTACAACTGGTTAATTGATTAACTGTGTAAAGACGGTTGAATTTCATCAATTTGTTACATGTACAGTACACAACGGGATGGAAACAATCCAATTCATCACTTCCTCTCGGTTACAAAACCCAGTCAGTTAATGTTGTATGGGGAAATAATGGCCGTTTGTTCCGAGGTCCACACAAAACACATAAATACAGCTGTGTGGGCAGAACGTAGAATTTTTTAACCTGTTGGTAAATAAAGTAACCACTGGACTTTAGAGTGTTAATTTATTGTGTTTTTTAAGTTAACTGATGTTAATACTGCAATACTTCGTGTTGAAATACATCAAAAGCCAAGTCTTAGTCTTCGTACAGACTATCTAAGGCTCAGAGCCGTAAAAAAAGTGGGAGGCGAATGGGGCAGTAGCCTTGGGCACTGCAGAGCGGAACAACAAAATGCAGTAAATGGGTCTAATATTGCAAGCACCATCCGTACCTGAAATAACGCGTATTGTTATAATTACTATTTACGCATTTGCCTTCTTACCAAAATTACTATTAGCATATGGAGGGCGCACAACAGCCGGTCAGGGCAGTTTGTGACAGCCCACGTCGCGCAATGCCTTAGTGACTACAAGAGCACATGCACGATACCAACCGACAGCCACACCGCTGTCCGGCGTTATACATTACATTATCGCACATGGCAAACTGAGTTGTCTTTTATTGCACAGACACATGACTACGCCATGTGCCGTTGGTAGAGGTCCAGCTGTTACACAGGTACCTTGTATCACTACGATAATTTAACTAAACACAGGTAAATCTGTCCCCGAACACACCCATAAAGGTGTATAGGGGAATGGAGTTATACCTCCACTCATTTTAACTTCGGTACTAAATGGAAGTGGTCAGCTTTACGCCCCGGCCGCTTCACTGCCACAAGAAACCAGCGGGTCACCATTGGGTGGGTCGCAAAGCTGACCTTGAATTTCTGGAGAAAATGAAAAGGTCTTGCTCGTATCGGTATTCGAGCCCCCGATCGCCCAGGCCGTAGCCTAGTCACCATAACGAATGCCCTCGTTAAATGCCAATATTATTGTAAAAACGAGTCTGATAAATTCTTACTGAAATTGGCGTCATAAAACTGCCAGTCAGTACAGATCTGACTGTAAACATTGCCACGACAAGAACTGCCGTAACGTGCTGATCTGCTGTATAGAACACCGCGTGCCGACTTGGCGTGCGTCAGAAGGCCACCGATATAAACGGCAGTGGGGAATCCTGATCCTGGGGTCAGGTAGAGCGGAACGGTACAGTACGGCGGCGTACTTTCCCGCTAGACCTTCCGTGTGGACTTCATTGACTATCGCAGACGCAGTTAAATGGAAAGTGCCCAAACTACAGTCGTACTGTGAACCAAAACACACACACACACACACCACTGTGAACAGTCAGCAGTCAGCACACACACCGCTGTGAACAGTCAGCACACACACACACACACACCGCTGTGAACAGTCAGCAGTCAGCGCGCGCGCGCACGCACACACACACACACACCGCTGTGAACAAGTCAGCAGTCAGCACACACACCGCTGTGAACAGTCAGACCACACACACACACACACACCGCTGTGAACAAGTCAGCAGTCAGCAAGGTCGACCAAACCAATTCCAAGTCTAACTGCAGCGTCCAGCACACTAAACAATAAACTGGCGCCACACAGTATATCTGTCTCTGTACCGCACTACCGCCCTTACGCTCTCATGCGCCTTTAATTAACCACAACTTCGCATTTCCATTATCTGTCCTACATTGCAGTACCGTAGCTAATGTCCGTATTATCAGGAATGTCCTGAAGTAATATGCTAATAGCATTAGTTCGAAATGTTCTAAGAAACCAACAGTTTAGGTAGTAAACATAAACAAAAATTAATTTTCGTGACAACAAGCCCAAATTGGTTTTCAAAAATTGGTTCATAGCACTGGACTACAATGGTAACAGAACCACCACAATATCACAAAAGCTCAGAACCTTACACACAAAAATTAACCTAATTTATCAGTGCTTTATGGGGGTGAAGGGGGAATATCAGTCGCTACACGGTAGCAATATGTACAGTTACGTCACAAGTTCTGTGACATACTTGTCAAGGCCAGCTCCGTTGCAATCCGCGGTCGTTCACACGCACACGTAACGATGAGCACTGGAATATGCCAATGTGAGTGGTATGTGGTACTGCCACTGTGAACATGTCTACCTACTAGCGATGGCCACATCTTCCTACCTGTGCAAAAAACAGCGGATACGACGACAAGGAAGTAGCGGTCCTTCATATTACAGCAGCAGGTCTGATATCGCAATGCACTGCGACCATGTGGCCGTCCGCATGAACTCCACAAGAGACGGTGCGTTTCGGACTGAGCGTCACAACGTGCTGGGAAGCGGGAGCGAACTGAACAAGCAGTTGCTTGACTCTGTCGCTCCGAGCGCCGCTGTGCGGCAAAACTGTTAAACAATCACGCCACTCACCAACACAAAAAAAGCCTGCACCCAATTTACCATTGTTGACCAACTGCACCTACAAGCGGCAGCATGTCTCTGTCTTTCCCCCCCATTTGATTTCTCATGCCTGCTTCCTCCGTAGGGCCACGTAGTGGGAAACCGAAGGCCGCAAGACTACACAGAAACTGACACATCATTGTAGTGACGATTGAGAAACACTTAAAACAGAAAAGAAGAGGCAGGGGGAGGGAATTAGTGAGAGGCACATTATCATCATAACCATAATCATAATCATCAACTTTATGCAGTGTATTTACAGTTGTATGTATGAAACAACCCATGTTCCCAGGGTACATACTGTTGCAGCTGCTCTGAATTTACATTTTATGCTGCATGTAATGTTATTTTCCATGTTAAACATGTTCTGTACTTCTACACCAGAAATACAGGGAAATAATTGCTGTTTGTTCTTAGATTCATACAAAACACATAAATAGAGTGTGTGGGCAGAACGTAGAATTGCTGAATGTTAAACTGGCGGTACATATAGTGACCACTGTGCGGTACATATAGTGACCGCTGTGCGGTAAACATAGTGACCACTGTGCGGTACATATAGTGACCGCTGTGCGGTACATATAGTGACCACTGTGCGGTACATATAGTAACCGCTGTGCGGTACATACAGTGACCACTCTGCGGTACATAGAGTGATCACTGTGCGGTACATATAGTGACCACTGTGCGGTACATATAGTGACCATTGTGCGGTACATATAGTGACCGCTGTACGGTACATATAGAAACCGCTGTGCGGTACATATAGTGATCACTGTGCGGTACATATAGTGACCAATGTGCGGTACATGTAGTGACCGCTGTGCGGTACATATAGTGACCACTCTGCGGTACATAGAGTGATCACTGTGCGGTACATATAGTGACCACTGTGCGGTACATATAGTGACCATTGTGCGGTACATATAGTGACCGCTG
>Ga0131853_10025883_pt1 | contig 10561 bp, 4 predicted proteins | sample TergutLab28metaG_FD_92764 | JGI IMG/M metagenome (GOLD analysis project Ga0131853, IMG submission 92764) | Labiotermes labralis P1 segment gut microbial communities from Petit-Saut dam, French Guiana - Lab288 P1 (version 2) (version 2) | ecosystem: Host-associated > Arthropoda: Insects >... | reverse complement strand
AGCTCTTCATAACTCTCCGGGTTAGCTCAGGCGGAATGGAGTCGATTTCCTGTTGGATCCTTTCCTTCAAATCCTCAAGAGATCGAGGACGATGTTTGAAAACCTTTTCCTTTAGGTATCCCCCAAAGGAAAACGTCACACGGGCTTAAATCTGGTGACCGTGCCGGCCACTCCACGTCTCCCCTTAAAGAGATCAAACGCCCACGGAACAACAACACCGGTCCAACCTATTATGGGTGCTAACAATGGTAGAGGCTAACCAACCGCATGACACTACCCCCACCTCTCTACCACCACTACAGCCCTCACAGTGCCCCTTCGAAAAGTGGGAGATCTTTATGCCCCACCCTGTATTATAAAATATTTCGTTGATGTTAACCAATGAAACTATTTCGCCACTAATTTTGAAACTGTTCCCTCGCCAACCGATGGTACCTCTTTCACACTATACAGTACGGAAACACCAAAGCTTTCTTCCCGACTTTGCCGACCAATGCCAGTCGGTTGTGGTCCGTGTCGGTGGCGTATACTCGGAAATAACATTTTTTCGGTCCATTGATCTTCCGCTCTCTCTCGGTAACATAAAGTACATTGTGCACTAGTACGTAGGTCATTCGGAAAGTAAGTACCGTCTGCGCATATCTCTCGCGCATCCTCGAGACTTTCTCTATCGATTGAGAAGCCACAGACGCCATTTCGTGTAATTCGTATTATGTTTATGTTTGTTCCAGTGCGTTAAACATGTTTAAGACAATTGAAGGGGCCTCCGACTGTGAAATACGGCCTGTAATTCGTTTTTTGAACGCTAGGAATGTGCTACCAAGTGAGATTCATCACCAGATCTGCCAAGTGTATGGTGACAATGCGATGTGTGACGGCATGGTCAGGAAATGAGTTCGGATGTTCATTGAAGGACACAGAACGTGCACGATGAGGCGCGAAGTGGGTGTCCATCTTTGGTGAATGATAATTTGGTGCGTAAGGTCAACGAAAGAGTGCATGACAACAGACGTTTCACAATTTCTGATCTGTCCCTGCACTTTCCTCAGATTTCAATGACTCTACTCTATGACATCGTCAGTAGTGGCTAACATCACAGGCGGCCGCATTCTATGAGCAGGGTATACAAAAAATTGTGCCCCGCTATGATAAGTGCCTCAATAATGGCGGCGAATATGTGGAAAAATAGTTTGAAGAATGTAGAATCTGATAACAATAAAATTTTATACGAAACCTTACTCGATTTATTTACATCGAAACAGAACTTACTTTCTGAATAAGCGTCGTGTTATGTGGGTTTGGTAGATCAATTTGAACTCTCCGTATAAATAATTCCAAAAAAGAGGTAAACCTGTCCCCGTCCACGACCACGCCCAGTCTGGAAATTTTGGAGAAAAGAAAAATTTCTTTATACTCCCAGAATTCGAAACCCCGGACCCATCCATACCAACTGAGCTATTTCGTCTCTCAAAAAAATTCCATAAGAGTCCGAAAACTTACTTTCTGTCTCTCTTAAGTCAGCTCTTTTAAAGGTGAGGTCATTTTCAGAATTATAAGTTTGACCAACTACATTTCACCAAGGTAAAGGTAAAGCAATCCCTGTAGAGACCTGGGCGGGCCCTGAGGATTCCAGGATGATCAGACGCCAGATTTCCAGACAATCGGCACATGAAGGTGGGCAGTCCTATGCATTGGCTGCCTTTACCATGCAAGCAATACTTCTGGTACTAATTTCTGTTGCAGGCTGTGTCAATTCAAGGACCACAGAGCGGACGGAAGGAATATCGATGAGAAATTCAAGTAACACTATCGCAAATCGAACCCGTGACCTTCTAGCTTGTTGCGAAATGCTTCAACCAAATGCCGCACCGAGGTTTTACCAAGGGAACAGTTGAATGGCACCTCGTCATGTCAAAAACACTTGAACGCATTAGGGTTATTTGCATATTTTGTGTTCCAATGAAGTTAATCCCTTCAGATTCGCAGTGTACAACCAAAAAGAGCCGACGTTTCTCAATTTATTTATTTCTGCATTTTTGAGCTCCTGATGCTGGACGAAAAAACCGTCTGAAACATGTAGAGCATCTTACATAAATAAATAAATTGAGAAACGTCGCATCTTGTTGGTTGTACTCTGCGAATACGTTAGCGATGCACGGACAAATGAATGTTAAATCCCTTCAGATTTCTTGAACTTACACTGAAATGTAGCACCAGTTGCAAAAGCGTATATCGGAATTCTGCCTTGAAATGAACCGCATCCACTTCTTCTTCAGTTCCTTCAAATTTACCGTACCCACACACATCTTATTGTCTCCTTGGATACTAAATAACCCCACCACATATTAGCATTCTAATTAATTATTAAAAACTCGAGCTATTACGTTTTCGGATACCCTGTACAACACCATCCTTTGTCAGTAGTTACATGCAATAAAGAGCCACGAACAGGAGACAAATTGTCCTATTTGCATTGTCCCGTCCTTTCTGCCTAGGGAAAGGCAAGCTTAGAGAAGTAACGATGTTTCACTGCGGGGTCTGGAAATAATATATTACAGATATACACTATAGCTCCGGAGTATATGTGTGGTTTGCGAGGTGCTCTGGTGTGTATCCCTTGTGTATTTGTGGCAATGGAAGTCTATATGTTATCTAACGAACCCCTCCCCCACTACCTTCCTTAGAATATCTAGATGGTGGAGCACAATGGGCTCAACAAAAGAGGCAGTTCGAGTACATATTGGTCGTGCCGCTAGCACTTCGCCCAACTTCCACTTATTTCCAGTCCACAACGTACATCGTTGTCGGCCATGAATTGCAGAGCTCTGCAAACCAACGTGACGTATACAAGTACAAACGTAACACTGGATACTACTTACGAGCACACAAAACTAACGCCATACTGAGGAGTCATTTTAAACAGCCAACAGCAGCTGAAATATTCGGGAAATTTATATATTTTTTTCTGGAAACTCGGAATTAATTACGGTGTTCACAAGAGCCAGCTAAGTCCGAAGCCTAAAATACAAGTTCATAATGTGCCAGGATTTTACTTAAGAAGGTGCTGTTAGCTCTTGTCCGTCAACCAACCTCCCCGAGAGGACGGATCTCCGATACACACGGCCCCTTGTTCTATATATTGGCAGCTGCCTTCCCTCCTGGAAGCTGTTTTTTCGAAGGCGACCTGAAAAAGCTCCGTGCTGTGGTGACACTGGGCCCAAGGAATACAGACCACACAAATCCCAATTCTTGGAGATTTTTGACACAGCGTTCTTGTTTCTGATTTAAGAATGTGTCCTAGACAAAATACAAACAACAATACAAGTTATAAATTGTAATGAGACATAATTTTCTATATTAGTAAGGCCTGTCAACAGCACAGATGTGGCACTGTTCTAATGCGTTGCCCAATTATTTTCTAAGCTGTTACTGAAACACGATGCATTCACGAATTTGACTCCAATACGTATTCAGTCAAGTGGATCGGGTAGCTCAGTTGGTATAGCGACTGACTACGGGCTGGGCGGTCCGGGGATCGAATTACGGTGGGGGCGAGATTTTCCGCACTTGTCCAGAAAGGCCCTGGGGCCCACCCCGCCTCGTGCACAATGGGTACCGGGTCTTTTCCGGGGGTAAAAAGCGGCCGGGACGTGACGCTGACTCCTCACCTCCTTCTAGTACCGTGGTCAAGAAACAGTATAGCTGTAACTCTACTCCTCCCTACGGGCCGTACGGCCTGTACAAGGGTACACTTTACTTACATGTTCAATAAAAGAGTAAACAATTATTACGTAGCAACTATTGTTTTGGATAAATCAAGCCTGAAGACGCGAACCGATCCTGCCCTTGAAACGCCGTGTGTTACATTTCGGTAAACACGGTGGAAGAAGTCCGTAAAGTCAACGAGATCGGAGTTTCTGATAGACTTTGCGGATCTCAACCGTATTTCCTAGAAGCCTGGCGTGGGATTGGGAAATTTTATAAAAGCTAACATCTGTTTTCGCTTAAGAAGGCAGCAGGCTGGACCAGTAAATTCCAGTGTTCAATTAAAGGAACAAACAGATAGATTTGAAGAAACACTAACCTCTCTAAAGTTAAAATAAATCCCGCTAGGATAAACTGGTGGTGAAACAAACGGCGGACGGGAGGCGGAAAGACGGGATTCATTTCCACATTAAGTGCCAATTTTATGCCCGCTACTTCGTGCATGACACTCAGACAAACAAATCGTCACTTTTTATACGGAAGCTCCACACTAGGACGGTAATTAGCCTCTTTATATGTCAGCTGTCTACCAGACACACCTCTACATGTCTGGGCGCTAACCAGACCACTTGGTGCTGCGCCAATATAATTTTCAAATTTTTATCGTTGATTGGCATTTGGTAGCATTGATAGATGTACAGTACGAATGGCCTGTCTGACCGGCAGCTTCGGCTCTGACAAATACGCCTTCAAAACGAGTGCCACTGAGACCTCACAAATTTTATTTCAATCTGTAAAACAAAAATCATAGTTTTAATATAAGTCCCAAATAAAACATAATATGAAATATACCGCAATCAAAATACATACAACAAGACAAGAAATAATTCAAATAATATCCGTAGCCTCAACTGAGATGTAAGATACATATTCAAGTAGGATTACTGTGTTATTTTGCAGGCAAGGGCATAGAGTTGAGCATTTTGTTCAGGCACTGCGTTACAATGGGGACCGCTGCAGCACAGTGGATAAGGTACTGTGCTTCAAATCGGAAGGTCGCCGGTTCGATTCCAGATGGTGTCATTGGAATTTTTTATTGACATAATCCTTCCGATCGCACTATGGCCCTGGGGTCGACTCACTCTCTAACAGAAATGAGTACCAGGAGCATTTCCTGGGAGTAAAGGCGGCCGGTACGTAAGGCTGACAACCTTACCACCATCCTGTGCCGTTTTCATGTAATGTGGGAACCTGAACTTCCTGGAACCCTCTGGGCCACTCCAGGTCTGTAACGGCACTGTTTTACCTTTTACTGCGTTACAATCCAGGAGGTCGTAGACTCGATTTCCGATGGTGTCATTGGAATTTTTGTAATCACTTAATCATTCCAGCGGCATTAGGACCCTGGGGTCGACTCAGTCTCTATCAGAAATGAGAACCAGGAATATTTCCTAGGAGGTAAAGGCGGCCGGTGCGTATGGCTGAAAACCTTACCACCCTCACGTGCCGACTGTCTTCAGTCTGTAACTCTCAAACTTCTGGAAACCTCAGGGCCTGTCCAGACCTGTAGAGGGATTGCTTTACCTTTTATCTGGTCTACATGATGACATCGGGGACCAGAGGAACTTTATGGATATGAACTGGAGAGCTCGCCAGTGTCATGACCATCACAACACGCGTCACGAAAATTAGCTAGCTCGTTCCACACTTATGCCTAAAATTTATAAAGAGACGCACGCACGCACACACGGACGAGGACGTGCCGACAGGTTTACTTTTATGAGAAATAACTAAAAACTCGGTTTCCTAACTCAGCAGAAACAATCATGTCACAGAATGTTTTTTTCTTACGAATGCAGATATCCACGTGCGAGTCACGTGCTACGGCTTGGCCACAAGTGACCTAGCATGATTTTTTGCGAAATAAAATCAATAGAAGATAGCCATGAACTATACAGGGGACTGGTGTATTACTGGAAGTTCTGGGATAAAATTATGCATCTAAGCTTACAATTGAATTCTTGAACAGACTCCGAATTTATATCATTATTTCTCCTTCGGATTGGAATGAAATTTAAAAAAAAGGGGTTATGGTGCGGAGATTTCTAGCGACTTCACATGAGGGCTTCTGCATGTGTCCAGAAATGTCCATAATCAGTTTTCAATACTCTAAGCACCTCCAAAACATTGTGGCAAAAAGCGCTCTGACGTGAAGGCAACAAAAGAAATGGCGTCGCTGCAGGGGATCATGTCCCCAGTAAAACAGTGCTCCAGGGGGCTGAGTAGATTGCGACGAGTGTAATAGCGTCAGACGCTATAACCATATACTATTATAGTGGCACACCTCCACCCATTCTTCTGTTGCGTCATCTTGGAATGACGAGAAATATTCATAAAAAGTGTATAGCATCACAAAAATAGCCCTCTTAAAAGAGTAGAAGGTCTTGTTCCAGTAAATCGGCGTTTTTATGGCTTCGTGCCTACGTGATAACATGAGACCACATAATACGTTTTCTACTCGAGATTATTTCTTGGTCAACCAGAAGACTAAAAGACGTTTCTTGCAAGAACTGCTCAGACATCGCATACTGCACTAACGAATTAAGCGTCAATAACTGTTTTTAATTTCTTATTTTCGCAAGTGTAGGATCGATAGCGCTGAATTTCCTCACTATAATTCCCCAAACAAAAATCTCAACGACGCACGCGAAGGAACATTGCATGCCTTCTGTTAACTTTGTACCCATCTCTAAGCATGCAAATGTACGCCGATAACGAGGTAAAAAAAAAAGTCTTTAATTTATCTTAACATACAAGAATGGCTAGGCGAAGTTCTTGCAGTTTTATATAGTACTTCTTTCATCCTGACGCTGATTTATGTCTAATCGTAATCTACTTTCCCATCAAAGCGACAGATGTCAACTGAATATTGGACACGTACGGAAGGAGTCAGTGATGGAAGTCGATAGAGATGCTAGCAGCCATCAACAATGTTGCGAAAACTATCCACTGTTCACTGACAAATTGTTTCTCTTTGCATTTTGTTAACGAGGCTATGCTCAGGATGTAAAATATCTACGTATGGTGAATATTTCATGCACGGTTACAGCACCAATATTTCGGTTCTTTTCTGACAGATTCTAGGTGTGAGAAACAAGTGTACACAGTGACCTTTGAAACTCAAGCACAGATAAAAATCACAAAGCTGCATAATTATACATCTCGTAGGCCTATATATTGTGATGGAAACGTGTAATCAAAAAGAACACTAAAGTCCTTTCCAGAAAGTTTTTTTTTACATTATCAGATATTTACTCTCCTACACCGCGTTCTGTAAACACGCACATGAAAAACCGGCTTGAACTTAAATACGGCTATTAGTAATTATTACGATTATACAGCCTAACGGCAGTGCCTGAGTGAACTGCATATTGTTGCAACATCTGCAGCGAAACACTTCACCAAACTATCGTGCTTAATGTAACAGACGAAACAAATAAAACCAACGTCTGCACGAGACAAGCAGCACCTACAAGAGATGTAATTACTGCATCATAAACATCGATACGCTCAGAACAGGCGGTGTTGGGTCTGCGAGCTTCACACAGAACAAACAAAATTACTCTTTCCTCTACTTGACTAATCTCAAGGTACAACAATGCAGAACTGCCTCACTACAAACGATAATTAGGTTAACGCACAACAACTATAGGCCTAACCCTAAATGTGCATATGTTTCTATGCACGTCAAACTAAAGGACGTCTCTTAGACGCTCTGAAACAGAAGCTAGCTAATTTTCTATACAGTAAAAATATCGGCACCGTTTGTAGGCTATATTCTCCGAAACGTCGATTAAAATTATCAATTAACCTTCTGTCGTATGCAGAAAGTGCACTCTGCACTAACAACTGCGTGAAAACCTCCAATTACACAACAACGCCGCAGTATCTGAGCGTGTGTCAGAAGATAAAAGAATATAACGTTTTCGTTGGAAAATCTGAAGGAAAGAGACAGCTCTGAAGACATCGACTTAGGGTGGCAGATAATATTAAAATGGGAGGATGTGGACTGGATTCATGTGGCTCAGGACAGGGACAATTGGTGGACTTTTATGACTGCTACAATGAACCGTGGGTTCCAAAAATTCCGCGAATTTCTTTACTGACTCCAGAACTATTTCAATAGCTTCTGAAGGAGAACTCTGCTCCGAGGAGTACAAGATTTCGTTTCTTGATTTGTTTAATGGCACCGTGCTATCTGCAACCCTTCAACGACCAATGGTAGGACGACTAAGAAAGTGAGATAAGAAGGACGTGGAAGAAAATGTATCTTGCCTGTGTTAGACGGTAAGTGGTCAGTATTTGACAGAAGCGACGGCGAAGGACTGAGAAAATGAAAGCTCGGATAGGTCTGTGGAGTGAGATTCGAAACTGAATAAGTTGCAGAAGAGCTAACCATTGTGGCGTCTGTTTTAGAGCGATTTCATGGCACAAAATACATGAACTGATACGTTTTCAGCCACTGGGAGGCACAGAAGCGACTCAATTTTCACACTTTAGGAAAGGACAACATTAACACTTTGTCATTCTGCCCTGAAGACCGCATGAGTGCAGTTATCACACAGCTAGCTCTCTGATATTTAGCCAGAGAAGGATCAAAACCCGGAGATAATATTTCATATGAAATGTTATTCAGCTGTAACTTCACCAGAAAACTAATAGCCAGACAGACAACAAATGTTCCAATTTAATTTTGAAATGTTCCGCTTCATTACTGAGGTACAGTCATGTTCATGCAAACACTAATTCTTCCAGCTAATATCTTGGTAATCCCAAGAACACCGAAAACAATGGAAACCGCAGCATAGGGACGAAAGTCTAGGTGACATCTCCATGAACGTGATGGGATTTAATTTTAAGAAGAGAACAGAAAATAAAACACAGTACCGAAACAAGGGAATGAAATGATAGCAGTGATAGGCTTAACAGATATGTTTATGAAGCAACTGGTTGTACTTTTGACATACAACTGCAGAAGTGGCATAACGGTTACAAAGAACAGGAAGAGATAATTATCCACGCTATAGCCTTCCATGTGACCATTTGTTTACTTCCTATCTTTTAACGATGATATTCAGGATATAGGGCTATACAGGTACGCACCGCATAACGACGTTTCGGTCAACGACGGACCGCATATAAGACGGTGGTCCCAGAAGATTATAATATTATAATATTACATCATTACAATATAATATTTTAATACTTACCATTGTGTTACAATTGCCAGCAGTATTCAGTACAGTAACATACTGCACAGGTTTGTAGCCTATAAGCAATAGACTATACCATATAGCCTAGGTGTGTAGTAGGCTACAATGTCTAGGTTTGTGTCAGTACACTCCATGACGTTCGCACAACGACGAAATCGCCTAAGGACGCAATTCTCAGAACGCATCCCCGTCGTTAAGCGGCGCATATATGTATATCATTGAATGTTAGGATTAGTGAATAATTAATGGGAAAAAATATTGATGGCAATGGTCGTGGTCTAATTTGAGGTAGGTCTTTCTATGGAGGAAGTAAAAAAACGACTGAAGAGTTGGGAAAGTTCTCCGAACGGATGTGCTTAGCCTGGACCACTCAACGTAAAGGGACGCTTATCCTTAAGCGTCGACGTTCGGTCTTGCTCTGTGGCTAACAACTAGCTCACCACATTCAAAGAAATGGGCAAAATTTACACTCTAAGAAAAACCAATCTTAATCTAAATGGATTCTTATAATAAAACCAACCAGATGCACTAATCTATCCAATTTATTTTTGGAATAAAACTCTACATGTTTCGGACAGTTCCTCTGTCCATCATCAGGAGTTTTTCATTGTACAGACAGCAATGGTATATGTCATACAGGTTTGCTGACAGCTTGCGAGCAGGATCAGGATGGAACATCCTGATCCTGAGGCGTATGACTTACTGAGAAGAATGTCTTAGCATACATTTTTACGCTACCCCGTTTGATAACGTGTTACTGAAACAGTCTCAGAAATGTGACTACTGATCATCGTCTATATTTTAGCTTATAGTTTGCTCACCTTTTGGTAAGCCTCGCATTATCCTGGCAACGTTCAGTTTACATTTCAGAATGATGTCACGGGAACGAGGGAAACATGAGTTATGTTGTTATGCAAATGTAATTAGCACCAAGGTAATTTTTGTTATCGTCACAGATGTGATTAATTTAGCTTATTTGGAATGTCAAGTTCTCGACGCAGATGAAGCTTCATGTTAAAATGAACCTTACGGACGTTCGTTGCCATACCAGATCAGTAACGTGGCCAGCTATGGAATTAACGCCCAGACAAACACGTCACCACATAACGATAACGGCTCTGAGGTCCACCGCCTTCGTTACTGTGCAGCCGCAGCCAGAAATGATCACTCACATCTGTCGGGTGCTGAAGCACGCATCCAGCAGCACCGTACGCCTTACTTAACACAACTACACGAAAAAATTTGGGTTAAAATTCGCTGCAATCTCGAAATAGCAAAAAAATATCATGCTACATTTCTGGGGTGCACAATTTCCCAAAAGTCTAGCAACCACCTAAAAATTCTAGGCGCAAGAAGGGAGACGTGACGCAAGTACCATGCTGAGGAACCACAAATATTAGGCACCTACGTACCAAATGTGGTCGCTCGGGCTACCTGGTGATCGTGATTTCTGCGCCACTAACAAATTCTATTGCAGATGATAACCCCGTTATTTTGCACAGCGGTAACACATAGATGGCCAAGAATTCACAGAGTATAACCAACAAGATGCAACGTTTCACAATTTATTTATTTATTTATTT
>Ga0131853_10025881_pt1 | contig 10562 bp, 3 predicted proteins | sample TergutLab28metaG_FD_92764 | JGI IMG/M metagenome (GOLD analysis project Ga0131853, IMG submission 92764) | Labiotermes labralis P1 segment gut microbial communities from Petit-Saut dam, French Guiana - Lab288 P1 (version 2) (version 2) | ecosystem: Host-associated > Arthropoda: Insects >... | reverse complement strand
CTGTATGACATATACCATTGCTGTGTGCACAGTGAAAAACTCCTGATGATGGACAGAGGAACTGTCCGAGACATGTAGAGTTTTATTCCAAAATAAATTTGCGAAATTAGTGCATCTAGTTGGCTTTATTATAAGAATTAATCATTATTAATTACTCTATTGAACCTTATTTTGATTAGTAAAATTTCATTGCATTGTTGCATTCCTTTTGTTGAGTTGAAGCAGTACAATCAAATAATTATTTTAATTCGTTTTGAGGGAGAGTGGCTATACTGATACATGCCAACGATTTTATTCACCGGTTTTTTAGTTGGTGAATGAGGGAGAGTGGGACAAAAACCACATCCCTCTTTTATAATTTGGGATTGCAGGATACAGGATACTTTCAATCCGATCAAAGAGATGCCGGCACTAGCAGAGATACCTGCAATACTTTACCAATTTAATCATTTCCAATTACATTTTTTCTTTGGCAGAAATTCTAATCTTTGCTGATTATAATGTTGAATGTAAATTGGAATTAGGATTTTACGTCTGCCTGAACTGTTATTTGATGAAGCCTTGTTTTTGTGCTATTTGTAGTGTAGCAAAGTTAAAAGATTGGGTTTTATATTTAAAAGAACTGAATTCAAAGATAACAACATGGAAAACTGTAATTCGCTTTACATGTGAATGCGGGTAGAGCAATATATAGAGAGTGTTACATACGCATTCGAATATAAGATTATATACAGAGTTTACATAAGGATAGGAACATGACGGTATGTATAGTGTGTTACATAAATTTTTCGTGTGTAAGCATAATGGATTTGTGTCAAAAGAAGCTACTGCTCGTCATACTGCGGGCCCTTTTAAATGTCTTTTTTTTTGATACCTGTTACACAATGCTGTAATAATTATTCACTTTTACGGACTTTTACAAACTTTTTCCACAGTCCCTAAACTATTTGTTTGTTCAAAATTATGGAATTTTAATGTTACCAGCGACTAATAAGTCCGAAATTACGACAGTAAGGCTAATTCAAGTCTAAACATAAAAATGTGACAACCCGTAGTATAAAGTACATAGTATATCTGTATATAGTACATAATATATCTGTATGAATTAACAATTCTTACAGTATGAAGATACTAACATTTGAAATGTGTTCTGAAATGAGTTCGGACTGGGAATTAAGCTCAGTCAACCTTCGACTCGAGGGGCACCCGCGATTAATCTCTGGAGGTAGAAGGACGGGGTGTGAATCTTCCCTCCATATACAAGCACTGCCAAGAGGGTGAGAAAAATTGAGGTCTATCTGCACTCCCCTACTAGGCCGTCATGACATGAATTAGGCAAAATTTACCTGAATCTCATCTGGAAACACGTAGTGGTATTTTCTATTAAATCCAATGTAACAGTCGTGCGTTTAATATCCGCTATTCTGCAGTTTCGTTTGTACACTTTATATGTTGTGTGTGAAGTGTTACATTTACATCACTTTAATCAGTCGTTAGAACCTCGCTTTTAAAGAGGCGTCAACTGGATGTAATTGGCACTGATTTTGACATGCCAAGGGGGTTGACATATGAATACAAACGTGATTCCAAAAACTCGGACAAATGTCAACAATAACGGTCGCACTGTCGAATTGATTTCATTTCTTCTGTTGGTGTCAGTAAACCTCAACTTACTGCATGTTGGTAGGTGCCACGTTAAATAATCAAGTCCCAATTCAGAGCCAGATCTCTAATTTTATGTTCAGGTGACAGTAAATCGTGAGAGATTCTTATAATGAAACCAACCAGAGGCACTAATTTCTCAAATTTATTTTTGGAATAAAATTCTACATGTTTCGAACAGTTCCTCTGTCCATCATCAGGAGTTTTTCACTGTACACACAGCAATTATATATGTCCTACGGGTTTGTTGACAGCTTGCGATTAGGATCAGGACGGAACTGCAGTTCCGTCCTGATCCTAATCGCAAACTGTCAGCACATATATCATTGTTGTGTGTACGGTGAAGAACTCCTGATGATTAGCAGAAGAACTGTTTAAACATGTAGAGTTTTATTCCAAAAATAAATTTGACAAATTAGTGCACCTAGTTGGTTTTATCGTAAGAAAGAATCAGATCTCTAGTTCAATTGATACAGACTCAGGTTTCGAATTACGAGCTGCTTAAAGTACATTCGGTAGAAAATTTTCCATGTGTAATGTATGTAGAATTACTCTGGGGGACAATTTACTTTTGTCACCCTTTTCTACTGCCGTCTCTCGCTTTACATCTTTTTGTTTTTTTACTTCAGATTTATACAGAATTGGAAGTTACACTTCCGCGCCTGGCTAGTCTGAACCCTCAATAAAAAATGCCCATAGAGAGAGTAAAACAAAACAAAAAACAAAACCCCTGCTGATCACCTGACTTAAAATAACACACTATACTCTACTGTGGGAAGTGTTTACGACCGGAATCCCATGAACTATTCAACCATATACCTTCTGTAGGCTTCCGTTTGGAATGGCGGTATAGGATATGTTGGTAGTACACTGTTACCGAAACAAATCAAACATGCTGTGTCTTTCCCCACATTCCGGCCTAAATAATTTCGTTTTACATCTGAAGCCTTGTTAGTACCAGATACCAAATCACATTCCGTTATAATGAGCGATTCTAAACAAACGACGCAAATTCCTGACCATAATACGCATGTATTTAAGATCCAAAGAATCTGATTCACAGCAGATATTATTAGGTTTTGGCTTGAGGCGCTTGTTTCTGTATTTAATTTTTTTAATTCGGTTTCCGTGCCATATATTTCAATGTAGTCTAAGTGTTTGCAGCAGGTAGGAAGCGTCCGACTGATGGTAGTTGAGAGTTGCTGAGAGGGGCCAAATATTTCCGAATAAGACCTTCCATCAGGTATTAATTTGTGGTTTGTTACTAAAATGTACCCCTGGAAAATAGAGAAACTTTCTTTACTGTGTACATAAGGTTTACAGGCTTTTAGACAAAACGGCTGATGATTCTCTGAAACAAATAATTGAAAAATCCTTGATTCAAACCCTTAAAACTAAAGTTTAAACAACTTGCATATTAATTTGAAATCAGTCAAATGGTTTCGCTTTGAAATACGTATCTGCTTTTAACAAAATGCAATCCTACCAAATGAGCGGAGTTGCTCATTCTACAGTATATAGTGATTGGGTGACGCGCTGGACAATGAAGGAATCGTTGTTCGATTTCCGGAAGTGACTACAGAGTTTTGTTTCAAGCCTCCAGCCTGACACCGAAGACCACTTAACCCTTTATTCAGTGGATAACGGGGGTTCCTTCACTAAGATAAAGCGGCCGTAGCGTGAAGCTAAGCACTCACGTCCATACAGTACAGAAGTTAAGAACAAATGAAGCCATGCTTCTGTTCTTTCCATATCCATGCCTCATGTGCACAGAAGCTTCAGGCCTGAGTATTGGAGAATGAACAATCTAACTCTGGAAGATTAAGCCAGGCTTTCTATCACATCTGCCATCTGAAGTGGCTGCAGAACACAATCAAAGATTTAAATCACGAAATCTCTCAATCCGACCGCAGACAAAATCTGACGTTGGCCGAAAATGATTTTGCAATTTCGTCGCTGTGTCATCCATTTATTTGATTTGCTGGGTATTTAAAAGACTTTGTATCAAGTTCGGAAGCTGTACAGCGTTAGGTGAGAGGGGAAGATAAGGATTGATATACTGTGGGATGTGAATTGTGGCCTTGGGTCAGTGTTTTTCGGCGTTCCGAGTTAATGTAACGCCTTCGAAAAGGCGGTAACATTAACCTAGCAATAGAGTGCCATACTACAGAAGACCCGAATTCTCACCAGTATCGTTGCAGAAGCCTCCAAGCTTGCACAGATAGAAGAATGTTAGATGGTGATTCAGTAAGTATTTAGAATGAGGCTCTTCTCTCCTGTTTTATGTGTCATCGTGGGATACCTGTGGTGTGGGTCTGCGGCAGTTTGCTTGCTGGGACTGTGGTTGCGAATCCTGCCGGGGGCATGGATGTCTGTCTCTTGTGAGTGTTGTGTTTTGTCAGGTAGAAAATTCTGCGTCCGGCTGATCACTCGTCCAGAGGAATCCTACCAACTGTGGTGTGTATGAATGTGATCGTGATTCCTCGATAATGAGGAAGTTTTGACCCACTGGGGGCTGTTGGGCCATGGTAAAAAAGAAAGATATTTTTAAAATATGACGGAAAACCACGAAATGTCTGAGAGCTTTGTAACCCAGTGAAGATACAGCCGTGAAACCGTCGGAATCCAAGAACAAAGCGTCATTTCTACACCACCTGCTGGATGTAGATTAAAATCAATTGTATTTTGCTGTGCGTAAAACGTAAGGTTATACATGGACAGCAGTTGATAACTGCGCTGTTATGGGCTATTTGGCAGCTAGTAATGATAATACCTTGCCGTCAATTCGGGACCTATAATTTGTCCCGAAACGTCAGTAAGGAATTGCAGTTACGCGCTGCGTAATAACCTAAAAGAGTGCAGTCCTCACCCAAGTCGCTGCGGAAATATGAAATCACGCATGGGCAAAGGTTATTTGCACTGGGACAAGTTTCTTTCTATGTCCAAAACTTGCGTTTTTTATATAAAAAAAAGACATGTAATTTTTACACCTGTACTGGAATTGTTTGAAGTCCCCCGACCGGCCTTTCTTGCGCTTCTCATCCTACTAATGCCACCAGACACACTGTGTGTCTTTTGTAGTACAGTTTCTGGAAGTCAGAGTGACAAGTTTGTAATTAGCTGACAAAAAGTGTTAAAACAAGGCGAAACGAAACTAATGTTTTCTCTTTAATCTTCAATTAAAATTCTGTTCTTTCTTCTTTTAGTTCAGTTCTAATTCTTTTGTTTTGTCGTCTGTTTACCGTTTTTGTATAGTCTCGCATTAACTCCACTGTAGTCTTTGTGTGTAACTGACAGAAAATATATCTACGCGTTTTACATGTAAATTAATCTAATGCACTTTTCACTGTAGCTGTTAGGCAGAATAGGAGATTTTCTGGAGCGGTCTAACTGGAAGAATTGACGTTTTAAGGATTAAAATTTTGATACAATATATTTCAGGTTTTAAATTTTTGTTTATTGCCAATTCTATCACTTTTCTCTCTTTTCTTTTCCGTATCTCATAATTATTCTTCTTTTGTCTTTCTTTTCTTATGTTCCTAATCTTTTCTTCTTTTATTCTCTACACAAATAATATTTTTTATGATTTCATAAATTTTCAATTGTATCTAAATTAGAGGCTTTCCCCTTAGTAATCTCTTCTAGATCTCTCGCTGTGGAAAGTTGGACTTGTCGAAAGGCAGGCGTTAATAATAAAGGAGACTAAGTCCAAGTTTTTATTGCTTCAACTGATCTGTCATTCTCGAAAAGGTTATTAGTAGTTCATGAATATTTCAATATAATATTAAAAAGGAATACTTACCTAAATGCTACTGAATATTCTAATGAACAGCTGAACTTAGAAGCAAATGCGCAAAATGTATAAATTACTCTTTTTGTGTAGACCCAAATTTTGAAACAAGATCCGTCAAGTTTCAAGACGTCTGACGTTTTTTTAAGTTGTAAGTGAAAACCATTTTTAATTACGCAGAAGTGACACTACCTTTTTTTGGCACCTGAACATTACGACATTGTAACGATTTAGACCCAGGAAGTTTTACACACAGAAAACACAATCGATGACCATAGATTTTTTTGCACTTGAAGGTTATGTTTGATTCATGTATACTTTATGTATTAATGAAGGGGGAGGAGGGAACTTCCAGATTTACGAATGATACTAAAACTAGTATGGGGCGAAAAACATTTCTCAAAATCTATTCCGAATAGCAAAGTGTAGTAGTGAAGATTAGGCTTATTATACCCGAATATACAAATGTTGCATATCGACTGATTTCAGATAATCAGATATGTGGTTTTCAATGTACTATTTTTTATATTATACAGCGACACTTGTTGGCGTTCTCAGTTGATGCCGAGTCAAAGCTTTTAGGCGAACTAAGCGAAGTTCGGTACTGCCACCTACTTCACCCTGAAGTTCATCTTCATCTCCAATGACTGCACACTGACAATGTAATATAATCATAGTTATGGCTAACCTTATCTAGTTTTCCACTTACAACCAACTTCTTGCTCTCTCCTCCAGAAATTGACCTTTTAGAGTACAGTGATATCCCGGCTAACGAAGATAATTCGTTCCGGAATCACATTCTTTAGCCGAAATCTTCGTTAGCCGAAACTCGAACGTAAACAACCCAGTCGGGTTGGTGGGTCTCCCCTATGTGATTTGGTCAGCTCATTTCTTTGTCACACACATACAGACGGAAAATATAAGCTCCTGGAATGGCCCGACCGGTCATGTTTGCTGCTTTATGTTAGCGCGCGCATCCACTAAAACATTCGTTAGCCGAGTCCGAAAAACAGCGAAAAAAATCTTCCTTAGCCGAAAAATTCGTTAGCAGTGTCACTCGTTAGCCGAGGTATCACTGTACTGCTTAATTCACCTAATGTGTTGAACCGGGCCTGCGAGTTGCTACAAGAATTCTTTTTCCATGGCTTGACAGCCTTATATGGGGCAAGACCTCCTCATTTTCGAGGCTTCACGATCACACTCAGATGCGCCACAGTCGGCAGGAATCCTCTGGACGAGGGTCCAGCCCGTCGCAGTAACCTCTACCTGACACACAAAACTCACAAGAGACGTTCATGCCCTTTGCGGGATTAGAAACCCGCAATCCCAGGAAGCGAGCGGCCGCAGACCCACGCCTTAGACCGCGCAGCCACTGCGATCGGCTGTCACTAGAATACGAAGGATTAATACCAAACAAGGACAGTTGTACAGTAATTTTCTCTCATTTTCCGACGGTGTTTCGTGGAGCCAGGATCTCTTATGCATCAGGTTAGTTAGCTACAAGGTGGGCAGAAATGTTTAGATTGCCGACGGCGATTCTTATTTTGGCCACAACGCCCAAGCAGGTTATTGTAATCGCCCGTCCTCATACCCAATAGACACGGGTGGGTGTATCCTCTCGGGTAAAGCAGAAGGGTTGTAAAACTGACCACAAACCTGATTTTGAAGTTGCGTTTGAGAAGGCGTGAAGTTGTACTTCTCATCCTCCATGTCTTTTCGTGGCATTTCGTTTAATTCCAGTGACACTTTCATTTTGGTTTATTCATTTCATTTCATTTCTTCGAATGACGTGATATTTGCATATGAGACAACAATTTCAAGACTAGGTGATATATAAAAATTATTGTATTGAATAAATTCAAATACTTGTTTCCTTTGGATATGAGCCTCAATTTCCTTTCCCTTTCTCTTCATACTCGCGTTCTAACTTCCTTTTAATTCTCGCCAATTACTTTATTTATATCAAGTTTTATTCCCTAGCTGAAGGATAACAAAGCATCTTCTAGCCCAGATTAATTTTCGAACGCCAATTCCAGCATCCGTCCTTCTCTGCATAAAACGCTTGGCTCTCAAGAAGTACTAATACAATTCTGCAGTTGTTAGGTGGGGTGGTGGATAATGGTATCCGGCTCAGATTTCATTCCTTTCTTGTACTAGCCTTCCGTCTTTCCAAAAACGTTTCTCTTACTTCATCACTCTTTCTTTATCGAACTTCAACCGACTGAACAAACCACTCCTTTGATTCTCCCTCTTCGTAGTTGACACCAATTGTTTTAAACTTCATGTTTACGCTTGACGGTAAAGCATAATGCACAAATACTTGGTTTCCTTATATTGAAAGAAAATATTAGCACATTGTTATTATTTCTAAATAATCTTCAAGTCAGCTACTGTAAATAGAAGTGTGTTTTCTTCATTTCTCTCAGTTATTTGGTTATTAAATGCACTTATCAAATACTGATTTTTACGTGGCCGTTTGAGCCATTACAGGTAGAGAAACAAATGCTTGACACTAAGTGCACCTGCAAGCTGCTCCTTATATGGAACACGAGAGCGTATTTAATTGTCACATTACAATTTATATAAGTCTATTTTAATCTACCACATCTTATTTGCTTTAAGATGTACCACGGTATTATTCTACTATATAATGTCACGAACTTCGTTTCGTTTGTTAAAATAAGAATTTTGATGTTTTTCTTATCTACATTATGCTAAACAAAGTGCATTTTACATAAGTCTTCTATCTCAATATAATACAGTTTTCTTATTGACAGTATTTCTGGAAGAGTTTAATATATAAATCAAGAGTTTCTGTATTTATCCTCGTATTACTTCCCGTCTTTTATCTCTGTGTTCTCCTCAGGACCCTATTGTCTTACACACTCCCTAAAAGATAGAGGCTTATGTTTTGAAAACTGTAAAAATTACAGGTAAAACTGTAGAATTGTATATATTATCGTACTGAGGTTTTGGGTACAATATTTAAAAGGAACAAATTTTTTTATGCCAAATATTTATGAAACGGTTAAGGAAAGGACAGCTCTTGGTATAAAGGCATACTATGCAAATTTAAAGTTCTTCAAAAGCGGGTTAGTCACTAAAAGTTCGAAATTAAAAATATATAGAACGGTTATAACAGACTAATAGTGACCTATGCATCAGAAAGAGGGGTGCTGAAAGAAAATATAATTCACAGACTGCTAGTCTTTGAGAGGAAAATCCTAAGAGGAATATTTGGGCCTACGAAAGAAAATCAAACACGGAGGATTAAAAACAATGAAGAATTGGACAAACTGATAAAGCACGGAAGTATAGTCAACCACATTAAAGCCCAAAGACTCAGCTGGTTCAGTCATATACAAAGAATACCTTAAACCAGGGCAGCTAAGAAGATATTTAAGTGGAATCCATTAACCACGAGACCTAGGGGAAGACACAAGCATAGATCGGAGGACAGCATCATACAGGACCTTGGTCAAATGAAGATAAAAAATTGGATAACTTGTGTCCAGGATAGAGCAAAGTGGAAGGGTGTCGTTGAGAAGGCCAAAACCTCCAGTTAAAGGAGGTTCAGCGCCTGAAGAAGAAGAAGAAGAAGAAGAAGAAGAAGAAGAAGAAGAAGAAAAATATTTATGAAACATTTGTCCAATTTTAAATCTTACGTACCCATTGTCAAGTTAAAATCTGTAGCGCTTTGTGTTGTACCACGTCCAGTGGCGAGTTAAAATCGACAATTTATTTCACAGTGTTTAATGTTAGTTTTCTCTGAGCTCGTGTTATCAAATGGCTTTTTTTTTAATTTTTACTTTTAAAGAAAATTATAACTTATTAACCATAAATCCATTTTGTACTGGTTTGAAAAGATAGGTAAACGTTTACCCTCTAACAGAACATGAAGGTCCAGAGGGTGAGTAGAAGTACAGTTATACTCTTTCTTTAATTTCGGCGCCGGAGCGGGGTGGGCATCCAAAGGCTCGCTCGGGCCTCTTTACCTCTGGTAAAGTTATTCAATACCCATTATTTTAAAAACTATTTTTAAATTTGAACACTCTAATGAAAATTAATTCAAGATTTTGTCTAACAGCTTTAACTTAGTTTCGTAATCCTCCATGTACTGGCTTATAAAGGTAGATATAAAAGAACAAATGACAAAATAATGTTTAAGATTTCTGGGAAGTTACGCCGCGTCAATTGGTAAATATTTACTGCCAAACGGTAGATATTTCCTAGTCTACATGATGTAATATGCCATAAGACTTTAATCTTCATCAGTACCGTGTAATAACACTAAATATTGCAGGCAACTGTATTTTAACTTATTAACACTTCTGAATTATTATAACCCGCTGCGATAGTATCAGCAGTAACTCGCACGAACTGTGGCACATTTCTACACATATTATCTTTTTTTCCTCACAATTGAGAAAGCAAGGTATTAAAATTGGGGCTCAAGTGCTGCAGTACCTATGCAACGTGTTTAGAAACTAAAGTTGTTCACGTATTTGATTAGTTACGCGCCGCAAAGGCGTATTCACGAGTGAACGTACAGCTCAATGAAACATAACCAGGAAATTAGGCGAATGTTAGTGCTTAGTTTTGCGCTCCAACAACTATACTTCGAAAAACAGCCTCTGTGCTCATCAAATAAGTGGGTGAGGGCTGGAGCTTGTAGGGTTGATGTATCGAAGAGAAAAATATGTGATTTTTTCTGGTAATTTGACCTATATCCAGACACAATATTACGTAACGACAGGAACTCCAACCATAGCTATGCAATAATAATGGATCTCAATTTAATTTCAGTTATTTATTCTTGATGTTCTGACAAAACAGCCGTAAGGCCAGTTACGGAGACAGTAGAGCAAAATACGAAAAATACCTAAAATAACAAACCACAAAATAAATACCTAGAAAAAAAAAATAGGAAGAAATTACGTGAGGTAAAAAACAAACTGGGTAATTTATGATTGTTACGGTGAAAATGTGATTTATAGATGAAATGATCATCTGTATGCAGAGAGTTCATTGCAGTAAATTCAGTGTATTGACATGCCAACGCTATTTACTAAAACAACACCCGGTTGATGATGATGATGATGATGATGAT
>Ga0131853_10025880_pt1 | contig 10562 bp, 6 predicted proteins | sample TergutLab28metaG_FD_92764 | JGI IMG/M metagenome (GOLD analysis project Ga0131853, IMG submission 92764) | Labiotermes labralis P1 segment gut microbial communities from Petit-Saut dam, French Guiana - Lab288 P1 (version 2) (version 2) | ecosystem: Host-associated > Arthropoda: Insects >... | reverse complement strand
TTCACTTCTTATGCGCTCAACATGTTTCGGACATTAATATATCCATCATCAGGAGCTTGCGACTATTCTGTTGAATTACCACATTGGTCGTGTGTTCTTGGTTCGATGTGTGTTGGTGTTTCGGTTTGGTTGGGTTGGCGTGGTATCCGCTTGGCAGGCTGAAGCTGTGCTTCAGCCTGCCAAGCGGATACCACACGACCAATGTGGTAATTCAACAGAATAGTCTAAGTTCCTGATGATGGATATATTAATGTCCGAAACATGTTGAGTGCATAAGAAATTAAAAAAATAGCAAGTGTCATCAAGTTGGTCTTTTGTTTTCAACTAGTACCTTGATTTATTTTAACCCTTTGAAGATCGACTTTCATATAAATCAGCGATAATATTCAAAATGCGGTCCTTCTACCTTTGCAATGTGGCCTGCGATGTGATGTGAGAAAGACGAGACGAACAGGTATTGTCATGCCCATTCAGTTACGAGATGTATTACTCACAACACAACACACTATTCATACCAACATACAAACAGACGGTTCATCGCACGTAAAAGTAGCTGTCATACTGCGTGGCTTTGTTGCTTATGGGGTTTGGGAACCGGAGTGTAAAGCGGAAGCTAAAGGTGCAGGTACTTGGCAACACGACAAGTGTGTACAAATGCTGCTGTCTTAGACGTCTCTACCACTTTAATTCCTGTTGTTTGCCCGTGCACAGTCTAAGGCTTGCAAATTGTGTACTGTTATTTCACGATTTCTCGGATTAATTTCAAATAACTTTTACCGTCCCAGCACTGATACTTGATGAAATGGTATTGTCGTTAATGATAAATAATTAAAAAATATATGTATTATTTATTATGTGGCCGGAAACTATACAGGGTAATTCATAAATCCCTCCGGAACTTCCGAACTCGGCTGCGCAAAAACCAAGATAGACACAGCAGAAGGGAGCATATCGAGCACCTAGAAGGTAGGACAGAAACTATGAGTGTCTCTCCCTCTGTTGACATGCTCCCCTTCGGCGTGACCATCCCGGCTACTGTACCGCAGAGGCCGGAAATTCCGGACGGACTTATGAATTACCCTGTATTTTTTTTGTTGCTTTGGCTCTCGAGCCTGCTAGGTTGCTCACCATTTAATTAAATTAAGTAACAAATTCAATTTTTACCTCACAAAGACCTTATGCACTGTAAAGACAATCCCGTTGGTGTGTGGAAAAAAATATCATTTTTTATAAGAATTATATGAAATACATAAATACACTGTTGCCGAAATGCAAAGCATCTTAGTTCAAACTATGGTCATCTGGTGGGTTTTACACATCTAGTGCTCGTGCATTCACTTTTACTAAAGCCTTCGTGAAGAGGGAGGAAGTGCTCACCTCCGAAACCACGGTATGAACAAAGCACATAACATGGCGTAAAAACGCAAACGATTACCATAATTTGAACAACAGCAACAACAACAACCTTAAAACTTTAAAAAGCTTCTTAGTCATGTAGCACATATATCACTGGGCTGTCAAAATTATATACATTTTCACAATATTCAGATAAAGTTAAATAAAATTCACATGCTTAGTTTCAAGTACATTTCTTTGGGTGTGACTGATAACACCAGGTTTTTATCGTTGCACCTCTACAATATTATGTTATTAATGACTACAAAGTTTATATTATAGTAATTGTTCTGTGTTGAAGTGCTCTAAACTCAATAAATTATTCTATAGACGAGAGTACTATCATTTATAATGTACTTGCAGTCTTTTTCCACTTCATTTTACCACTTACACTTCATTTAATATCACAGTATTAAACTAGAACGACCGAGCAATGTCACAAATGCTCTTACTTATTATAGATGGCATCTTTCGAGGTTCGACCCGGAAGTCTCCCATGTACCGACCATCGCTGAGCAGAATCCCTGTCACGTTTTTTTTTCTCTCTCTCTCTCTCTTTAACAATACTAGTATATCACAGCATTGCAACTCTGCCTACGCGACAACATGTCCATCTATGTGAGTTCGGGTTGTCTGTCATGCTAATGATAGTGATCCGAAATATTCCTGAAGGTTGTGGTCAGGTTCTGTGTACATCCTAGCTCATGGCCGCGAACAGGATCATTCATGTTCGTGGCTGTGACCAGCTGAAACACAAACAAACATATGCTAAGTTGGGTACAAGGTTTATTGTATATACACAGATGTATGTATTGATTTACTCATTTTAATCAAAATCCTGTTCCAATCCAAACAGTAGTTCAGTGTAAATAGTGCATTTAATGTAATGAATTGCTTTACGCATCAATCTACTGGAAATTTAAAACACTCTGTAATTCAAGTTATTGCAGGTACGAGCTGTTAGTTCCTGTAGCGGGAAGATTGTTGATAATTATGAGATTATAGTGTATACGTTGAAAATTACACAATAATTAGAGATTAGGTTCGAGGTGCACTCAATACCCCCTAATTTTTTACGTAATAACATTCAACAACAACACTATCAACACGTGCATAGATATTGACGTATGTGTACATGAATAAATTAAGAGCAGACTGAACTCCGGGAATGCCTGCTAGCATTTGGTCGAGAATCGTATGTCTTCCAGTTTGCCATCGAAAAATATAAAGGTTAAAATGTACAGAACTATAACTTTGTTTGTTAGTATTAGACGTATATGAAATTTGGTCTCTCACATTGAGGAAGGTACACAAACTGAGGGTGTCTGGAAATAGGGCGCTGAGAAATATTTGGGCCTACGTGAGTGGAGGTGAGTGGGACAGGAAGAGCCTGCAAAATGAGAAGTTTCATGATCTCTGCTTCTCGCCATATATTTTGCCGGTGGTGAAATGAAGGATGAGAGGGTTAGAGCATGTGTCACGTATGGAGGGGAGGAAAGGTGCATACAGGATTTTGGTGGGGAAACCTGAAAAAAAAAAAAAGGACCACTTAACATATGTGGGAATATAAGATTAAATTGGCTCTACAAGAAATGGAATGCAGAGAGAAGTGGATTGATCTGGCTCAGAATAGATAGAAATTGCGTGCTCTTCTGAACAAGGTAATGCACTTTCGGGTTCCATAAAGTGCGGTGAATTTCTTGACTAGCGGGGGGAACTATTAGCTTTTGAACAAATATTATGCTCCATTAATTAGTTATTTGGTTATTTTGCTAGTTAGTTAGTATATAAATATTGTATTACTCCAAAAAGTCAGATTTCAGTATACTGTATATTGAAATTTGTGAACACGGTATGCTGATATACGTGTTTATTGTAAAGCTGCAACTTTTGTTATGGCATTTGCTACGTCTGGCCTCCGATTCCCTGGTTTGGAGATATACTGAGGCGGTTTGGCGTCGATCTTATTAGACTCATTTGTACTGAGCTGAGAAGTCAGCAGTTTTTAAATTCGTGTAGATTGGTCTAATTTGGTTTGGGTTAGGTTTATTAGTTGGTCTTTCAGTTTATCGGTTGGTGCGGTTGGGGGGGGGGGGTGGAAGTGTTTCGAGTTCGTGTGCATGATTGTCCCGTTTGTTCGTCAGTTCGTCAGTTGATTTAGCTTGAGGTGGAATTGGTAGGTTTTGTCTATTCGTTTCCAAGACATTGCATGTAATATCTGCTACGGATTAGAGAGGTGGTGGGGTACGTTTAAACACAACTGTCTTGTATCCTACTTTATTATGCTGACGACGACATGTTTCGGCCACTATATACATTTTTGTGACCTGAAGATGGCCCACAGTGGTCGAAATATGTCGTCGTCAGCGTAATAAAGTAGGATAAAAGACAATTGTGTTTTGACGTACCCCACCCCCTCCCTAATTGCTTATAACACAACGTGGATGTTGCACCTAAAGACCATCTGCTACCGATTTTTACATTCTGGTATTAATAGATTCAGTTCAATAGAAAACGAGAAACATATTGTCCCACTGATACCGTCAGAGGACGGAAATTTTGATGGAACGCAGTACAAAGAATCCAAAAAAAATAAGACCCATTCAGCCGCATAATGCATGCGCAGTAGGACCCCACAGAGTCCCCGATGTCCCTTCTACTCCTTCTGATATTCAACAGTCTGCACTGCTTACGAAGGCGATAGACATTCCAGATACAGTGCATATATGTCACTTTTGTTCTGAAACTCTCCCTGACTCCAGAGTAATTCCGTCGATTCGTTGTACTGTACATTGCAGATAGCATCTGCAGAGTGAACGTGTCTGGTACGTTGAAACTTTAAAATACATCGTGGCTAAACTCAGAATGCCACAGTTACACATCATTCATTTCACTGCGGTTTATTTCTGGTTAGCTTATTGAATTGACATTCAGTCTATTATACCAAACAGACGTTGGTAACGATGTAGACCCATGAACCGTCTAAATCATGATGGTTACACTGTGCACCACATGTTCTAATGCATTTTATTGTTATGTTTATGTAATCTTATTGTTATGCTTATATATTTTTTATTGTTGTGTATGTTCTGTTCTGTGTATTCTGTTTCATTGTGTTGTTCTGTGTACCGTTTGTGTGTGAATGTGTGCTGTACTACTACTGCCACCGGGTATCAACTCAATTGCAGTTAACAAATATATCATATCAGATTTGCTGGAATGTTGAAATGGCTCTGCAACATCGCTACATTTCTGTAAGACTGCTTGACTTTTTGAACCTCAAATCTCATGAAATTTCTCGTCTTATTATTGCACCAAATATTTGCTGCACAATTACAGTGCTTTACTTAACAAGTTGTAAACTGAAAAAAAAATACATTAACAAGCTATGCTATTAACACAATAAAGATGTAGAAATGGGACAGGCTTTTAACATTACCCTGCAAATTTTTCAAGCTGACTAATACGTAAGTTCTCCATTCACATACAACCATAGTCACGTTCCGTTCCGCATCATAGAATTCACCGGTATGGTGTAGAAATGGTGTTCACCGATTTTCGTTAACCTTGTGGTACCCGTATGTTCCTTGTCGTAACATTCCACCGGGCCCAATTTTTTTTCGCTCGAATTCCAAAATAATGTAACATGCAGGTGGTATTGGAACGGGAATTTACAAATTTTAAATGGTACAGTGACTTCTTTTGTGATACGAACAACAAACGGTTGTGACGTAATAGCCTAATTTGTATTACTGACTGGTCCCAAAGCGTAGGTGCGCTTTGTTCTGTAGGTCTCTTGTCATCCCCCCGAACATCTCAACCTTATCGCATAGAAAGCCTGCATCTGCCGGGACGTACCTTGACAGCTTCTGTGCTCGGAGGCACAATAAAAAAACACATATTTATACCCTACTTGTTTAGATATCGCAATACCTTCATTGTTTATTCCATTTTCATTCTGAAGCTGAAACAAACAATATCCAAAATTTAACTTATTACTTATTACCTTATATGGTCTACCCCTTGTGTTTTTGTATTTATATAAAGACAAAGATAATTAACCGTCTAACACAAAAATTTACCTATTATTAACTTTCAGTTTTAGCTACGTGTTTCGACTTATGTTAAGCCATCCTCAGGATTTGTACAAGTAAGCTATACAAAACATCTATTGAGTATAAAAACCAATTAAATATGGGTTCTTTTGAGTCAAAACACAACTGTCTTATGTTATTATCTTTATTTAAGCTGACCACATGTTTCGGCCTTTGCGCTGGGCCATCTTTAGGTCACAGGATATGTAACTGAGGAGACTATTCAGTGTGAATCGTAAATTGATAAAGTGATTCACACTGTGTAGTCTCCTCAGTTACATATCTTGTGATCTGAAGATGGCCCAGTGCAAATGCCGAAACATGTCGTCAGCTTAAATAAAGATAATAACATAAGACAGTTGTGTTTTGACTCAAAAGAACCCTTCTTTAATTGTAAATAAAACAAAACGGGGATGATGCACCTGCAGATAACAACCATTGGTTTGCGGCTCTTCATGTACAGAATCGCCGTTTATTCTATTAATAATTATAAGCCATAAATACACTGTATTTTCTAAATGTTAAGATTCTTAATGTAATAGCAGAATTTTAATTCTCATGGTGTGGAACTGCGACCGGTAAGGTGACCAATTTTCATCCTTCGGAAGATATATTAATGCAGCGTTTCTTAACCGCCGGGCCGCGGCCCCGGTACCGGGCCGCGAGAGGTTCTCCTGGAATTTGTAATTTTAGTCTTCTAAGCAGTTTTCATGAATAAATGTTTTATAGTTGAAATATTCTGAGGAGAAAAATATTCGTGAATGTGTCGAAAAAACTCAGACCCAGATGTTGGCCTGAGGAAACTACAATATGCTACAATATTTCGTTATTCCAGTGATTGATAACTAATTTAAATGTTATTTTATATTTGTCAACATGCCACGCCATATATATATAAGTGCATTAATACTCTTTATGATTATGCTATAATTAATTATTAATACTTATGTTAGTTTAATGTATGAACTTAAAAAAAATGGAAAGGTATTTACGAGTAAATTTGTTGGAACCGGGCCCTCGTCTTATGAAAAAAGAATTTACCGGTCCGCGATCTCACAAAGGTTTGAGAAACACTGTCTTAATGGATATGTAGCGTCGTTAGAATGATAACTGATAGAAGAAACCCCAGGTGTTGGGAGAAAATCCTGTCTCGTTGCTACTGAATCCACCACTGATCCCGCATGGACTGCTCCGGTAAAGAATCCGGACGTACGCAAAGAAAGCACACACCTACCAACCTGGGCTATATACGGCCCTTGTGATACATGCGTGTGTGTTGTATATTATTAAACACGAAAACGCGTTTTATATCGTTTTTGCAATAAACCAATCAGTTTCTAAAGAAAGAGACAATAATCCAATAGTGCTGTAAAAAACACTGTATTCAGACTCACAGAATGACTTTGCAATACACTATTTCTGTGGCCACTGGAACACTTGTAATTTTCTCTTCAATTACCTGCCGTAAAACGGCTTGAGGATGCACATCATGAAGTGAAACTGACATTAACATTATGAGTCACCATATTAAGAGACATTTGCGGTGGATCTTTTGAGGTCAGTGAGCTTTGATTTGTGGATCGGGACAGTAAAATCGTGGCGTTTGTATATTAAATACAGACATGTGGTGAAGTGTGGCATTCATGTTTGCGTGACAGACGGAATCAAGTGACGTAAGTAAAAGTTTGTGAAACAAGTTGAGTGCCAAATCTTTTATGTCTGTCGGACTCGGTACGGTTCAACGGTCCCTCAACTGCAACAAAGGAAAAAAACTTTCTTTCTTTCTTTCTTTCTTTCTTTCTTTAAACCTATTTTTTTCTGTTCTGATTATTTGTCATCTGTTTAACAATAGTTCTCAATAGACATAACGAAATATACTTTCCTATTGTGTAGATTTACAATCCTATGCGTCAAATATTATTATTATTATTATTATTACCGTTATTGGACTTTACACTTACGAATGACCTTATCAGTTAAACAATCGACCTGTTTACTTTCAGTTGTATCCTCAAAGATTCGCACTGTCGCCCTGTTTGTACTTGCCTACTTCAGAAAAAAAAATCCTACATTTTGTGTATGTACCTCGTTTGTATCTCTGCGCCAAATGACACGTGTGTAAATGCAGTGAGTCATCACTTTTCGCCTTCAAACCGAAAGCTGAAGACAAAATTCGAAGGTCCGCCGTGTTGCTACTTTATATCAACATACACTTCCCGACTGACGCAATAGAAGATCCGGCACAAGTTGGAATTGACTGTACATATGGTCAAACACGCAGTGAAGTCGGTCTGAAATCCAAACGCCAGCACACTGTAAACTGATCGGCCGCAGCATGACCGCCTCGCCGTGTTATCGCCCAGCAGTATTCCCCCTCCACCACCGCCTCATTGTGCTCTCATACACGTAAGAAAAAATGTGGGCGCGTTTCAAAATTTGATTTCATTATTTACTGTTTTTTAAATTTCGTTGGCTGGCGATTTTATCCTGTCAAAAAGTATATTAACAAATCTTTATATATTTCTTTTTTTTTGGGGGGGGGGGAGGTGTCTGGTACCTTACGCCACTCCATTATCCTAAGTAAGTGGCTATAGTGTCGCTACCAGCACACAATGTTCTTATTTCAGGTCTAGTACCTTAGAAAATATGGCGTTAGGGTAGGTTCAATGACTTGTCTTTCATGCCTAATTTCGTGAAAAATGGGCATAAGTTTAGAACTTTCAATGGGATGCACACAGACGGGATACATATAGCGTGCTGATATCATATACGTATTTTTCCCCCGTAGAAAAGAGGGAAAGAAATGAACTTCAGAAAATGAATTAATTCTATTGTAATCAGGTTAGCGTCTTTAAAGCGCGTTGCATTCCACCGTGTGTGCGTGCGTGCGCGTGTGCGTGCGTGTGTGTGCGCGCGCGCGCGTGTCAGTGCGTGCGTGCGTGCGTGCGGGTGCGTGCGTGTGTGCGCGCGCATGTGTGTGTGCGTGCGTGCGTGTGTGTGTGTGTGCGCGTGTGCGTGTGTGTGTGTGTGTGTGTCAGTGTGTGTGTTTATGTGTGAATGTCACTGAATGTGTGTGTGTGTCAGTGTGTGTGTGTGTGTATGAGAGTTCGACTGTTTTGATATTAAAACAAAACTAATTGAATCTGGCGGAATACGGTACGTAATCATAACATAATTAAAAAAGGGCTGATATGGAAAGTCCATACCAGCGACGGATGTAAAAATTATGACATTTCTGGTGGTTCAGAAGCAATTAAAAAGCTCTTACTGTGGTATGGATATAATGAGAGATGAGAGACAGGTTTGAATAGTGCCTGGGGCAGGCGCGCTGATGACTCAAAATACGGGCATGAGCGACTGCCAGGGCCCGAATCGTGAAGGCAGCCGGGCATTGACCGTGAAGAGGATGAAGAAATATGAGTGGCGAGAAGGGGGAGGGGGAGGGGCACAGATAGCGGATGAACTAGGGCAATCGCTCGAATTTTGTTATCTCTACCGTTGCTGTACACATTGACTGCCAGTTCAGAGCAAAGACGGACTGGCCAGGGCCTTACTAGAAAAGCAGCTGAAGAAACCCTGAGGTTCATTACCGTGTTCACCAGAACTCGTCACTTGTCCCAATCCTGAGCCAGTTCAATCAATCCCACACCTTTTCGGCATCCATCTAGTAGCATTATTCCATCTCTGTAGGGGCGTAGCTAGGGCGGCGCGGGTGGTATGGTGCCTCTGGGCGGCAGAGTTCAAGGGGCAGAGAAGTGGATATTTTAAATGAACGAAAATTTTATTTTTTGTACTCTAAAAATTTTAAATTATCTGAGCCAAATAAAAAATAAGTTAAATAAATAGTTACGATTCTCTTAAAGTTCATAATTTCTGTCAGGGATGGCCATTGTCATTACTTACCCCGGGTGCCAAAATATCTAGCTTCCCCACTGCAGCACTGCTTTGCCCTATCAGATGGCTCATCCCTTCGGAGTTTGGTACAACGCTTCGCAACCCCGTGATGTTTGAATTTGCTGCCGTTCCCATCCCGCGATCGCCATGTTGGTGTTAGGAGACATAAATTTTAAATGTGTCCTTGATAGATGTGATATATTTTACCAAGTTTCATTAAAAAAAATCGTTTAGTGGCATAGATAAGGCTGAGAAGTCGATGAACAGATTACGTTTTAATGTAAGATCAGAAAGTTGGTTAATATTACACCATACACATTGAATCAGTGGCGTACCCAAGGGGGGGTTCAAACCCCCCCCCCCGGAATTCCGAAGGTCCTTCAAAATCGTGCCAAACTCAACCCGATTGTGAAAACTTAAAAATTGCTGAATTTTGGACGCCAACACCCCAAGATGTTCGGAAAAAAGGCAGTAAAATTCTAAAACTACCTAGGGTCGGAATTGCTTTACATTAGCAATTACAAATAAACTGGTTGTCATCATAAATAGTCTTAAAGTGCCAAAAATTAAGAAAATTTTACTATATGAAATGAAATTTCTTGTACCAAATTACAGCTGCCTCCGGAACCCCTGACTAGGGGCTACCGCCCCCAGATCTCCGTTCTCTCTGTCCTCAACTGAATTTGTTGAACCCCCCCGAACAAAATTACTGGGTACGCCATTGCATTGAATCACGAATGACAGTTATATTTCAATAAACCAAGCTCCGAAACGTTTATAGAATTATCTTTGTTGCTTGAAACACAGACATATCTGCTGTGTATTTTCCTCTCAGGCGCACGCATAGAGAGAACCGTCAGTTGCAGCCAGCTTGCTAAGTGTAATTACCTAACTTTGCAGGCATGCAGCATAGGACTTGTTGCACACTGAGAGTATCAGTGGAACATGGAACGTGATCTGTTGCGAGATGGTAGAGGCCAGTTGAAAAGTGATGGCACACGCGCAGAAACCAGATTTCGACTTTCGGCGAAACAGACGAGTCCATTTAAATCGGCCGGGGGGCGTCAGTTCAGTCGACTACTGGCAGCCGAGGTGTGTGCATCAGCGGTAGTAATGCTGGATACACCATGTTCCGAGGTAGTGTGAAGAGTACTGGCTACCCACTCCATTCGCCAGTTT
>Ga0131853_10025879_pt1 | contig 10563 bp, 9 predicted proteins | sample TergutLab28metaG_FD_92764 | JGI IMG/M metagenome (GOLD analysis project Ga0131853, IMG submission 92764) | Labiotermes labralis P1 segment gut microbial communities from Petit-Saut dam, French Guiana - Lab288 P1 (version 2) (version 2) | ecosystem: Host-associated > Arthropoda: Insects >... | reverse complement strand
GGCCATTATCTCCGTAACCGTTCAACTTTGGATATAGGTGTTTTGGGTTATATCGGTATACTTTAACATAAGGAACACTCTCCCGAAATCTGGCACATTCCTCCTGGGACACCCTGTATATATGAAAAACAGCAGCACTGAATGACAAATATGCTAACAAACATGTAAATAATAACATCAACAAATAAGCCATAATTATTATGATAATCCAATGCTAATAACTTCTGCAGTTGGAAGATTAGACACCTTACATAAGGCATGCAATTTTGAAACACCAGAAATAAGGTAATTTCATACAAACTTTCTTGTAACAATACTTACATTAACGTGCTTGTAATAAATATATAAAAACTCCACTCTCACAAAGTATGAAAAGCAAAACCAACAATACAAAACACAAAAGTACTTTTGAGCACAACACTTCATTAAACAATATTAAAAAAAAAAAAACTCATCAACTCCAGTGAGGAAAAGCCAGCAGCACAATTCATACCCAACATATTTCTGTAAGAATTGTTTTTAGGTTAACACAGTTTTGGCCTAGTAAATAAAACAAATATAAATCAAGTGTACACACAACTTTGTTTGTAATTAATCATCAGCGACATGTTTCAGCTATAAAACCACCTTCAGGCTGAATACAAAATCATATAGGAAATATATATTACAATACCAAGAAATGTTTTTGATTCGATGTAAGACGAGATCTTGTCCATAACATTCATGGCATTGTAATATATATTTCCTATATGATTATGAACCCAGCCTGAAGATGGCTTTTATAGCCGAAACATGTCGCTGATGATTAATTACAGAGTTGTGTATAGGCTTGATTTACTTTTGTTTTATTTACTAGTATACTTAAAATATACCGGGGATGCCTTGCCTAAAAAAATTAAAAAAAAAAAAAAATGGACATACTCCAGCTCAGGTGGTCAGCTGACATGTTCTAAGTACAGAGGCCGGGGTTCAATCCCAGAGTAAGCCAGCTGGAATTTGTGGTGGACAAAGTGGCAGTTGGGCAGATTACACTCCAAGCACTCCCCCGTTCCTCCTCCTCCTTGCGCATTCATCTAACACCCACTTCTGAAGCTACAGTATCAAGGGACTAACTTTCATCCCACTGCCACAACCATTAACCATGTTCAACATTCAGTTTTCTGAGGGGTAGTTTATGTAATCTGTGACTACATACAACAAATTTTTGATGCATTCTTTATGCACAGCACATTAAATTCAAATTCCTACCTCACATAAAGCTCAACTGAACATTATTAAATTTGTTATAAAGAGCACATCACACAAACATTAGACAAAATAGACACCTTAATGACATTTTTAACTTTAATTTATAACACTGTTCATACATTATATGTATTATGACATTAAAATATATCTCTATGCTGTGTAATAACCACAATGTTTGACAGTTTGCCACAGTATAATTTATGACTCTAATCAGTCCATTGCCTGCACAGTCAATTAATTACCTCTCACTGCAAGAAAGATATATCTACTCTGATGAACCACAAACTGCAAACACACACAAGGTGTGACAAAGTTTCTGTAAATCACCCGTAAAGGCTGTTATTTCATTATTTTACACACTAACAGCTCCTTTCACCTTCAAAGCCATCTCCCTGCACAGTAATACACTCAATCAGGCATTGTTTTCATGCTTCAAAAGAGTGCTGGAACCTCTCTTCTGAAATTCTATTCAGAATGGTTGTCACATGTCCCTCAATAATGGCAGTGTCTGAAAATATGTGACCCTTCAAAGTGGTTTTCAATTTGGGAATAACCAAAAGTCACACAGGGAAAAATCTGGTGAACATGACGGATTGTCCGATTACAATATCAACTTTTTAGCCAGAAACTCCCAGACAAAAGCATGCCATAAGCGAATAAATTGTCATGATTCAAGATGCAAGCAACAGGCTGAAGTTCAGGTCTTCTCAGATGAACAGCATCCTGCAACCATACCAGTATTTCCAAGTAAGAATGCTGGTTCATGTTTTGATCCCATACAAGAAACTCAAAATAAGCAAATGCCCTTGTGATAAATGAAAAGCACTGTCTGCACTTGGTGTAATGACATACGCCTTTCTTGGTCTCAATGATGTGATGGTTTCCATTGAATGCTATGGTGTTTCATTTCCCAAACATATCTGCAGAGCTTCACTTGTGCCTTCACCTCAGTACGCATAAATTTGAAGTGCATACATTGTTCCAACCACCTATCACTCATTTTTCTCTTCGGACAAATACCCATGCTTGTAGAAACCCTGCCACAGCTTTGCTTCTCATGCCTTATTGGCTTCAACAATGCAAAAGATACCATAACAGACATACCACAACATGCAGCCAGTTAGTTACACCTTGTTAATTTTTTACTGTTTTATTTCTAAAAAATATCAAAATGAAAACTTATACAATTCCTTCTTCCACCTGAAAGTGGGTGTAGAAGCAACTCTCAATATGTTTTGTATATAAAATACATGCCAGTAAGTAAAAAATGTCAGCATAATTGTGATGGGTGTTTTTTAATTCTTGCTGGTACTATGCAAAACAATAAAGAAATAAAATTTTATGGAAACTCACAAAGCCTAGTTTCTAGGTTAACTTCCTCGAAAGTAACAAATTTTTATAACACAAATTTTCTTCAGATGATGTGATTTCTCACGTATCATTTACCTGAGCTGTCGGTAGTCAATAGGTGAGTTTTTCACATTTGGCAACACTTCCTTCATACGAAACAGCATTGTATCTGCATACCGCAATTCCATACCAGTCTGCCAAAGTATCCACTCTGCACGAACATCCAACAGCTGTGCCAGCCTTGTGTCTTTCACCATCTATAGAAGGCCCACAAGTAAACACATCATCAGTTAAACAATAATGGTAAAATTACATACACCAAAGACATCCAAGAAACTGTAATATAATAAATTGACCATGTTCACAAACCATAGAAAAATAATTTTTTTTTTTAACTGTAGTTCAGATACACTGTAACTAGCTGAACACAGTGCAACACTTCTTGAAAACCTCAAATTTCTTCAGATGAGCAAAAAATTCCCTGCCTTGTATTAAACCAGAAGGTCCAATATCCTGTTCACAACAGTATGTCACTAGTCTATACAATGGGTCACATAAATAGAATTCACATCCTCTGATCCTAGACCCTTAAAATTTACTATTATTATCATTCTCCCATCTCTATCGAGGCCTTCCAAATTATGTGCAATTTTCTCCAGCCCGCTGTCAGTTCCTCTCTCTTATATGCTCATACACCCTACAATTCTGACTAAAAATAAAGATTACTGTCTTCATGAATGTGACAAACCATAGTCTGACAGACACATATTGACATTTCAATGAAACCTACTGCCTCCATCTTCATAGCATAAAGTTACTTATATCTTACCTCTTTAGGCATGATAAAGAAGGCACGAACAATACCAACAATGGTATCATCTGCCAGTATCCTGGTGATAAGACGTGACCAGAAGCCACTTGGGAAATAAGACATAAGCAACAAACGTCTAATGGAGCATTCTGGATCTGAACGGTGGGTAATCTCACACTGCAATGCTGCCGACACATCTACACCTTCTTCAGTGGGCATGCTTGGGCCTGTGCACAATAGAAAAAGATACTTTTCAAATTTTGTACAGTTTCAGTTAGTTCTTACTTATCACAGACAATATTTAATTTCTTACGATATGTGCGCAAAAGTAGCTGAACGATAAACATAAATCACTTTCCTTATATGTTCACAGTTATACACAAGACAATCACTTGCAGGAGGAATGGATAAGCATTTGTTAAATGCAGACCCATCCTCAAGAAACATTATGGACCACAATGCTGACGATGGTGGTGAAGGTGGTGATGGTGATTATGATGATGATTATATATATCACAAAAAAAAGCAGTGAACAGTGTGCTGTCAAATGTAATTTTCTCACGTTCCTCAAATTTAGATTTTAATATTGCCACATCCACTTTAACTAAAAACTGTGACACTTTGTAGTTTGTCATTTCTTACCACTTATCTTCACTGGAGGAGAAGTGTTGGCAAATGGTCTCTGAAGCTGGAACCGATCAGGGCTCTGAGTATAAAATGATGAGTTGCCAACCAACGTTGATGCTCCAGATGAGACAATCAGTTTCTTGCTTCGCACTGCCCAACCTCGAGATCGCACTGGGATCTTAACATAAAATCAAATGAGAAGAGATGCATAGAATCTTTTAATAAGTGGAAAGCACAGAAAATAAAGTTCGTTGCAGAATTCAGATCTCTGCCCCATAAACCCTTGAACTGAAAGCACTTGTATATAACTTCATATCATTTCAGACAGAAACAAAGAGACGGACAGGAATGAAAGGTATTATTTGATACAGCCTGATGTGACATGAACAATTCAGTGTACATGAAGCTGATCAGTAGTTGACTTAATGATCAAGACTTCAAATTACATAGCACTGAATAAATGGTAATTTGTGAACAATAAATTCAAAAGGACAGCAAGCAAATGGCCATGGCCTACTTTGCTGTACTATCCCAGCATTTGCCTGAATGGACACATAAAACCCACAAAAAACTCTCAAGAGAGAAAGTCTCTGGACCAAGACTGAATCCAGGGGTTTCTGTTAATAAATGAAGAATGCTGACCACTTAAACATGATATTCAGTAAAGCCAGAGGAAGTGTATGAAATTCAGCAAGCACTTTTTCATCCTTGGCACCTTGGATCAATAAAAGGAACTACTCTGATTTTTTCTATACCATTTCCCCCACTGCACACAAAAATATTTGAAAAATGTTGCACTTCATTCAAGTGGCTTCATAGTGTCTGTACTTACACGGTCGACTCTTGACATTCTTCAAAACACTGAAGATGCCTTTATTTGCCTATAACAAAAAGTGGCAGCTTCTTTTCAATGTCTGTATTCTCATACATTTACCCTCTACATGTGCATGCCTTCTCTGACTACAACATGTAACACTCAGCATTTGTAAATCAGTACTTATGAACAGAACACCTGTTGTCTCCCAGCTTCCAATACCACACAAGTTTCATCAGCAGTAACATAATGAGGTTGGAGGGGGGGGGGGGGGTTGCTTTATTTATCCCACATGTAGAGGAGGAAACATTCTGATTGCAATTAATTTTTACCTCTTAAAACATTCAGTTAAATGCACAGAATGTGGGCACCATATAAGATCAGTGAAAACACTGATAACTATCCGCATTATTAAGGTAATTTACAATGGCTAGAAATGAATGAAAACAAAAATTTTTAAAACTTAACGTCTGTCTTGAATTTAATGCGAGACTTTTATTTTATGAAGCAGCCCAAAAAAGTACACTCTCACTGAAGCACACATCAGTTATCTGAGAAGTAAATATCCACTTTTCAGTCATGGATACTCTGTTTTGTCTAACTACCTGCTTCACTTATATCATGTCACTATCACTACAAGAATTCCAACAAGATAACAAGTATACAAAAAAAAGTAAAATTGTGTATGTGCACACCATTAAGGCATATGAGGACAGACATTCCCCACTTAACACTAGATGGAGGACAGTGATCAGTTTCACACATCAGCCACATTACCCACCATCAGCATGACAAACACCTTGGTAACCACTGAAGAGGATGCTGGGTTGGCCCCTCCAATAACAATTTTCGTGTCTGTATTAAGTTGTAACAAATGCAATTTCAGTTTCATTTAGCATGTGTGCCAAATACTACCTTTCAGTCATAGTGAAGTATTTATACATTCACAGATAGTAAGAGGTGAATTTTAAATGTAAATCTGAACTGGACACTCAACCAAGTACAAATAATTTCAACTTATAATTGTTCACACATCACATGCCTCTCCCCCAGAAAAAATTTTTATGAAAATTGTCAAAAAATATGGAAATATCCATAGATGTCTGATACTTACTTCATCTGATTCTTTCAAAAGTTACTCTAACTTCTCACTACACACAGAAGGTCAATATCTATGTTGTCAGTGTCTTTGCAGACCTACATTTTTAGGTGCCAACATAGTTACAAATTTAGATTAAACTAAATATTTTGCAGTACATCTGATATGAGAATATGACAAAACATTTTGGTGTTACATAAAGGAAATTAAGTCAAAATAGATTACAGTCAATATGAGTTTTTCACAAATGCCAGAAGATGAGAAAGAGCCATGTCATAAAGTTGTGCTGCAGTGTCTGATGAAAATTCATTCACAGAGTGCTTATGTGAAGACTAATATCATGAAAACTTTGACATGGCAAAATGTTTGGAACTGTTAAAAACCCACTCATGCTAGTAAACTGTTGCAACTGGGAACTGTCACAAATGCTTATTCTTGTAATAATATCTTGAAACTAGCGTAAAAGAGACCAATATAATCTTGAGAATGCAGTCATTCTGGATATAATACCACATACCTTGGTATACATGTAACAATTCAGCTGCAGGGTAGCACACCTGTTTACCAAATTACATACTGTAACAACCCAGAAGCCAGAAGCTGATGTGTACCATTTAGTTTCAAGCCATCCTGGTTTACCTGAACCCTCCTAATGGCAGACAGAAACAGACATTTCTGAAATTTAATCTGTTCCTTGATGTACTGGCAAGCACCTCTCACTGCTGTCAAATTTTTTATTTAAATAAAACAGCAGTCAAACAGAAACCACCAAGCAATATTCAGTGATGGCCCCAGTTCCAAAAGTTTGAGTGGTTACATGCAACTACAAAAGACAGTAAGAAATTGCGTGCAGCACCTTTACCCTAACTAGCTGCGTGTGGGTTGTGCGCATTGATTCTTCTGATGGAAGCAACGATGGTATAAGCAGGGTCCGGCTGTCCCATGTCAGAGCGACCTCAAACTTGTTAAGAAGATTAACAATGTAGCCCCGCGTATCTACCAGTCCTATGCTTGAAGACTTGAACACATGCTTCAGGTCATCCAACTTCATCACACCTAATACAATACATAAAAAATACACAAGTGTCATATGTAGTTTGAACTACAAAAGTTGTCTTCAGACTTCCACAGTGGGTTTTGTTCGGCTGATAGTCTTGAAGGTTATTTATTACACTGTGAAGGATCATAAGAGTGCTCTGACATTTTGAAGAAAGTGTATTCCATCATCATGCTACTTTCACATTTCTCACCACTTGTAGACCTGAAAAGGGTCATGGGGTAACATGATTGTCTCACTTCAGACATCAGACTTCTAAAGGTTTAACCCTTTGGCCCTGGAGCTGAACATTTACAGTTTAGCACACCATTTATGTAAAATGTGAATATTTTATGAACCAAGAAGGGTAGCATTAGGATATACATGACATTTTGTGGAGGAATAAACAAAGACGGTGAAAGAAAGTCTAAAAAAATAATTATAAATATATTTATTGATTGAATATATAAAAAGCGTACTCTGGGGAGTAGCGGTATGCCTGTCCTATATATGGGATGATGCATGGTGCCTAAAGGTTAATATAAGACTCAGTCCCACTTCCCTTTCTCCAACTCTGACTGGCCACAAACATTGCAACCCACTTCTCCCTCCCAATCACTTCAGAATCCACATGAACCAAATTCAGTCACAATGAACACGGCAGCATCACGTTCCCACAAAACATCAGAACAAATTTATGATTCTGCGTAATGAAATAACCCAGAGAAATATAATATGAAATAGTCTACACTGCTTATGTCTGGGATTTGAGGATACAGATTGTGATCATCTGAACAGCAACATCCTGTAGTGAGAGCATGCATGGAGGCAGCAGGTTCCTCCAAAAAGTTGATTAAGTCAGAAGACCACAATCAACACCTCATTACATCTAACTAGCTGCTTTCCCACCTAATTCCAAAGTTCGGGGCATCTGTTCAACAGAGCTGGTTACGTAATTCATTAAGAATTCTCTACTTTAAGGAATCAAAATTTGATCAAAACATTCACAAAAACCAAATACCTCTTCCTATCCTGTTTCTTTTAATACAATCCTCCAATCTACATCAAAATCTTCCAAGTGATCCCATCCATTCAGGTTTTATGACCACAGTTCTGCAAATATTTCTCATTTTCCTTCTCACATGTAAACTACTTTGCCATGGAAAGTGAAACAGACATTCTGTCTTCTCCATCTTGTGCTAACCTGTACGAGCAAACGGGTTTATCTCTCTGATGGTGACTACATGAGCCAGCATATCACACAGCCACTGTGGATCCAGAAAGTACAAGTCCTTCAGGGTTGCATCATCATAGTGAAGTAACACTCCTGAAAAGAACAGCAGGTAACATTCAGTGAAATGCAATGAAACTACCATGTAGTTTAACTTAATAAAAACCAAAAACTAAGAGAGTGGGGAAAACACCTTCTGTATAATGTTTTTAACCCCTCAGTGCCACCTGCATGTTCAGTAAGAGCCTCTGTGCCAATTGTGCCACCCAAATACTGAGAGCAGCACTAGAACCACTAACATCAGTATAATTTTGGGGATATCCTACAGGTGTTCGTTATTTGCTGAAATATCAGAATCTGAACTTAATATCCCTTTGTCTGCAATCAATAATCATGCCATCACAAGTTAAAATATCTTGATATTTTTTCCTTCACTGACAAAGATTTCCACCCATTTCCAAGCACTGCACAACAAGGCTTACTAGTGCTTCTCTTATGCATTTTGCAGTTCGGTGGAATTAAGGACAATGTTTGTTTGAACAGTAATTGATTTTTATACCACATATAGCAAAACATCCAGATGGCTATGGAGTCCACCCAGCCCCTGATTCAATGGGGATTAGGATTCTTTCCCTGGGGGTAAAGTGGCCAGGGCATGAAGCTGACCACTGCTGAGGTTAAGAGTGAGTGGAGCTGTATATCTGCTCCACTCATATGCCTCCAGCACATGCACAGTGATAACTTTACCTTTCATAACAAGTGGTTTTCCTTGTTACATTGTCAATGAATATCTAGTAAGTATAAAACAAGCAACACACACCATTCTCATGGAGAAAAAGTGTGGCCTGATGCAGCTCTGCAGCATCGCGAAAGCTACGCTGGTGTCGATACTGCATTTCTGAAGTTACTACTGCTTTATACTGCTCAGCATTGAGCACCGGATCCACCCCTATGTTCCGGCGTTCTGCAGCCAGGTGGCTGATAACATCCTCAAGTGCCAGGTAGCTAGCTGGCACTCTCTGCTCCAGCAACAATTCTTTGCTGCCTGCAACAACCAAGAGACACTCATCAGTGGCAACCATGTGATCTGATCTCATTTTATCTGAGATGTTTTCCATTTTCCTCAGTCCCTCCAGGAAAATGCACAAATATTATATCAAACTAGGCCATGAACAAGTCTTTTCACAATCTTTCCAGTTCATTATTCAGTACCATCTACCACTGTTACACAGCACAAGAAAACATTACCTGGTGGGCGAAGACTGAAGACTGTGTCATAAATGAGATTACAGAGTAGCTTGATGTTGTGTCGTGTCTTGCAGCTCACCTCGATTGTGTCGAGTACTCGGGGAAGACCACACTTCTCCGCATCAACAACGTTAATGAATCTGTGGCAAAGCATGTGACAGTGTCTCAGGCAGGTTAATATACAAGTATACGGAGATGTTCCTCTATAATACAAACCCTGAAGCAAACAGGAATGGAAAGGAGTATTCAAATTTAGTATACATACCCTCTGAATGTGTTAATCACTATAATCTCATTGCCCTTGGTGTTCATTTACTTAAGATCAGGAGGTGCTTTAAAGGTAATCACACTGCACTTAGCCAACATTTGTTATAATTTTATGCTTACATTTGATGTGTTTATAAACAACTTGGACACAATCACAGGCCAGAGTATTACAAACCCAATGATTTTTATATAGTTCTGTATAAACTTTGCAAGTCATATGGGATACCAAACAATGAGCATAATTTGCACTGCATTATACCTTATTTTAAAGTTTTTTAAATGGTGGCCTCATGTTAGTCTTTTTAGACCAAAAAATTTAATAATTTCTGAATAAAATAATATGGTTGTCTCTTATGCGTATTGGACCATGTATCATCTTGATATTTGAATAAAGGTTGACCAACTAGATGACACTTGCTTTAATATCTACTGCTCAACATGTTTCAGACGTTAATACGTCCATCTTCAGGACCTTGCGACTACTTGTTGCGTTGTGTAGGCTGACTTGAGGCGTGCTGGTGTTATGTAGCGGGATTGTCTGTTGGTGATGTGGTATCCGAGTGCAGGCTGAACCACTACTGAGTCACGCCTCAAGTCAGCACAATACAGCCTTGAACATTATGCATGAATTGTTATATTTGAGTATATTGATTTATGCAGGAATTGTGCTAAATACTGCAATAGCCATCACAATGAAAGATACTTTTAGGATCTTATGCGTATTGGACCGTGCATCATCTTGATATTTGAATAAAGGTTGACCAACTAGATGACACTTGCTTTATTATATATTGCTCAACATGTTTCAGATGTTAATACGTCCATCTTCAGG
>Ga0131853_10025876_pt1 | contig 10563 bp, 6 predicted proteins | sample TergutLab28metaG_FD_92764 | JGI IMG/M metagenome (GOLD analysis project Ga0131853, IMG submission 92764) | Labiotermes labralis P1 segment gut microbial communities from Petit-Saut dam, French Guiana - Lab288 P1 (version 2) (version 2) | ecosystem: Host-associated > Arthropoda: Insects >... | reverse complement strand
GTTCATTACCGCACTCACAAGCGTCCGCCATCTGTCTCTATCCTGGGCCAGCCCAATCCAGTCCATATACCCACATCCCACCTCCTGGAGATCCGTCCTAATATTATCCACCCATCTACGCCTTGGTCTCCCCAGTGGTCTCTTTCCCTCCGGTTTCCTCACCAAGACCCTATACACCCCCCTCTCCTCACCCATACGCGCCACATGTCCAACCCATCTTATTCTTCTCGATTTTATCACCCGCATAATATTGGGTGAGGAGTACAGATCACTTAGCTCCTCGTTATGCAGTCTCCTCCATTCCAAGGTTAATTCGTCCCTCCTAGGTCCAAATATTCTCCTCAACACCATGTTCCCAAACCCGCTTCTAGTACTGAGGTTAAAAATGAATTTAGTTATAAATCTTCTCCCCAGCATGGCTTCCCAACGTGCATAAGGACAACTGTAACTTAAAATTTACTTTACTTTCACGGAACCAATCTGGTGCAGTGCCAAACCGTACAACTTTGCCAGGAAGTTTCTCTGTACAGATCTAGGCCAGGAAAACGACAATCCTTCATAAATGTTTTCGTGGATTACCTCAGACTCTGCAGCCAAATATCATGACTGAACGTCGACAAGGCGAGACCATTTCGTTATTAAATTTCCAATACTCTGAATATAAGCCACACTGTCTTTCAGCGTTTACAGTCTGAGACACTGATGGGTTTTTAAAATAAACTGCTCAGATATCACAACCACGACAGCGCCACAGAGCCACAGAGCCACAGAGCAACAAACTCAATATTTTTCGCCAAAATATGTTCCCGCAGCGATATATCAACATTTGTTAATATTAATTTCTTCCAAATGTAAAACTAATTTTTTTTGAACATGACAAACGAAATGTTAATCTACAGTTACAAGATTATGACTGTAACGACGTAGTGCTTGCTATCTACATACTTTGTGCAGAAATTTCCAGGCTTTCATATTCAGGGTCAAAAAGTCCAAACAGACTGCGTTAACTCCGAAGGCAAAGGCACTAAGAGCTTTCGAAACGTCGGGAATAACCCTCGAAAAGACATGAATCGCATTTCAGAGAAAGTAAAATGTAATTATAAAATAAAGTATAACAAAATAAAATATTACAGCAGTTTCAACCGCACATTTGAGATCCACAACCTTAAACAGTCGTCTGGTGCATAAACTGAAATAATACAGGATGGCGTTTTTACATGGATAGAGCTACTGGAAAGGAAGCACGCAAAATATTCTAGACCAGTGGTGTCCAATTTTTTTTTTCTTTTCCCATATGACCTTACTTTTTACTGTGAACTAATTTGCGGTTTGCGCGGGTGAAGATCAAAATAACTGGTATATCTTATCGCCTAAAATTTTTGTCTAATTTATATATATATATATATATATTTGTGTGTGTGCGCGCGCGCGTGTGTGTGTGCGCGCGTGCGCGTGTGTGTGCGTGTGTGTGTGCGTGCGCGTGTGTGTGTGTGCGTGTGCGTGGTGTGTGTATGTGCGTGTGTGTGCGTGTGTGTGTGCGTGTGTGCGCGTGTGTGTGTGTGTGTTTATCTTCCACAAGTGTGGCCGTAAGTCGCATAACATAAAATGACGGTCCACATGCAGACTGCGGGCAGCAGGCTGAAATCCCTGTTCTAGATATATGCGCTATATTTACATTCAAGCCTTTCAGAAAGAAGCTCTATTTCCGTCCTCTAGTTAAAACCTTCGAAGGCCCATCCACCAGTCGTGCCACAGTTGGCGATTAACTTTGCTAATGAGCCCAACTTAGTGTTTCTTCCCACTTTATTGAAGAAGGTAGCAGATCCAGTTTTCGAAACGCTGTTTATTATGTTCGTATTTTTTAAATGCGCGTGGTGGCTAAAGTCCAAAATCTGACTGGCTCTGTACCTGATAATACATCATCGGGATCCTACACAGACGAAGACCAGCTGCAGCTTGTTAGCTTACATTCCAGCCCGGGTACGCTGAATCTAGGTAATTTTACCGGATACTGATTTCTGAGGCATCCGGTAGAGTTTGCTCTCGAACTGTAACATACCGACTACTCCACGTATTGATTTCCTTCTTCTAAAACGAGATCTCGTTGGACGATGGAGGTCACTCACAATGTCAACAGCAGGTCATTACAGTAATATTTTGAAATGGACTTCGTATACTGCCTTCCCAGAATATTAATGAGAACTTGTACTCTCTCGCCGTTATGCGCTATTTTCATAACCAACCATTATAAGAATTTCCTTTGAAAGTTACAGGCCTGTATACAAAGGGATAAAGAAATCTGTTATCAAGAGAAAAACATACCTTCCTACGCCAATTCCATTCAATTACGTGGCTAAAATGTACGTGCAGTGAAGAAGAAAACTCACATCATATGCGGTGATGTGGTCGGTCTAGAAGTTAAGCGCAGACAATTCTAAGCACAGCCGCGTTTTCAGAAAGAGTGACGAAAGGTCATGAACTGAGAATAAGTAAAAAACGGTAAGGTTAAAGCGATCCTTTTTCAGGCCTATTCAGGCCTAGAGGGTTACAGAAAGTTGAGGCTCCTAGATTTAAAGACAGAATATGACAGTGGAAAGATTTTCAGCCCTACGCACCGGCCGCCTTTATCCCGCCAGGAAATATTGCTGGTACTAATTTCTGTAAGACGCTGATTCGAGCCCAAAGCCGTAGTGCAGACGGAAGGATTATATCAATGAAAAATTCTGAAATCATCGGGAATTGAACCCGCGTCCTTACGGTTTGTAGCGCAGTGCCTCAACCAAATGCACAGCAGTTAGTGACTTTTTTCGTCTGTGTGTCTATGTATATGTATGTATGTATGTGTGTGTGTGTATGTATGTATGTATATATGTATGTGTGTGTGTATGTATGTAAATATGTATGTATGTGTGTATGTATGTATGTACGTACGTACGTATGTATGTATTTGTGTATGTATGTATGTACATATGTATGTATGTATGAACATGTGTATGTATGTATGCATGTATGTATGTGTGTGTAAGTTTGTATGTATGTGTGTCTGTATTACGTATGTATGTATGAACGTATGTATGTATATGTGTGTGTGTATGTATGTATGTATGTATGTAATAACTCCAGAACGGCTGAATAAGTTGAAGTAAAAAATGACATTTAAATTTTTTTCTATTTGGATAGGAAAATTTTAGTCACCAAATTTGTAGAGAAACATAAAACATATCATTTTATGTTTAATACAGTCATATTCGTTATACGATAATTCAAGGAGAAAGACACCACGCCTGTGTTAAAAAACCTGCATGCAGGACAGGCGAAAAGTGTCGCCCGGTCACATCCATCCTACCACATGAAGAAGAAACTAAAGCCTTCATTACGTTTAGGCTGCGTATAAATCAGATTTGTAATCCCTTTAATGTAGAATTGCATTTCAATACGAATTCCAAGCACACATTAAACAGGTAACGTAAATAGCTTTCTTCTAATGCGAGCAGCAGCAGTGAAAGTCGGATCCTTCCTACTGATTGCTTATTCAAGCCAGTTACAATTTGCCTTTGTTTCAACAGTGAATATACGAGTATGCAGTCCAATTTATCATCATATTTTAAATCAATATAATCGAGGTGTAGTGGCTGCGCGGTGTAAGGCGTGGGTCTGCGGCCGTTCGCTTGCTGGGATTGTGGGCTCGAGCCTCGCCGGGGGGCAAGAATGTCGGTCTCTTGTAAGTGTCGTGTGTTATGAGGTAGAAAATATCCGCGTCTCTCTAAGAAGTCCTGCCCAGTGTGGTGTCTCTGTGATCGTGATGCCCAGTACAGGCTGTTGCGTCATGAGAAAAAAAAATAATCGAAGTTTTTTTTATATCATAATGTTGCTTATTACGTTTAGTGAAAACCCTAAATTTCACGGGTTATCAAAAATGGGCAAGCTTATGTCTCATAGAATATCAAAGTCTCTTTCTCACAGTAGCCACGTTTCCTATTCCTACAGCCCAAGCAGCATGAAAAACACAGATGTTAACACGTCAGTCTTACTTCTGCTGAATGCGCATCTTACAAGGCAGTGTTCTGTATCTTTATCCTCTTTTTCATCTCGCAGAAGCAATTCAATGCATCTGCATGACTAGGTTTAGTCACAAAGTGACGATATCAGTAACGCTATACGATGCAACACATGACAAGCCCCAGTGTTACCAATTCACACCCTTTGATGGGTTGTTTCTCTTCCTTGTAATAACTGTATCCATTGCAGTCTTAATGTTTTCTTAACAAACGCTATTATTTCTTTGGAAAGTTTCATTGTTAATTTTACAACACCTCGAGAGGAACACACAGTTTCTGGGGTTGAAGTAGGACATATATGAATTCCTGCTGACGACCGGAACGAATCAAATTCCTCCAGAGTTTCTAGTAGAGGTCTGTTGTGTTAAATAGAAAATGTACAGCGCCGTAAGAGCCCAGAACTAACAGCCGTTGCATGAAGGACGGGCAGATACTGTCTTGAAACAGTTGCAGCCAGCAGATATGTTCATCCTCCTTCAGACAATAGTACTTTGCGAAGAGGATCCACTGAATGAGATTACAGGAACTCCGCAGGGATATTAGGAAAAAAACATGAAAGCTTCCGCAACATTCTGCAGATTCGTGGGAGACTGCTGTGTAGTCTGATCAGACACTCTGAACTGGGAGTACAGGCGAGTCGGTGTCGGTAATGGATGACTGTGGTTCATACCCCGCTTGGTCAGACTTTTTTTTTTTTGCCTGCTCAATATCCAGACAATTAACCTTTAGACGCCTAACGTCAACTATAGTTGACGTACCGCACCGCTAACCTCCAAAGTTGCTTTTTATATATTTATTCAACAAATATAGGTACCGAGTATTTTAAACGTGGTATATACTCTCCTTTTTTTCTCTTCAAAATGCAGTTTGTTTCATAATTCTAACGTATTTGGTTCCTGTATTATTCACATTTTATACACAGGGTGTGCTAAAATTAAAACAATAATTCCGGCGCCAAAACGTTAACATATAACGTTCTCTTTCCGGATAATAAAGCAATCGGAAACGAAGACAAAACCAAGAGTCTTCTACAGGTTGTCTTTTTATCGAGTCCCTGAACACAGAGGTTATAACGGACAGATGCAGATTATACATGTCATAAAACTGCTATGCACGATGACACAAGAGGGACTCTCTTTGGTACCGAGCTTATACATGCGTGGTGTTAACAAAACTTACTTATATCCCCCAACAACCACATACAGTTCTATTGTAATCTGACGCTTGGCATTCATTTGTGAACATTTACCAACATGCCTGTCACTACTGTGAGCAGTTGCACAAAAACCTAAAGTGCAGAACGTCAAAGGCGAATGTGTTAACGTTTCTTGTTTTACGTTGCGAAAGATTCCGCTTTAACAACCGAACAATCGTCACCTAGTTCGCATTAAAGAAGACCTTTAGCGATCATTGCATCAACCTCCTACGCGCCACAGATAGACGTGGTTACGGATATCTTTGACAAAATTATCAAAACACAAGTTAAAGAGCAAACATCAGACTTTCTCCTGCAAGGTTTTTTTTCTTTCACGTTTAGACAATAGCCTGATGAAGACCCGCATTGAGAAATAAAATGTACGTCCTAATTACAGACCTCCAGAAAATTAATGACTTCTAATAATTTCTGTGCCTTTCACATTGCTTCTATTCATAAAAGGAACTTTAAATGCTGAAACTTATTTCTTTATGTAAGCAAAGTCCCTTCCCGCACTGCAAAATGTTTGTAAAACTGGAAGCGTATGAATTACAAAATAACTGAAGCATTTATCCAAAATCTTATCAGTTTCACTTAACAAATATTTAAAACAATTCAAATGGCATTGCGATAACGCATTAGCAATTTTCTGTTCCCAGCAACTGTTATATAAAGCACATCTTCATTTCTTGTTCCTGTTCTCCCTTAGCCTCATTCGTTTTTTTGCTTATTGGCAAGACACAGTGCTGCGACCTAGATTCAGCAGTGTTCTACATTGTTTTTGGCACAGGGTAAGTAACGTGTTTGTCACTTCGAGAACGACTCTAACACATCAAATTTGCATTCGCGAAGAAATGATGAGAACAGTGAAATCATGGCTTGTGTGATAACACTGGGTTCAGATTCTGTTGTTTTTCCATCGGCTATCTAGAAAGAATAAAATGCACAGGACTCCAATTTTTCTTTCTGTTTTGTTCAAATTTGGTCTCTCGTAGTGGGAGAAGGACAGAGAAACGTGGCCAGGAACGGAATGTCGAGGAAAATATTTGGACCTAAGGGGAGGAAGATGAGAGTGGGAGGAACTACATTATGAGAAGATTCTTGATTTGTAGTCTACGTCATTATTACAAACACAAGTAAATAAATACAGATAAGATGGATGCAGCATATAGCACACATGGAGCTAAATAAAATTAATCGAGGATTACTGTTGGAAAATCTTAAGAAAATAGGTTACTTAGAAAAAGACCGGCGTTAAGGAAAATATGATACTGAAAGTGATTCGGTTGGATGGGTTTCTGTGGACTGTCCCAAGGACACGGACCAGTTGTGTCCTCTTGTCAGCTGGGTTTCATGAAGTGACAATATTGTCTTATTTATCGACAAAATACCAGTTTCTCTGGAACGACTCCTGGTTTATGGAGTTAGTTAAACAAAACGAGTTATTCCTATATCTAACTGAAGTTGAAAATTCTCGTCTTCTGTTGAGCTTCTGAATTATTTTAACACATTCTTTACCAAATGACACAATTTTACTAGAAAATCGTATACTGAATCACAGAAAATTCCATAGACTGGAAGGCACCTACATTTCCTGCATGACGAGAAACTTAAAAGACTAGTTACAAGTTTATGGCGAACATCCTTTGAATCTATTATAGAAAAATTCTGCACTGAAATAATTAGACAACGAACAGCTGTAAAAATTCCATTCTCACATCCCGATAATTCCAGATTCCTGTTTAGACCTACATAATCGTAAACTAAGTTGAGGACCATATGTAATTTTCTGACAAAAAGTGTCAACACTATTACACACAACACCAATTAATGTGGCCATTAGACATGAACGACGCATTCTGAACTCCTTCCTATTGGAGCGAGTTACCGTTCACAGAGAGGGAATTACTAGCTTACCAAGCGTTATGAAACAATTAAGACTTATTATGAATAATACGAAATTCTAGAAGGCATCACGGATGCGCACAATTCCCAACAAGACAGGAAATGTACATAGAAAGTAACACTAAAGCACTGTGGAAAAGGAACAAGTATTACATATTCTGAGTGTGTGTCTGTAACATTAGTCATCCAGCACGTCAAGCGCATGTGCCGTGTTATACAGGGGTGCTGATACGTTCTTAGCCCGACCAGGAAGGAAACAAGGTAATGTTCCTGTCAGAATGGAGAGAATTTCCTCCGGCGCCTTGCCTTGCAAGGAGAAAAAAAACTTGATGACAGCTCGCGTCTCGATGTTGAAATTGCGCGCGTCCCTGACATGCTTCCGAGCTTGTTTCATTCCCGGTAGGGCTAAGGACTTATCAGCACCCCGGTATTATTATCTGTGACTTGACCGGTTCTACTAAATTTTCCCAAATGATCTTATAAACTGCACGATTTTCGGATATAAAATATACTTTTTGATTTTCGTTGCAAATTTTGTCTGAAAATGTTTCTCTTTCTAAGAATACCGCGAGATATTATTAAAACTGCAAGCAGGTCTTCACGTAAAGTACCTGCTGTTTTTGTCAGATCTTAATGAATATCGGCAAGTTTTCGAAAAATCTTCAAACATCAAATTTAATGACAAACGATCTAGTGATAGCCGAGTTGTTCCATGTGGAAGAACGGTCAGACGGACAGACATTACGGAGCTAATAATCATGTTTCGAAATCTTACGAACGCCTCTAAAAATCTGGCAGATGCCTTAAAATTCTAGGGGCCAGCCGGCGGCCTTGAATCAAGTTCTATACTGGGACGCCAAAAATTTTAGATTCCACCGTACAAAATTTAGTCACGGGGCAATCTAACTCCCAGTGTTTGTTCACCGCTCTTCTAAAACCCTTTCTTAGTGCTCAAGGAAATGAAGTTGGCAATGCTGCTTTACTCTTTGTGTTAAATTTTTAAAGCCTCGTGGCTAATATATGCACCGTCAGATATGACATAAAAAGCTTTGCTTTTTATGTGTACCTAAACATTCTCATAATAAAGACACATTTGTGTTTTTCTTTATTGAGCTTTCACCGACTGGTCTTTCCGATGTACCTACAGCTTGTTCTCTGTGAGGTAGATCTAAATTATGTATATAAGGTAAAGTGATCCTGTTACAGGCCCGTTGTGGCCCAGAGGGTGGGTAGAGGTATAGCTCTACTCTTCCATGACAGCGGCACTAGAAGGTGGTGAGTGGTCAGCAGCACGCCTCGGCCGCACTTTACACCCGGGAAAGACCCAATACCCATTTTACAGGAGGCTGGGTGGGCCCCAGGGTCGGTCTGGACGGGCGGAAAATCTCGTCCCCACCGGGTTTCGATCCCGCACCGTCCAGCCCGTAGTCAGTCGCTATACCGACTGAGCTACCGGGCCCACAAATTGTATGTATATAAAATACTGATAAATTTCGTTCTTCAAACCATAAATTAAACAGTTATTTTTACTAGCCTTGAAGAACGCAAGTAAATTACTAATAACAACGCACATAAGGCTACTTATTTTTAGTGCTTTTTGTACCTTGTGTTTGTATCCAAATTGATTCATTATAGATGTTTCAGTGCCTATTTGTACGAAGTGCTTCTTCATGCAATAGCATGGTGCAACAGATCAGAATAAGCATGTTCATAACAACAACTGTTTTCTAAATGAGGTGTTCAACTTCACCGTTTACCTGCACTTTTTTTTTGCTGATTCACGGGCACAACACCAGAGGTAAAGGCGAGGTTGGTCTCGTCTGCCATCATGTTTTATTAAAAACAAGTCTCGAGTCATTATGGAGTTATTCAAGGAGGACATCCTGGCAGAAACCCAGAAAGCCAGGCCAAGGGTACTTACATTCTTTTTATATGGAACTCAAAAGGTTATATCCTGTCTCTTTATAGAACCAGCGAGACACTTCAATTTACTTGCAAGTTATACACAAATTACAAATATTTCAAATAAAAGTTATTTGCCTTAATCAGGCTTATATTTCGGACTGTAAAAGAGTACGTTGTACGTAAAACTGTTTTATCAGGAAAAGGGAGAACACTGGATTTGTGCTTCATGTTGGAAGTGGTTTGTATTGAACCCTTATGGCCCTACCTTTAATTCAGCCCGAATTTCTAAGTAAAAACACGCCACTCAATACTAAATTTCATCGAAATCCATTGAGTCATTTGAAATAAAGTGCCATTATTTAAAATAAAAAGCTGTCCCTGTGTTCACAAAGAAGGCACGTGGCTCTTCCAAAACTTTAGTTCTAGATGAGCACGATATGAGATTCACGCCCCGGCCGTTGTTCCCTCAGCGAAAGATCCTGCGGTGCCCTTCAACAGAAAGCTTACTGGGATTCACAGACGGTCTGGACGCTACGGAGAAGAGATAAATCTGTTGACTTTGCCTGAAAGTGAAAAAGGATCCCTAGACCTTCCAGCCTATGGCCTAATCAGTACGCCGACTGATATATGCCGGCCCTAAGTGCATTTATTTCGTACAAATGCAGCCTATAATGGAGTAAATTTGCTGTCTAACACAACTATATGGTGGAGATATATATATATTATATTATTTATTACATAGAGAACAACTACATGTTTCGGCGCTAAATAATGGCCATCTTCAGGCTGTATATGAAACACTTAGAAAGCAGTTATACAAATATATATATGTACGGGCTACTTATATGGGAACCACCACCTTCCCATATAAGTAGCTCATAGATATATGTTTGTATAACTGCTTTCTAAGTGTTTCATATACAACCTGAAGATGGCCATTATTTAGCGTCGAAACATGTAGTTGTTCTCTATGTAATAAATAATATAATATATATCTCTCCACCATATAGTTGTGTTAGACAGCAAATTTACTCCATTATAGGTTATTATAAAACACAACGGGGATGACGAACCTTATGATGTGCAATTGCAGGTTATGCAAATAGTTAATCCGTCGCGTCTACAGAAGCTACCAAGAAAATACGTATAATCATCACGAAAGAGGAACGATGACTTTTGACGGAATAGAAGCGATCGTATCACCGGCTGCAGATGATGATCACAAACAGTGATTTCATTATGACTGTCCTCACTTCAGCACAAGAAAACCCCTGCTGTTATGGCACCCGGATTTTTCCGGATGGAAATATCGCTTACGTGTAAGGCTGTGGCTGTAGACGGCAGCGATATTCAGTTAAACGCTTCACCTTTCTTTACCCACAAAATAAGACGTTACAACAGAAAGGAACATCGCTGGGTGGGGGTGCCAAATTTTTGCGTGCGGGGGGGGGGGGGGGGGGGCATGCGTCCACGAAAACAAGCGGAGTGTGGTGTTTTTTC
>Ga0131853_10025872_pt1 | contig 10566 bp, 8 predicted proteins | sample TergutLab28metaG_FD_92764 | JGI IMG/M metagenome (GOLD analysis project Ga0131853, IMG submission 92764) | Labiotermes labralis P1 segment gut microbial communities from Petit-Saut dam, French Guiana - Lab288 P1 (version 2) (version 2) | ecosystem: Host-associated > Arthropoda: Insects >... | reverse complement strand
TACTTACTTACTTACTTACTTACTTACTTACATACTTACTTACTTACTTACTTACTTACTTGCTTACATACTCCATGGAGCACAGTCCTTGAGAATCTAACCGGTTTCCAGCTAGTCAAGAAATTCCCTGTATTTTGTGGAACCCGAAAGTTCTTTACTTCATTCACAAGTGTCCGACACCTGTCCCTATCCTCAGCTAGCTCCATCTAGTCCATGCTCTCACTTCCTGCAGATCCATCTTAATATTATCCTTCCATCTACGCCTTGGTCTCCCAAGTAGTCTCTTCCTTCAGTTTTCCGCACCAAAACTCTGTATAGGTTTCTCCTCTTCCCCATAAGCGCTACATGCTTCGCCCATCCTATTCTTCTCGATTTTATCACCCGAACAGTAGTGGGTGAAAGTACAGATCATTAAGATCCTCATTATTTAGTTTTCTCTCCTCCCTTGTTACTCGTCCCTCTTAGGCCCAAATATTCTCCTCAACACCCTATTCTCAGACACCCTCAGTCTAAGTTACTCCATCAATGTTTCACACACATACCAAACAACACGCAAAATTACACTTCTGTATTTCCGAATCTTTGTATTTTTAGATAGCAAACTGGAAGACAAAAAATTCTACACCGAATGATAGCAAGCATTCCCTGACTTCAGTCTGATCTTAATTCCTTTTTGAATAGAATTTTGATATGTTAAGTTTTCCCAAATATTTGAATTGTTTCACCCTTTCAAAGGAACTATTATCAATCTTTATACTATGACTTCATCCTGTATTCTGACCTAGAGACATGGCCAGGTACAATGCACGGTACAAAATACATAAAAAAGAAATCTTCTGTATTCTCAGTGCTAGAAACACTGCAAATGGCAAGGAACAATACTGAATGTATTCCACTCGACTCCAGTCATCGAATAATTCTCGCGTAATTGACACTGAACTACAAGCTTTGGTTTACAAAGAATATTACACAATAATTAAACGTGTGCAATTTAAACTGCATATTGTGCTGTGACAATTTCGGAATAACATAGGAAATAAAATATATGAACCATATTTGTAACATTTACGGTTGAACCTCTATCCACATATATTGTTCTTGTTTATGACCTTAACAAATGTTAATAATGTTTGTAATTTAGTTCAATGTTAAGGCATAATATATTTTGTTCCTCATTATGTTTTAAAGACCAGTTGCGATCCTGAGGATGGCCTGAGGTAGATCGAAACATGTAGTTCAGCATAATAAGTAGAATTTAGCTTTGTGTGTTTGTTTAATTTTCGTAATAAATGTGTACAGTCATTTATTTAATAACTGCCATGTCAGCAATTACTACGTAACCGTGTCTGCCGAACCTGATTAGCTAACAATGTTGATGTGGATAATTTGTTTGCTAGTCATACGTGGAATAGAACACATTGTGAGTACCCCCTGCAGCTTTACATCTCTGTTTACATGTTACTACCATCTTGTTGGTATCTACAGGTTCTGAAGTTCCCTGCGTGCGGGCTGCTCTTGACACAGCATGGGAGATGGCTAAATCGGTGTCAGCTAGTTGCTTAAGTTCTATAGATGCTAAAATGCTTTAATACGAAGTTGGTGAAGGCAACTGCAGCGATAGATGCGTTCTGAATCTGATGTTGGTTAGGCATGGAGAGCAGTAAAGCTGCTTCGAGACTTCTGGCGTCATGCCTTTTAGAGTTCTTATTGTCTCAATAAAGGGGAAGGGACCTTCATGCCTGTGTGTTCATCTTTGTTCCCTAGGACTACACAATCTATAATTATATAAAGATTGTGTTGCCGGAGGCCAACACGAAAGCAAACCTCCATCCATCAGTTGCAACTTAACCTCAGTATCAGTTGTGAAAGAGGAATGAAACTTTTAAATTGGATGCGAGCGCTTGGAATTATACGGTATTTGGAGTATTTCGAAAAGCCAGTCGAGAATTGGGAGCAAATCGATATTTTGAAAGGGTAATTCATTCGTAAAGGAGACGACAGAATAAATAAATGGATTCAAAGTATAACACGTTTGCTGGAGAGATACGAACTCTTTTTCCCATTTCACGGAATTTTTTAGGAGAATAGTGATGGGTACAAATGGACGTGTAGATTTGTAATGATTATAATGTCAGATATTTTATATTGAATGTATTAACATCATGTCAATGAGAATCTTTTTGTTTTTTGTGCGAAAGTTTTTAGTTAATGGCTACGTTGAACATAGTTTAAAAAGAAAATTTGAAAAATAACGCAGTTGGCGCTGCATAAAATTGGTTACAGCAAACTGATTTACGCACTGTAATTTTACAGCCTCTTTAGTTACATTTCTATGTTCTATGCACATCCTATTCAGGCTTCTGTAGCGATCATGCCTGAGACATATATTTTGCAAGTCCCGGTTCGAATATCATTTAGGCGACTGGATATCAAGTTTGAGATTTTTGCAGGTTCTCTTAATTTCTCTAGGCAATTTTGAGGATAATGCCTGGATTTGACCGCGACCTCCTCATTCGAAACCGTAAACGGTTCACCGCCTACTGATCGTCATACTATCAGCGCCTTACATTATACTAGAATAAAGAATTTTCCGTGTGATATCATAACGAAAAGTGCCCGACTGAAATCTCTGATCTCCGCGTTGGCATTTGTTTTATTCTGCAGGCACTCCGTCACACTTAGCCGTCCTACGGTCTATTCATACTTGTTCCAATAGACCTCTTCTCGACAGTGGCATGGCTGTACTCTGGGGTATTTCCTATTCCTCCTTTCGTCTATTGACTTCAAAATTCCACACTCGAGCGCACAAGCCTTGAGAGCTGAAACACGTATCGTGTCTGGCATTCTGAAATTCATTTCCCATGATGCTTTGTAATATATTTCGCACTATTCTACAAATCCTTCGTACAAGATATGCAAATATGTCATGACCCATAAATCATATGCAATGTTTAGAATAAAATTGACGATCATGGTGACATTCGTCTGTCGTAATATTCTTTGGAAACTTTGAAGAACTTTGAAATGTCATGAAATGATGAACCCCATGGAATATAGGTCTCACCGAGCAACTACTCATATAATCAGCCACGTAATATATATATATATATATATAGAACCCACATTTTACTGAACAAGAAGGTTAATGAAGGGGACCGCGGTAGCACAGTGGTTAAGGTGCTGTGCTACAAATCGGAAGGTCGCTGGTTCGATTCCAGATGGTATTTGGAATTTTTTATTGATGTCCCTCCGATAGCACTATGGCCCTGGGGTCGACTCAGCCTCTAGCAGAAATGAGTACCAGAAGCATTTCCTGAGGGTAAAGGCAGCCGATGCGTAAGTCTGACAACCTTACCACCATCTTGTGCCATTTTCATGTAATCTGGGAACCTTAACTTCCTGGAACCCTCTGGACCACTCCAGGCCTGTAACGTGACTGCTTTAACTTCTTAGAAGATTAATGAATGTGTTCAAAACATCCCTCCATATGTGCATGTTCTGAAACAAATAAATGTACTCCAAGTCCTCAATTCGCTTTCTTGAAGATCCATTTCGAATTTAAATCCCAATATAGGACCAGGTATTCAAAATCGTCCCTTTCCTTCAGTTTTCCCAAACAAAATCCTGAATATATATATATATATATCTGTTTTCACACATGCCCCTCCTCTCTCATCGTCCAAGATTTGGTTATCCTTTAGTATATGGTGAGATGTAAAAATCAAGAAGTTTCTTACTGAGCAACTTTGTACAGCCTACTCGTCAGTTTTTGGACGCTTTCGAAAAATTGTGAAAAGTGACTATTAGCTCTGTCACTTCTATTTCTCCGTTTATCTTTTTGTCCGTCAGCATGAAACAACTCAAATCCCATCTGACGTATTTTCATGAAAATTGGCATTTGAATATTTTTCGAAAAATCTGGTGAGAAAATTAAGGTGTTTGTGGTAATATCTCGCCGAATTCTCCTTGGAGTGAGAAATATTTTGGGTAAAAGTTGTAGAGAAAATCAAAACACACATTTTACGCTCAAGAAAGATTTTTCCGAAACTTATGCCATTTATGAGATAATGTGGAAAAGATTTTGTACAGCCCTTCAGGCCACAGATGAAAATGAAATACGACGCATGCGCCTAGCATGCTGGGTGCCTAAGGCTGCACACACACACACACACACACGCGCGCACACACACACACACACAATATGTAATATTTATTGCTTTTCCACGAGAATAATTGTCACGCGAAAGATCCTCAATATTACGTTTTACATAATCCGCCTGTGTTTTATAGAGTGTCATGTAGTGCTTCTCCTAAGATTAAGGTACACGTACAGAGATTAATCTTACAACAATAGAGTGGAATGTTCTGGAGAAGAACTATATGTTCTAAATTTGTTTGTGCTGTGCACTGTACTAGTGGTTCTAAAATGTCAGACAGGATAGACTAATTTTTGTCCGAGATTTGAACCCCAGACCTCCTGAATACGAAGCATGATTGCTACCCACTCAGCAGTAGCTGAAAATAGGACTGATGAAAGACAGTGTTTAAACACCTGTCATCTCGCTGTTTATGTGATAAATGAAGATGTATAGTCCTGAAGGTACTAGAAAAAAAAAGACTCGAAGCGACCTGAGTTTGTGAGACTGATTGGATTTTGTGAGGATAGTTTTCGCGGTGGAGGCTGAAGTTCTGGGAAAGTTATAAGAGAACTCGTGTCGTTCAGTACTAAGATCCGAGGTTTTGGGGGTGGGGGTTGGGGGCTTCTTTATGCAGATGGAGTCAACGAAATGATACTTGCTGCGGCAGGATGGAGTGACATCCTGCATACCAACAGACTATCTTACTAGCTGCAGGAGAGTGCAACTTCTGTTGTGTTGTGACGAGTCTCCTACTCCAAGTTTTTCCTTTATGTAATTCGATGTATATGTTACGATCAAAAATCGAAAATCCTCATTGAGCGAAAAAACGACCACAACGCGTTGTGACATGAGAGAAACAGCCACAACGCGAAATATCTTTTAAATGAACTCTTTATAAATTTAGTAATTTATTGATAAGAAATACATGTAACTTTGGCCTAATGAAGAATAAAGGCGAAGCTCATTTATTTTTGCAGGAGCTGTTAGAAAGACACTTAGAATTACACTTCATATTTTTCGAAAGATATTTGCACTTTATATCGGTGCAGTACGTCTTACAATGGCAGCTTCAAATCCCTGTTTACTTCCAGACGTTACCATTGGGGCTAACCGAAGAGATAGTGAACTTGAGGGCATATCATTTGTTTCGATGAAGTTGTTGTCAGCAGCTGTGAATTCATTGGGAGCATACAGCCGCTCAAGTAGGTCTTCCTTCGTGCCCAACAGATAAAGCCAAGAAGAGATGACATAAACGACGACTGCTAGGACATTTCTGGGGGCTAGACGTCCTCGATCAAGGTCAGGCACCCTGACCACAACGTTTGTCCTAGCATCAATTGCTGGAAGTCTTGAGTTGACGAGAGAAACCATTTTTTGGGCTTGTTCCTGAACATATTTTGCACTTTATCGCTCAATATTGATTCTTTCTTACACAGGAAGTTGCAAGTGACTTTCAGTTCGAAACCCTCACTTTCTTCACTGTAACTTCCCCAAATAGCATGAACAAACTGGTCACACGATGAACACTTACGAGCGCCTGATGACTCCTTCTCACAAATCACACGGAAAAAGTTTTTGTTATCTTTCTTCTCCACTGTTTCTTCTGAAGTGTCATTGGTTTCATTTTCATCTTCATCTTTTCTATCCTGCTGTTTGGCCTCTTCCTTGTCTCGACCATTATTTATTCCTGCATTAAAGAGCTGTTCCAGTTCTTCTTCAGTTTCTATGAAAGAGTGCATGTCTTCAGTGAGCAGAGAATCCCCAAGTCCGATCCTCTGGGCCGTTCCAAACACAGCCTCGTAAGGGCTTGTCTTGATGCCTGAAAACAGAGCTCGGTTGTTCTTGCTTTGGATAAACCGTAGTCCTTCAGACCAGGTTTTCATGTTGTTGTCGGACACCCAAGCAACCAGCATGTCTCGAACATCTTGGTTGTATCTTTCAACTAATCCTTGACTTTAAGAATGTCTCGACTTTCCATGCACGAGCTTCATTCCTGGCCGCATATCAGCCAAGTTTTCTATTGTTTTGTACACAAATTCGCGGCCATTGTCGCTCTGCAGTATGAATGTGGCACCAAATATACAAAAGATGTCCATTAGCTGATAGGCTACTTCCTCGGCGGTTTGTGGTATTTTCATGAAGTCCGAACTCGTTGTGGTCATTTCCTTTAACAGCCACGACACGACTTTCGCATCATGGCATATCTTCACAAGCCACAACACGTTGCGGTTGTTTAAAAACAGACACAACATGAAATTTCGCGTTGTAGCTGTTTCTCTAATGCCACAACGCGTTGTGGACGTTTTTTCCGCCATTGAGCCTTTTCGATCTTTGAGCTTAACATATACAATAAATCAGTTGCACAGTAATTGGATGTAGGCTGATGAGCTTCTTTTCAAGGGATTAAAATAAACGACTGTGAATCGTTATGAAATTACATCCCGGTGCAGTGAACATGCAGCCACGCTTGCATTTTCTATACACGGCAGCAGCACGGTCTTAGAAAAGGAGATGGAAAAGGGGAATTTAAAATATGAAGTATGGTTTATCAAAATCACAACAAAGTATTGCCTGAAAGATAAAAATGACAGCCACGTGACTTCAACAAGTTTATGCTGAGTGTCAGTATGCAACTGACAATTAGGTTCCCCCTCATCTCCATAGTGCAACAGTCACAACTGACAATACACGACATTAACAAGAGACAGACAACCATGACCCCGGCAGTATTCGAACCCGCAATCCCAGCAAACGAGCGGCCGCAGACCCACGCCTTAGACCGCGCGACCAGTGGGATCGGCCGTAAAGTAAGATTAACCGAAATTAAACCACAGTTGCAGCAGAAACATTAAGTAAACTTCGGAATATGACAGGCGGGAAGTATGCAACAATCCTTTTTTTTTATTAACTAATTTTAAATTTCTTTCAATTTCTGTCATTGTTAAAGTCATTTGAATATATCGGAGCAGTCTTTTATTAAACAACATTGTGTCTATAACTTATTATTATTGCGGTATATGACATATTGTACATTCATCACAGCCATGTTCAATGCTATAATTGTCCCAGCACTATAGACTGAGTTTGAAACGAGGCAGCTTCTTGAATGTTTTGTAAGGGATATGAGCTCTTTGTAAGTAAAATGAAGATGGAAATGGGAATTTTTTCATAAAGAAATCTTTAGTCTCTCATAATATTTCACCTTCGAAGCTTATATTGGTCCAATTTCCTACTGCTGTTTACCTCAAAATATGTAGAAGAAATATAATTCCGCTCCTTAAAGGTCAAATTCGGTGACGTAATTTTACGTGTCCGGTTATAACATACCAATGTTACGGAAACCCGTTATTTGCACTGAAGCTGCATGATCACATACCGTAAAAGAAATGTCTCAGAAACATTGAGTTTTGCAGTTTCTCAAAGAATTCACTTTGAACCCTTCTTTTCGCACAATATTTTTTAGATCCAGTCTTTCCTCTCAACACCTGCAACCTCCTCCCCATTTCTGAAAAGAGTGTGCGTTCCACTAGGCCCTACAGACGAGATTAGGTGTCGGGATTTCAACAGTAATAAGAATATCTATAAAGTTTATTCACCAACAAACGCACTCTTTATGAAACTTGGCAAAGTTTTAAAATTTACATTAACCTTTTGGCGCCGGAATTATTTTTTTAATTTTAGCACACCCTGTATATAAAATGTGAATAATACAGGAACCAAATACGTTAGATTTATGAAACAAACTGCATTTTGAAGAGAAAAAACTGAGAGAATATATCATGTTTAAAATATTCAGTACCTATATTTGTTGAATAAATATATAAAATGCAACTTTAGAGTTTAGCGGTGCGGTACGACCACTATAGTTGACATTAGGCATCAAAAGGTTAAAAACCACTTTGACTTGCTGTTACATGTTTCGGTCTACGACCGTCATCAGGCAGCCTTCACTCTGGAGCCTAGCTAAAGTTATAATTAGGTTAAGATTCGGTAAAAACTACGTCGTTATATGTTATGCGGTGGTGTGACAGCATGTCATAGGTATAGCGAGCGATAGTCGCACTTGACACAACACACCATACCTATGACATGTGTTTGTCGGTGAATGAACTCTAGAGATATCAAAATGTATGGTACAACGATAAAAATTAGTAATAGGAATAGTTAGGATATCAGTTGACTGCTGTCCGACTACTTTACACACAGTCCCCGCATCAGCAGAGGCATTCATCCTGTCGTGGGCGAACTTTCCTGTTCCTGTCGATATAAGTCCTTGTCCTGTGATACCAAACAGCGTGTCACGACTCTTGGCACCTCGCGATCAACTTTAAATTTGTGTCCGCCAAGATTTTGCTTCAACGGTAGAAGGAGGTAATAATCCCTCGGTGAAGAATGCGCCAGATATAATCACAAACAATGTGTGTGTGTTTTAGTGACGAGATTACGTCACGTAAACTTATTTTCTGACGAAACATGTTACACTTAAGGCGTCTTTTCAGCGGAATGTTTCCCAAGTATTAAATCAAATTGATTGATCTAAGAAAATTCATAATTAAGACGGAAATTCAGGAGGTGGTTTAGGGCAGGGGGAGGAGGAATGGAATGGATCGATCTGGCTCAGAATAAGGACAGGTGGCGGGCACTTGTGAACGCGGTAATGAACTTTCGGGTTCCGCAAAGTGCAAGGAATTTATTGACTAGCTGAGAACCGGTTAGATTCTCAAGGACTCTGCTCCATGGAGTAAATAAGTAAGTAAGTAAGTAAGTAAATAAATAAGTATGTGTGTAAGGAAGTAAGGAAAGCCGTTATGACACAGGAACTAACAGGCACAGACTTCTCAACAGCATTTTCTTCAAGTCTAGTATACAATACTGTGAACAGATCCCACAGAGCAGTAGAACGTTGTGTCATATATTGATACGTGGATAATGATTTCACGGAATCAAGTCGTGAATTCCTTGATACAGTTTACGTGTTATGTGGAATGTCACGACACTTCGGTTCTGGACGAATAAATGCCCAGAAATTGCCATCGATCTTAAAGTTAGTCACTTTTATCGTATTTTTCACGATTGCGGTTCTTATGTTGTAAGCCGAGACTTCTTGACCGGAATTGTCATGGCTTATTAAAAAACACGGTGGCATGGCCGCTGGATTTCGATCCTTTGTCAACGCTTTTGTGGTTTAATTTATTCTGCAGTCTGTCCTACGACACGTCCAAAGCCTCCTGCAAAGCGAGTTCTCCACAGAGTACGATGTAGTGTTTCCTCTTTCAATTTCCAGCATCCTTTCTTTTCCTTAACGTCATTAAGTAGCTTTCTCAAGTCTTTATCTTGGTCTTCACGTCACTTCTATCTTTTCTTCTATCTTTCCTACAAAAATGTGTTTTAGAAGGCAATTCGTACGTACGATGTGACCAATCCAGGTAGCCTTCAGGCTTTTTAGTTTTTGTAGTATATTCCTCTCAACTGTAACTCTGTGTAATATTTCTTCGATTCTCACACGATCGGACAAAATAATCACCATCCTTCTGCAGCACATTTCATAATTTTTCAAGTATTTTTTATTTACTTTCCGAAATGTCCAATATTCGAAATCATCCTAGCTGTACCCCAAATGTAGCACTTTAGTAGTTTCTTCCTTAAATTTAAGTTTGGGGTTTAAATTTAAGTTGGAGTTTGTAAGATTAAAATTGCAAAAATGGATCTGGAATAAATAGACTCATCAAATAGACGCATAGTGCTAATTTTTTGTGATTTTGACAAATTATATCATGTCATTCGATCACGTGAGTGTAAATACAGTGTGTCACAGGGGGAAAGTTCAATATTCTGGGGGGGTCATAGTATCGGTCATTCTAAGCAAAAATGTTTATATGAACATGTGTCCTATTCGGAACGGTTTCCGAGACAGAGCTATTTGAATGTACAACCGCAAAATTGTTGATAAGAAAGAAATATTACATTTACGTACTGTTTCTAATGCCGGTATTTATTATTCAAGTGGCAGAGAGTTGGTACAGTTTACAGTATAATAAATTTTCGAAATTTCCACTGCCAACATCAATTTTAGACGATCGTATGACCAAAACAACTAGCAGATGTTCCTTTGGCTACACGGATTACTATGTACTTTCAGCATGACGGAGCACCTTCTCATTATACCCGACATGTGATCTTAACATCTCAATGACACTTTCCCTAATAGGTGAATCGGTCGTGGCAGTACCATTAACTGGCCATCAAGATCTCCAGACTTAACCCCGTTAGATTTTTGTTTTATGGGGTTTCATGAAGAGTGAAGTGTACAAAAAAAAGTGGATACACGAGACGAACTGCTCGTTAACATACTGGATGTTATCGCCTGCATAAAGGAACGTCAAGACGCACTCAGACGAACAACACGCCATGTCTTCACACGAGTTGC
>Ga0131853_10025870_pt1 | contig 10567 bp, 7 predicted proteins | sample TergutLab28metaG_FD_92764 | JGI IMG/M metagenome (GOLD analysis project Ga0131853, IMG submission 92764) | Labiotermes labralis P1 segment gut microbial communities from Petit-Saut dam, French Guiana - Lab288 P1 (version 2) (version 2) | ecosystem: Host-associated > Arthropoda: Insects >... | reverse complement strand
CAGGCAAACTATTATAACCAGGATATTTTCAGATGGTTAGATATCACAGTATATTATGTTCTGGAGCAAAATGGAGTGATGGTAAGATACACCAGATTTATCACTTTACTCTTCACCTCAAGGATAAAATCTGCCAGAAGCTAACATATCATCATCATCATCATCAAAACATCAAGGATTGGACACTTTGTTCCTTCCGTCTCCAAAGTTACAACTGCTTTCTCCGTTTCTTTGGTCTTCCAATTGTTCTCCTTCCTTGTGGTCTGTAGTAGTATGATTGCAAAGGGAAAGTAAAGCAGTGAAGATGGCATAGTGACTGCTCTTGCTGTTGATGTCATTACACCTGTTGCTAGGAAGCAAAGCACACGTGTGCTGACGTCTGTGGTTCATCCCTGTGGCATCAGACAAAGGTGTCCCGGGGGGGGGGGGGTTTCAACCCCCTCACCGCGAAATTCCTTAGGCCAACCAAAATTGTGCCAAACTCAACCCGATTGTGAAGACTGTTAAAAAAATTGCTGAATTTAGGATGCCAACACCCCAAGGTATTTGAAAAAAAGGCAGTAAAATCCTAAAACTACCGCCGGTTCGCAGTTTTACATTAGCAATGACAAATAATATTGTTGTCATCATAAATTGTCTTAAAGTACCAAAAATTAAGAAATTTTTACTATATGAAATGAAATTTCTTGTACCAATTTACAGCCTGCTGCTTCGAGAACCACTGACTAGGGGGCTACAGCTCCCAGATCCCCATTCTGTCATGAACTGAATTTTTTGAACCCCCACCGCCGAACAAAATTCCTGGGTACCAAGGTACACATTTTTTTGTGATCTCTTCCCAGGAAGTTTAGAGAATCATAATGTGACCCAGAGATCGTGTTCATTTTTCCGCGTTTTACATCCTAACACTACTTAGTGTATTTGATTGATTTTTAAATTGTGCTGATATTACACGTTATCGTTAAAAATCTACATGTTTCACATATAGTTTGCATAAAAATATTTTGGCTGGTTATAGAATCCGGTTGAAATGTGATGGCACACGGGAGGGGGGTGAAGTGAAGAGGAAACTGGCGAATGGAGTGGGTAGCCAGTACTCTCACACTACCTCGGAACATGGTGTATCCAGCATTACTACCGCTGATGCGCACACCTCGGCTGCCAGTAGTCGACTGAACTGACGCCCACGGGCTGATTTAAATGGACTGGCGAATGCAGTGGGTAGCCAGTACTCTTCACACTACCTCGGAACATGGTGTATCCAGCATTACTACCGCTGATGCGCACACCTGGGCTGCCAGTAGTCGACTGAACTGACGCCCCCGCCGATTTAAATGGGTTCGTCCTTTCCGCCGAAAGACAAAATTTTGTTTCTGCGTGTGTGCCATCGCATTTCAAACGCAGTCTATCAACGCTTTCGAAGTGTTGCACCTCGTCACCATAATTAGAGTTGCTAACGCGTACCATCATTTAAATTCTTTACGGCATTTAATATAAATATGTTCGGAGATATGACGCGATATTATCTCGTAGCTACCCAATGACAACGCAAAGTAATATTTACAGCCATCATCTACACCCTAATCGTCATGTTTTTAATCAAGTCGAGTGCTGTCACTCAGTAAGAAGAACTGGTTTTTTAATACTTTCATCCGTGTTTTAATATTGCTTCCGCGCCGAGCAACATGGCACCTTGCACAGTCAATGGTTCGTGTACTCTTCGTTTGCGGCCATTAGGTTGGCAACGAATTAACACATCTCATGAATTTCCCGTGTGTGTGGAGGTTTAGTCGTGTAAATGTATTGTGTAGTAGGCAATAAGTAGCGTACAGTTTGTTGGAATAATCTGTTAAGTAATAGCTGATTTATTATTAGTGACACTAATATTACTACTCTTAATGACTGAAGAAATTAAGTGAAGAGAATGTGGTGTTTTTGTCGGCTATCCGTTAGTGTTGAATAGGTGAGGTTAAAAATTACGACGTTCCTTGTTTTTCGGTGTTAATACGTAGAAAAGATGATGATATTGATCGTTTACTTTATGTTCAAATAGAGTGGAATGTCACAGGTTTAATGATGAAGCATCACTAATTTTATACAGTGAAATGTTTAGATTTCATTCCGATATATTCCAAGGTAGTATTATTACTCCATAAATTCGACAGATTGTCATTGTAAGGTTTATATTCTTGTGTACACGGAAGTGGAGAGTAGTTCTTCGTAATCTCCGAATTATGCTGAATAAAAGGAATGTCTTGACAGCTAAAGATTATTTTGTAATTCTTTGTAGGTATTTTTTATTGTAAATTAAGTCAACACATAGTCTCTTTGCTAATTTTGAAACGAAGGCTTTAGTTTAAGTAACATATCCTGAATTTTTATGTTCTTAATATATAGCACTGGGTAAATGTGCTTACTGCACCACACTACTATATGCCATGCTTCAAGTACAGATACAGCCCTTTAGCAATATTTCACATTATCAGTTTTGACGAGTATATTGAACACTTAAACGCTGGATGACATTACTGGAATAATGAAGTGGACAGTATTTGTAGGTCAAGAAATGTGAGCACATTTGTAAATAGCTTTCTTTCAAAAGGCTTCAGGCCCTTCACATAAAGTAAATCAATGACATGTGGCACATACTAAAGCGTACCCTGCACATCTGGAATTCCAGAAAGTTTTAGATGTCACTGTTATTGTTGCTGAAAAGTTGTATGCAGGTTGGAACACCAACCACTATATCACACCGTCTACATGTCGCCTAAACACTGGATTAAAACTCACTGTATTACTGCATTATGCATCCCTGTGCACGGACAAAACAATATCAACTCCCAAGATTTTAATTATTACCCATTTTTAACGTAAATTTATGTTACTTACATGATTTAACTGAAATTGTAATTCTAATTGTTATGGAGTGATGGTGACTCAGCTAAGCACATCTGTCACTTTGTATTTTTGTAATAATAACATCACCCTGAAGATGGCAGCAATAGCGGTCGAAACGTGTTGGTGAGAACTTTGTGAATAAAATACATCATAAACACTGAAGTGTATTGGTTGGTTACGTACATATTATAGCCATTAAGTTATTTGTTGCCCCACATTGTGATAATTTACGGATTAAGTGTAAAAAATCATTCGTGGTGAACACTGCTGCTAATTGTTCCTTTCGTGTGTCCAATCTGCCCGGCCAAAAGCAGCAGATTAACCGTTTGGTGCCAGAGGACAACTGTAGTTGTCATGACATTGTAATAATGAGAAAGCCAAACATCCACTGTCGTAAGCAACCAGTAACATGAAAAGTGATGGACAGGCATCTGAAATCCTGGTTTTTTTGCTGGATACACAAGGCATTCAATTCTGGTACCAGAGGTGAAACAGTTGTTTGGCCATTTACTGGAAACACCTTGAGGGACCGTGAAAGGATGGTGTTTTAACCTGCCCAAAGACAACTTACATGTGCTTGTGACACAACGAGCACAGGAAGGTGGTGATTGTGGCTTTGAAGAAGAGGATTGTGGTTTGAAAGCATATGAAAACCTAAATGTACAGTAATTAGAGTGATTAAAAAATGACCCACATGTCCATTAAAAATTGTACTGCCATCATGTGCTCAAAATTTTGAAATATTTGAAGATTTAATTTTTAGTTTGTCTGTGGTTCTGAGCACTGCCTAATGTTTTGTTGTTCAGAGTGAAGCAAGTGCACAATAAAAACTGCTGTAGCAAGAGTACAGACAGTCTGTTTTGTAGGTGTCTTGGAAGTGTTAACAAGATGAGCAGTGTGTATGTAATGTAACAGTGTTGTAGTGTAACATCTGTGCTTCCCACATGGCAGGCGAGTCGTTGTGCTTCAATGAATTTGAAGCTGCCATTAGATGAGAAGAATGATGAAACCTTCACCATTGAAATGGTGTTTAGCCACATAGTATGCCTTCAGCAACATGAAATGTACTTATACTGTTAAGTACCTCATATTTGTGTCCAGTTATAACCAAACTTGAATTTTCGTGACAGATTTTAATGAAAGTCCCCAGTGTCAAATTTCATGAAAACTTGTCCAGTGGGACTCAAGTTGATACAATAACATACCTCAACAAGTAGACAAAGTGCAATAATGATATATCCATCCCTTCCAGAAGGTTACAACAAACCGTACCGTGTGCAGGTTCTTCAGTGATGCCTCAAAATTATTTTATGTTGGACTTAAGCTTTTTGAAAGTGAGCTCTACGTATTATTTCACAGTGCAGTGAATGCATGTAATCCATAGGTACACTGAATATGGTTTAGGCAGGTAAGACTGATTTAAGTTCTAATTACCACTTCTGAAACATGATTTGGCAAGAAGTTCGCAGTATGTTGACCTCACGTACGAACTTGCTGAATTTGGCATTTATTTATTTATTGTATTAAAAGATGTAAGAAATTGTATAAATCTATCACATTCTTCATCACTGTTACTGTATGTAGATTGTATTCCAGGTTACATGTCACAGTGTAAACTCTCTTCGCTTCAGGAATGCTGTAGCTCACAGTGTTGCAGTCTAGTACATTGATGTCTGATGTGTACCGGTACCTGTTCGTCATTTGTGTATTGATACTTGCATTGATGAACATCACAGTCTTTTGGATATGATGCCATGTTGCTGGGCAGTTTGTTGCCTATGTTGCAGGGGAAAATACTCTCACCTTATACACTGTAAGAAAGTAAGAAGAGTAAATTACTTGGTACAATTGGGTGCATTGTGTAGGGAAAGAGCAGGTCCATAATAGTTGTAGTTCAGTCAGTGGGATGGGAGGTATTGTGGGGTTGGCGGAACCATGGGTAGAAATGGAATGAAACAGTGGGGGGAGGGAGCAGTAGACGAAATGAAGGAGGAAGGAGAGCTGGCTGATGTGGGAAAAATTATGTAGTGAGAACCGGGAGGAAATGAAGGGGAAGGGAGAGTTAACAGAAATGTGCTAAGAAGGAAGGAGGTCTAACAGATTGAAACAAGGAAGTGTTTTGAGTTAGAATGAAAGGGAAAGATTGCAGCGGAAGGAGAGCCAACTGAGGACAGTGATGTGGAGGGAGAGCCAGGATATGTTATTCCTGAAAAAGGTGACAGTGCTAAGGCTAGGAAATGCATGAGAGATGTGCATGACTTGCTCAAGCTGTTGAGATAGAGCCTGATCTTAATCACATCCCTGATGATCCGTGGGCTTGCTGGAGAGGATCTTAGCATCGCGGACTTGGACACAATTACTGTCAAAGATATGCTGACTCCTTTGCCTGTCTGGGACATATGGGGTCATTGGTGCTCTTTTACCTTCATCTCCAAAAAGTATCTGATTTGTCCTTTATATACATGGCTGCATATGGGTCATTGGTCTTTTACCTTCATCTCCAAAGAGTGTCTGGTTTGTCCATTATATACATGGCTGCACAAGCAGCGAATGTAAATGTATGGAGGATGGATGGCTGTACCGTGAGCAGGTCATGGAAACCTCTCATGGACTGCCTGAAGGAACAGAAACCCCCACAAGGATACACAACCGTAGCATTACAGCCATTTTCAGCACCAACAGACATGGCTGCCCTTCCACAGCACCTTATCATTTGGCTCTTCTTACATCTCTGCCCCCTTCATTTCATCCAGCCTCCCAGTGTTGCATTTCTATCTATCTGTCAGCAGTCCTTCCTTCTTCATTTCTTAATACCTCACACTGCTTCATTTTGTGTACATAAGCCAGTCCTCTTTCCCACTCTGATTCTTCATTTGTTTCATCATCCACTGCATTCTTCTTCACCCTTCTAATCTAGCTCAACTCTCACATCTATGATTCAGTTGTTCCTACCTCTCAATGCTTCATTTCATCTGTTAGCTCTCCTTCCTTGTTCATTTATTCATGTTTCTGGCTTTCATTTTGCTTCCATCAATTAATTCTACTTCATTTCCCTATATCTCCTTCCTCCCACTGTTTTATTCCACTTCCTATGTTTCTTGCAGACTGCGACCTCCCCACAGCACCTCTTCCATTTGCTTGCTTTGAATGCCACCAAGCCTTCTGTATTCCTCTATAATGTATCCACGTCTCCCAGGCAACATATTCCATTTGGATCATGCTGAAGTTGGGACAGCAAGCTCCTCCAAAGATATAGTAACAAACTACCAAGCAACATCAGGTGTTATCTCAGGAATGCTCTGAAAACCTCAGATCACATGATACCGACGTTCTTTTCGTAATACTCCATCGGTCAAGTACAAATTTAGTATTAACCTTTTGGCGCTGGAATTATTTTTTTAATTTTAGCACACCCTGTATATAAAATGTGAATAATACAGGAACCAAATATGTTAGAATTATGAAACGAACTGCATTTTGAAGGGAAAAAACGGAGAGTGTATACCATGTTTGAAATATTCGGTACCTATATTTGTTGAATAAATATATAAAATGCAACTTTGGAGGTTAGCGGTGCGGTACGTCAACTATAGTTGACGTTAGGCGTCTAAAGGTTAAATTCCTCTAGTATGTCATGCCACGTACTGTTGTAGATGGGTAGCTTACATTGTGTAGGAGCATGTCATACCTGTCATCATGGTAGTTTAACAAGTGCACATATATGAGAGATTTTGTACTGGTACATTGCAAGTTCTGTTTATGCTGGTTGCTTTAAATTCATGCAGGCAACAGCAGTGGTCAGGTTTTTTTATTTAAGCTGATTTTATCACAATATTTGCCATCTCTTAGTGCCATAATATCTGTGTTATAAATCACAATATTTGCCATCTTTTAGTGCTGTAAGATACGTGTTATAAATCACAATATTTGCCATCTCTTAGTGCTGTAAGATCCGTGTTATAAATCACAATATTTGCCATCTCTTAGTGCTGTAAGATCCGTGTTTTAAATTAATATATTAAAATTATGCCTTTTTTTTTTTTTTTCCAGATCAGAAATGTTTTCTGAAAAGTTATGCCAGCAATTTGAAGGGCAGCTCTGCAAGTACACTAATGTTATGAAGGGTTGGCAATTTCGGTATTTTGTATTAGATCCAGAAACAGGTGTGCTGGAATATTTTTTGGTAAGTCCCCAGTGAAGTTAGGGGCATTAACTGTTTTGTTTGTACAGTGGAATGTTGAAATATTTCAAATGCAGTGAAACCATCTTAACTCTTTGATTACTGATTGGCTGCAAATTGTGCCCTGGCTTGGTCTTTTCTTCAACACATCTTGGTAGTATAGAGTAACAGTCTCGCCAATTTTTCTATTTGTTCTTTGAAGCTCCCTTGACACAAAATTCTGTTATGCAGTGAGTTTATTGTTCTTCAGTGTGCTATATGTTTTCAAATCCGACTGGACCATTTTGTACCCGTGTTCATTTTGTTTGTGCAACAGCCAGGGACAGAAGAACAGATTGGAAATATTGCCAGTGCTCCGAATGGGTGTGCAAGGACCGCTCTATCGAGTCATTTCAAGTAGCATGTAACAATTGCAAGCAGCAGTCATAATACAGACAAATTTCCTTCACATTTCTGTGCTTAGCTGTATTCTGTATAGCTGTGTGAGAAATAACAGATTACAAAAAAAAAAAGCAATATTTATCTTGGCATTTGAGAGACAAACTTTGAAAGAGTATCACTTTACTTATTAACCAACAAATGCACTATATAAAATTTCACATTAAAACACTTAAAATCGCTCCGACACGTTTCGACCCTAAGATCATCCTCAGGGAGCTACGTTGTTCCTTGCTAAAGCCATTTTAAAAACATTCACAGAATAATTCCATTATATTAACAGGGTGCTGTGGCAGCATATCGTGTTGTGGAAGAGTATGCTGTTAGGAATGCATCTGGCTATGGTGTGCGTCGTGTGTTATGTAACACACGACGCATTCCCAACAACGTACTCTTACACAACACGATATGCTGCCACAACACCCTGTTAATATAATGGAATTATTCTGTGAATGTTTTTAAGATGACTTTAGCAAGGAACAACGTAACTCCCTGAGGATGATCTTAGGATCGAAACGTGTCGGAGCGATTTTAAGTGTTTTAATGTGAAATTTTATATAGTGCATTTGTTGGTTAATAATTGAAGTGATTCTACGAAATGCATGGTGCAACAATGAGGATTTGAAAGAGTCGTTGAGAAAATAATTTTAAGAAACACGGGTGATATAATGTATCCAGTACAGTAAAAGATGGAAGCTTTACTGCTCTGTAATCCTAGGGTTAAAACATTTCTGGTGAAATTCAACACGTTTGGCTTGTGAAGCAGGACACTTTGGTTTTGTAGTTCTGTGCTGCAGAGTCTGGAATCTGTCTGTCCCCACTGCTCACCCAGTGTCACTCTTCCACCATCATGTTTGCTACATCAGTCATTTTGCTTCTAGGCATGCTGCTGTTACCATTATTTAGTGGTGTATGTATGTTTGCAAATTATTTTTTGATCACATCATGCCAACATTACAGCATAGCATTGAAGGACATGCCCAGGCAATAATGTGATGATGTCATCTTGAAATTAACTTGAAACCAGTTGCATTCTGCGCATAACAATTTCAAACAGTATTGCCAGTGTGAAGACTTGAGGCTGATTGACCATGTGACAAACATGGTGTGTGAGACCCCTCTTGTTTGCAATCAACCAAGCCCCGTTTCAGATACTGACTTTTCTGCAAGCATTTTGATCGTGACTTTCACTGACTTCTATCTGCACACAATGAGAAATTTACACTATTGCTATTAGCATCATCAAAGTCCCACTTCATGTCACGCTGTCTGTCGCCCGTGTTGCAGTAGATGGATTTGCACCATCTTTTAATGGAACGCATTGTCCTGCAACTGTTTTATGCTTTAATTTCAAGTATTTGAAATATTTTGTTCACAGAATTTATATAATTCTACTACATTTTATGTGCACTTTGCCATTGTGTGTATGTGCACGTTTTCATTCTGTCCAGCTATTAAGTACTGAACACTTGATAAATAAACCTCCTATACAGTGGGTACCAGGCCTTTCCTGGGGTAAAGCGACCATAGCATGGCATTGACCACCCATCCCCATCAGGTGCTGAGGTTATAGAAAGTGTATAGCTATACATTGCACCAGTCCTTGTGGAAGTTTGGTATGGGTGCAAGTAACACAACGCCATAACAATAACAACTTATTTAATAAATCACCCCTTTGTTCACAAATCTCTCGGGATACACAAAACTCTTGTTCACTCCTGAATAAACGTACGTATTTCTTACTCTCTCTGTACTTCAAAATCGTGAACATATATAGTAGCCAAAGATCTGTAGTTTGGTAGCGGCTGCACGGCACTGACCAGCTCAACTCTTGCTAGTGGGTGGTTCAAATACGACCAGAATGAGGGTTAATTTGATATTTATTTATTTAACCGCAATCGGGTTGACACCCGGTGGCAGTTTAAGGACATGGTCTCAGGAACAGGTAGCAGTTTGGAGGGGAGGGAAGGGAAAACAGGTTATACAAGAAAACAAAATCTCAAACTCAGTCCATGTATCTGGGTTCGAGGCTCACCACGGCACGTCTACTCACCTTCTTGTCCTCTGTCGCCTGTTCTATGGTGAACTTTGCCTTTACCTTTACACATGATAAATATGGCTACCACCCACTCGTCAGTAACTGGTGTTGTGCCAGCAAGACGTTATTGTGATCTGAGTGTAATTTCATTTGTTGGTTACATGAAAGAATGAAATCAGTAGATGTATCCCTGCATAGTGTGGGGAAAATTACTTACTCCATGCCAACTCAATGGAGCAGAGTCCTCCTTGAGAAGCCAACTGGTTTGCAGCTAGTCAAGAAATTCCCCGCGTTTCATGGAACCCGAAGGTTCATTACCACATTAACAAGTGCCCGCCACCTGTCCCTATCCTGAGGCAGCTTAATCCAGTCCATACCCCCACATCCCACTTCCTGAAGATCCATCTTGTGGGGAAAATTACACTATATTTTGTTGGCTGTATTTTAATAGCATTGGTAAACTGGATGCTTCATGGAATTGAGTTTAAAATCGATTTAACTTTGTCATTTTCTGTGGTTTTATAAAACACATTCGTGAACATGAACACATCAATAACGGGCATAAAACGCAAGTCACTCCAAATATCTGAAAGCGCAACATAATAAAGAAAGTGGATGGTATACCATTTGTCCCTCATACTGAAATTGCTGAAGAACTGGGCATTGCTGTGAGAAAGGTTTACTGCATGGATGGTTAGACAGAGGGGAAAATGAGTCAAGACTGTGGTAGGAACTTCTTTTACTGTATTATTGTGACCCCTCAGGTGAGAAAATTTTGTAAGGACAGACATCTTTAGCATTTTTCACTGTATTAGGATTGTAGACTGTGATATATATATATATAACATCCCATTGCCATGTGTATTGTTGTAGTTGTCTTGTGTGGGTGCTGTTATCTTATGTGTATTTGTTGTACTGTGTGTGTATTGCTGTTTTTTACTTTAGATGCCGGACTGCTGGCTAGAAGTCAGTATTCGGAAGGTCCTGCGACCGGCCACCTCGACACAGGTTTT
>Ga0131853_10025869_pt1 | contig 10567 bp, 4 predicted proteins | sample TergutLab28metaG_FD_92764 | JGI IMG/M metagenome (GOLD analysis project Ga0131853, IMG submission 92764) | Labiotermes labralis P1 segment gut microbial communities from Petit-Saut dam, French Guiana - Lab288 P1 (version 2) (version 2) | ecosystem: Host-associated > Arthropoda: Insects >... | reverse complement strand
TGCGGATAGAGGGGTGTCACGTGGTCAGCGCAACGGGTCCCCACAGCCGTTAATCTCTGTTTTCTAGACCTGGAGCCGCTACTTTTTTCATTCAAGTAGCTCCTCAATTGACCTCACGTGGCTGAGTGGTTCCAGACCCACTACTACTCAGAAAATCTGGTAGCGCCGGGGATCGAACCCGGGACCTCTGTATCTGTAGCCAGAAACTCTGACCACCAGACCACAGAGGCGGTTACCATAAACCACTAGCTGAGCTAAATCCTTACAGTCACACACGAACGCCTTTGACACAAAATTGTTACTCAATTTTAATCGAAAACTCAGTGGCAGTATTAACCGCCTTTCTCCTTTCACAGCCGATCAATTAGCGAAACATCTGCGAGGTATTCCATTTAAATCTTCTGGGATGCCAGAAAATATTCTACACGGCGTAACATCCCTGAAGGGTGACAGTCTTTTTTTAACAACTTGATGCACACATTTTTTATTTTAATACATTTATTATATTCCTTTACATGTTTCGAGCACTATTATGCTCATCTTCAGGAGGGCAATTGTATTAGTACAGCATCTGGTATCGTCAATTTCTTTAGGTGACTGTTCAGTACACAGGTTACGAAAGGAGTCTCGTAACCTGTGTACTGAACAGTCACCTAAAGACAGTGGCGATACCAGATGCTGCACTAATACAATTTGTCCTCTTGAAGATGAGCATAGTTATGCTCGAAACATGTAGAGAAATTTAATAAATGTATTCAACTAAAGAATTTGTGCATGAAGTTGATAAAAAAGACTATCATATTAGGATGCACGGTCAACAAAATGTAAAATAAAAAAAAATCCCTGAAGAGGTGAGTCTTCAGCAACAGCGCCTTTGAACCCCACAGTACCGCCTATGCCAGTACACGTTTAACATCACGTAGCTGTATACAGACCTACAATACCGGGGTGCTGATAAGTCCTTAGCCAGACCAGGAAAGAAACAAGCGACCAAACTCGAGATTTATTCAACATAATCCCCACGAAGCTCAATAAACTTCTTAGCTCGTTGCTCTAATATTTGCAAGCCTCTCAAAAAAAAATTCGGAAGGTTGTTCGTCCAACCAGGTCTCCGCGGCAGCAATGACTAATGACTAAAGACTTATCAGCACCCCTGTATTAATAACGCTGCAACACGGGTCCCATGTATAATGTTTCATTGGGATACGAGACCTTCAAATTCAAACCCACGTATCTCCGTTTTGAATTACTTTTGAGTGCAGCAGAAAAACTGTTCCACGCCCTTGCTGTCATGAAAATAGTTCATTCATAGGTGCGTTTGTAAAACTGCGAAAAGCGACTGTTAGCCTCGTCACGTATGTCCGTCTGTATGTCTGTCTTGTTTTCTGTCCGCATGGAATAATTCGACTCCCACTGGTTGGATCTGTATGGAAGTTGATAATTGATTACCTTTCGAAAATCTGTAGATAAAATACAAGTTCGATTAAATTTGACCGGAATAATGGGCATTTCACACGAAGACCTACGTACATGTACATCATCTCGCTTAGCCCCTTTGAGAATCAGAAACTCTTTAGGCAAAAATTGTAAAGAAAATCACAACAGGCCTGTTGTGTTCAATACAGTTTTTCAGGAAGTTATTCCGTTTATTAGATAATGTGGGAAAATATGGTAAAGACAGAGAGGCCACAGATAGCATACATAGGGATACATTCACTCAATCATTATACCAACTAATGCACTTATATAAAATTTACACATTAAAACACTAAAATTGCTCCGACATATTTCGGTCCTAAGACCATCATCAGGGAGCTATATTTCTTTGCCTTGCTAAAGTCACATTAAAAGCCACATTAAAATCAGTCATAAATTAACTTCGTTGTGCTAGTAGGATACTGTGGCAGTATGCCATGTTGTGTTATGTTGCGAAGAGTATCCTGCTATAGCAGGGCACTCTTCACAACATAACATTACACAACACAGCATGCTGCCACAATATCCTACTAGCACAACGAAGTTAATTTATGACTGATTTTAATGTGGCTTTTAATGTGACTTTAGCAAGGCAAAGAAATATAGCTCCCTGATGATGATCTTAGGACCGAAACAATGCGGAGTAGTATTAGTGTTTCAATGTGTAAATTTTATTTAAGTGCATTGGTTGGTATAATAATTGAGTCACTCGAAAACATGCACGGTGTAACAATGAAAATAGGGATACATGTTGAGGAGACATTGGATATGCAAAACCCCTGAAATCAAAAGAAGACACACAATGTACTGTACTATAACGTAACATTCAGCCGTGTTCGTGTAATTCTAGTGGTGGAACTCTGTAAGTATCTGAGTAGAGACATTCCGTTGTATTTATGAAATTAATGTATCATAGTTAAGCGACTAATGTGACAGTATAAATGTTCTAGCATTTATTTGTTTCTTGAACACGCGACATGTTTCATGTGTATATCTATAGTCGATTAAGTAGGAATTTGACGTTCATAGGGCCGTGCATCGTAATATATTTCTATAGTAAAACCAACCAGATGTATCAATGTCTCAAATTTATTTTATTGGATTAACAATCTACACGTTTCAGATAATCTTTCAGTCCATCATCAGGAGTTAAAGACTGTACATACAGCAACAGGCATATGTCAAACAGATACTGCTGTCTGCTTGCTAGCAAGCAGTCGACAGTATCTGTTTGACATATGCCTGTTGTTGTATGTACAGTCTTTAACTCCTGATGATGGATGGAGAGACCATCCGAAACATGTGGAGTGTTACTCCAATAAAATAAATTTGAGACATTGATGCATTTGGTTGGTTTTACTAAAGAAATGGGTTAAGTAGGACACTCTCACTTGACATACTTTCATTGACACATTTTACCCTTTGATAAACCGCGACATTTTAACATTTCAGTATTCTTTGGTACAATATAAGTGTTTCAGGTTTGAATAATGCTGTAAAGGGAAGGTCTGTCCCTCACTTTTACCAAATTGTACCTTTTACATTTTTGCAATATCGCCTGATGATGACCAAAACTGTCGGCTCAAATGTGTCGAGTAAATAAGAAATAAGTGGATGCTAGAACATTTAGGCTGTTGTATTAGTCGGTTGACTATAATAAATATCAACAAGTGTTACACATTATGAGTGTGTGTTTGTAGCCTTTGGTATCCATCATGCAATGTCCATGCGACATAATGCCATCTGTGGCCTGTCCGGCTAAACGTTATTTTTCCACATTATTTCATAAACGGCATGATTTTCGAAAACCGTTTTGCAACATAAAATGTGTGTTACGATTTTCTCTATAACCTTTGTCTAAAACATTTCTCATTCTAATAAATACTGAGCGAGATATGATCAAAAATGTATATTGGTCTTGATGTAAAGCAAACGTTGTTCTGTTCGTATTTGAATGAAACTTGAATTTTCATGTCAGATTTTCGAAAAATACTCAACTAACAAATTTCATGAAAATCCATCCAGTGGCAGCCGAACTGTTCAATATCGAACGTACTGACGGACGGACAGAAAAACATGATGAAGCTAATACTCGCTTTTAGGAATTCTGCGAACGCGCCTAAGCAGCAATTTTCACTCTCGGCCGACCCTGAGTCACGCACTCCTTTCGATTCCCCGCACGCCAGCTACAGACACACACGCAGAATATTTAATACTTATTTTTTCCCACTCCAACAACGGTTACGCGAAAATGCCTCGATGTTACGTCACAAGTAAATTACGTCTCTCGTCTCTTTGTATGATGATACAAGATTAAGTTCCTCGAAATCAAAAAAAACTTTTAATTCGAAAATACATAAGCATCAGGAGATGGCTACGTTATAACAGCTGATTCTGATCTCTTACAAATTGAGATGATAACAGAGTACCCGTTGCCTTGCAGAGGCGTCTGTCGGGAATCGAAAGGCCTACGTCACTGAATGTCTACCAAGCATGAAAACAGCTAGTTCTGATTTTGGGGATGTCACATGTCAAGTGACGCGGAACATATACGCCTATTTATGCAAACATTCAATTGTGCGGGCCTTACAGTAAACCAAAGTAAATGAAACGTAGATTTGTAAAAAAAAAACCTACAACAGAACAGAAACAAAATCAAGACAGTCCGACAACATGTGGGTTGTAATGTACGTCTACAATTGTATGTTGTTGTTTTTTGTACCGTGCGTTGTGAAACAATTACGTAATGTTAACCAACAAAATGCGCTTTTTAAACTAAAGTTTTGTTTCAATTCTTGGCGTCTTCTACGTGTTTCGAATATCTTATGTTCATCATCAGGAAGGCCGTATTTTACCTTGAGTTTTATATGGTATGTGTTTCATGCATTTATGCATAAAAACATACCATATTTATGTGCACATCCTTCAACCTGCTAGATTGCTAGACATAAATGCATGAAAAAAATACCATATAAAACTCCATGTAAAATACGGTCTTCCTGATGATGAACATAACATATTCGAAACATGTAGAAGACGCCAAGAATTGAAACAAAACTTTAATTTAAAAATTGCATTGGTTTATTAACATTACATAATTATATATATAGTATCAAGCCTGCTCCACATGTCAGGTGATGTGGATACTGTTACTTGCGGACGGACAGACGTAAATGACGAAACTGAAGGGCGAATTACGACAATCTACTTAGACCCAACCAACGGACAATTAAAGAGACAGACACTGGACAATGTCTTGCGCACACCGGCAATCATGGACTAAAACTGTGCTGTTTGTAGAGGCGTGCTGTGCATCCCTGCTGTACACACTTGGACTGTGCAAGAGTTTATCAAATGGGACAGTCTTTTGTCGGCACGTGAGAGGCCGTTTGCTGCTTGGAATGCGAAAGTAGCGCATGTAAAACGTTATTTTTCTTTTCAACCACTCATAAAACATAATACAAGTATAACTTAAAAAAGAATATGGAAACACATTTTGATTAGGAACATGCAGTGTTGACAGCAGGCTGGAATATGCCTTACTATCAAGGAGGACGTAAGCTTTCGTTTGCTTATACATACACAAAGGAATATGTGGGGATATATATATATATATATATGTGTGTGTGTGTGCGCGCGCGCGCGCGCGCGCGCACTCTACTGCACCAAGAGGAACTGAAAATGCCAGAGAAGCCAAAGAAAAGCTGTCCCTGTGTAAGCCATGATGGCAAATTGGGGAGTAGAGATAGAGCTCCATTCATTATTAATCTCGGCACTAGATGCAATTGAGTGGTCAGCTTCACGCCCCGGTTGCTTTAATCTCCGGGATACAGATAAAAGTACTTAATAAATAGGTTGGGGGGGGTGGTGGCATAGAGACAATGTGGGCGCTTTGGAAAGAGAAAAGAGTGTTGCCCGAGTCGAGAATCGAACAAAAAACCGAGTTCAAAGTCACACTCAAAAAAAGTGTTAAGAAGAAATTAATTCTTTAAGGACAAAAAAAGTAAAATACATTTTATATAAAAAGTCAATTCCTGCCTCGCAGAGAACGTGAGTACGGTCTCCATAAAGAGGACCAATGGGTTAAATATTGTTGAGGGTAATAATCGCTTTTTGGGCCTGTTCTTAACAGCATAGGAATAGACAAATACACTGTGTGGGCAAAATGCAGAGTTCTTGAATGTTCAAGCAAGTACACGTAGCTTGCAGGTGAGACATTCCCGTTGTGTTGTATAGAATTATAAAATATAAGCAAAATATAGTCAAACACAACTCAACTAATGATTTTATTAAGGTATATTCTTAATAAAATCATTGAGTTGTATTTGACTACATTTTGCTTATATTTTATCATGTTATAATTAACAATCACCGGATTTTCGTTAACAGTCCGGGTTTCAAGCTCGTCAGGCCGTCGATTCATAATTCATAATTCTGATGATTGTACATTGCGATAAGCGAGCCAGTATTTTGGGCACTGTCCATCGTCTAGGGTATTATCGCTTACGTTTTGAAACCTGTGCCAGTCGAAGACGGGGAGAAGGATCTAAATTTTATGGGCATATTTGAGGGTACTAATCCGTACCTCAGGACACAGAACAACCAGACCAGCCAAAAAGCTAATTGAGGACGGAGTTTTGTTCTGTGTCCAGCGACAAAACAAACTTTATCTCTCTGACGGGCCCACCATTTTAGGATCGTACTCACTCCCCCATCACGAGAAGACAAATTAGATCCACTTCTCTAAACGTTTGGTAAAAACAGCCCAAGAAAATGTACAATTGGCGATGCAGTAACCCTGTTATTTTTCAGTTCACATGTCATTTGTTTCGCAACACCCAAAGTAAAGATAAAAGTACAAACAAGTAAGTTGCCCCTGTCGACTCAATGAAGACGTACAGCGGAGTGGCGGTACAGCTCCACTCTTTCTTAACCTCGGCACTAAATGGGAGTGGTCAGCGTCAAGATCTCGCCGCTTTAACCCCGCTGAGAGACCCCCCTGTGCCTATTCAATATGGAGCTGAGTGGGCACCAGAGGAGGTCTGGGCGTTTCGGAGCAGAGACAAATCCAGCCCCTAACCTGGTCACTGTCGCGATCTCCAAAAGCAGAGTTAACACCGGTGCACGCCATGAAGAAGGCATGCAGCGAAAGTAGCCGTATGACGTCACACATTCTTAACCTCGGCGCTACAAGCAGATGAATGGTGAGGTTCACGCCCCGGCCGTATTAACTCCGGGCACAAGACCGTCGGTACCCACCGAATAGGAAGCCTGGTGGTCTCAGGTATGGCCGCTTTGCAGAAGAGAAAAAGCATTCCATTGCACGGCCAACTCACAACTTCCAATTTAAATTAAGACGTGTAAAGGAGCTCTGAATGCACGCGCAGCGTAAATACTGGTACAAGTGACCTTGTTCTGGCGCCTTCTGATAACTGCACAGAGCGTATTAACATCATTCTTTCCTCCGTCCGTCCGTTCGTCCGTCTGTACGCTTGAAACAAAACCAGAACCACTGAACTGATTTTCATGAAACTTGGTACCCTGGAATGCCACAGCGACTTTAAGCACACGTTTCAATTTTCGTCATAATCACAAAATGTCAGGCACTTCGCATAAAAATTTACATGTATTTGTGCGTGAATCACAATTCTAACTTTTCAACCTTCGTATTTATCGGAGTGAAAATATTTTGACCAAATTCCGTAAAGATTACTACAACAAAACTTTTATATTCAACACTTTTTGCAAGAGGTCTTAGTTTTTTTTCGAGATAATTAAACAAAAATATCACCATGCACGCGTCAAATCTTAACTCAAGTACTGCATAGTCAACAATGATTCCGATAGGAAGCCTTTCTATCCTGTCCTGAAGAAAAACAAAAAAAGATTAGAATGAATGGAATAATTTTATTTTATATTTTATTGCAGTGTTGTATTTATGTTTTGGTGGGGCAAGGCAACCCGAACGAAGGAAACCACTTGAAAGACCTCGACGTAGATGGGAGGGTACTATTCAAATATATCTTCAAGAAGTGGGATGGGGAATCTTGGAATGGATTGTTCTGGCTCAGGACAGGGACAGGTGGCAGGCGCTTGTGAAAGCAGTAATGAACCTTCGGGTTCCATCAAACGTGTGGAATTCCTTGACTAACTGAGGACGCTGTTAGTTGCTCAGGAAAGACTCTGCTCCCCGGAGTTGGTTATGTAGCGGTGCATTAAAACTACTTCGAGAAATGTACTGAGCAAGGTTAATGTATACCTGTTGCTATTGATGTTTATTGATTCACTTATGAGCATTTGCATGAGTCAACATTTCATAACAATTACTTACTGCTTATTAATTTATAGTACGAAGTGGGGGGGGGGGGTACAGTTTGATTTTACGTGGTGTTTGTCCACTGGCACTGTTCAACGCTGCAGAGGTTTCGATTGCCTCAGTTCTAAACCACTTGAATACCAAATACTACTTTTCTAACATATAAAGCCCCCGTATTTGCAGAAAATTACTTCTGGTGGGATATTTAAGGTGTCCACAGACGTACAGTTGAGGGTTCAGGTCCCTATGAATATGACTTTGCGTCGTGGATTAGTGTTTCAGGCATTTCGAAGAAATTCCTGGAAAGCTAACCCAGCGTCATTGTGTCGAATAAAAGGAAACGAGTCCTCGTCATTTGAATAAAGGTTGACCATCTAGATGACACTTGCTTTATTATGTACTGCTCAACATGTTTCAGACGTTAATACATCCATCTTCAGGAGCTTGCGACTACTTGTGTGGTTCAGCCTACACTCGGATACCACATCACCAACAGACAATCCCGCTACATAACACCAGCACGCCTCAAGTCAGACAACGCAACAAGTAGTCGCAAGCTCCTGAAGATGGACGTATTAACGTCTGAAACATGTTGAGCAGTAGATAATAAAGCAAGTGTCATCTAGTTGGTCAACCTTTTTTCAAATATCAAGATGATGCACGGTCCAATACGCATAAGAGTCCTTGTCACTTCTATTCTTGACATTACCCGCATTTCCTGTTGTTATAAGTAATTTGAATATGGTGAGTGCCGAAAGCACTTCTTGCGTTTAAACATTTAAAATCATCAGTATTATTGACTGTTTGTGTGGTAAGACTGTCCCTCTTCCAAACGGCAGTTCAATATCCAGCATTGGTTGCATGGTAATGGACAAGAAATAGCAAAGTTCTCGGGCAGAAACGTTTACTGGTGCCACTTTTAAGTACTGTCGTGCATAAAGTGACACTGATACAGCTTTCTTCTCGGAATACTTGGGTTTTCCCTTGTCATTGCTATTCCACAATCATCAGTTTATCTCTATATGATGAAATATGTTCTTGGAAATTGATGTACCTCTAAGTAATATACACACAAACATAAATCCCACATGGACTGCCCTTGGTACGAATCGGAGCCTTCTCGGTAAGAAGTCGGATGCTAAGAGCTATGACCGCACAGGAGGCCTGTTGCATAAACACCCTGTCACAAAATGCTGCAAATACAGTTGGCACCCCTGTTCCACATCGCAACTATAAAATCTAACATCAGGTTTATGAAAGTCCGCAAGAAAAATGGCTCCTCATTCCTATAACCCCACCTCCAACTCACATACACATGAATCTTTCCCCTTTTGCCCCCTCCGTTCTTATACAAGGTTTTCCTCGTCTATTCCCCACCCTATATATGATCACAGGAATTCCTTTCGCCCTTCTTTCATTCTACCCTCTCTGCCAACATGTCAGAGTGAAGCCAAAATGAGCTAATGAAAATGATTGGTCCCATTCTCTCGTGTCCTGATATCATCCCGCCCCTGTGCATAAAGCTACCAGTTTCACTGCTCTGTATGGTGTGCTGTCTATACAGACAGGCGCACTCATGCTTGTCTAATATGGTGCTGCTCTGTGCAGCAGGAGGTTAGGAAACTGGACTGCCGAGTTTCTCAGCCTCCAAAGGGTTGTTATGGACAACTAGATATGTTCGTGTCAACAGATCATGTCATTTTAACTATGCATCTGAGAGGGTGCACAGAGAGCACATACAGATTTACATTGCACATTGTGATTAGCCATACGGAAGGCTGACGCATTGCATCTGACCATGCAAGCATAGACAGGGGATGAATGGAAATATCTCACGTGTTTTCGACATGGGGATTACATACAAGTGTTCAGCATCACATTATGGCCGTCTTTACTGCCTAAGAAACACATATTATTGTCAAAAAACTGGAATGAACCTAGCCCTGAAGAGGCCATTGAATTATGATATGTATATGTGTGTGTGTGTATATATATATATATATACACATACACATATCATAATATATATATTATATATACATATACATACACAGAAACAACAGGACGTCAGTCAACTTACAGTTGACAGTGTATTTAATATCAAACTGTACTACATGTTTCGGCCTATGTTGCCATCATCAGGTACTCGTTCTTAATAAACAATTAAAGAAAATCACGTATACAGCTACAAAATATCAGTAAGGATGACGCCTCGTTCTTTCACAAAATGCATGCGTTACGTTTCAAGTGTTATTGAGTCTAATTAGTCGATACATGGAATGTATTGATCAATATCAGAAGGAAAGCAAAAATCAGATGGATAGGCAAAGTGGTCGGAGACGCCAGAAAACTGCTACGGACCTTAATATGGCAAGATTGGCATTAGACCGGGAAATCTGGGTAAGAAAAAATGTAGAGCCTTGAGCCCGAAATTGGGCTGTCATGCCGTGGTGGTGATAGTAGTAGTAGAAGTTATGGTGGTGGTAGTATTAGTAGGAGTAGTAGCAGTGGTGGTGACAATAGTAGTAGTAGCAGTATTAGTAGTGGTAGTAGTAGTAGTGGTGGTGGTGGTGGTAGCAGTAGTGGTGGTGGTGGTGTTAGTAGTAGTAGTAGTAGTAGTAGTAGTAGGAGTAGTAGTGGTGACAATAGTAGTAGTAGCAGTATTAGTAGTGGTAGTAGTAGTAGTGGTGGTGGTGGTGGTAGCAGTAGTGATGGTGGTGGTGTTAGTAGTAGTAGTAGTAGTAGTAGTAGGAGTAGGAGTAGTGACAATAGTAG
>Ga0131853_10025868_pt1 | contig 10567 bp, 7 predicted proteins | sample TergutLab28metaG_FD_92764 | JGI IMG/M metagenome (GOLD analysis project Ga0131853, IMG submission 92764) | Labiotermes labralis P1 segment gut microbial communities from Petit-Saut dam, French Guiana - Lab288 P1 (version 2) (version 2) | ecosystem: Host-associated > Arthropoda: Insects >... | reverse complement strand
TAGATACACATGAAAAACCGAAACCATTCCAGTGGCTATCATTAAGTGCTCAACATGTTCTCGCGATGTTTGGCGCAACCATTTTAGTTCCAATGTTAACAGACCTCCCCGTGGGGTTAACGTTAATTTCATCTGGTATTGGTACTTTAATTTATATCCTTTGTACAAAAGGCAAAGTTCCCGTTTTCCTAGGCTCATCATTTGCTTTTATTTCACCAATTATCGCTGCAAATGCTGCTTCTGGGCAAGGTGGTATCACAGGCGGACTCCTCATGGTCGGGCTTCTTTATGTCCTAATTGCTCTAATTATTAAATTTGCCGGCACAAATTGGGTTCATAAAGTCCTTCCACCTGTTGTCATTGGTCCGACTGTTATGATTATCGGGCTATACTTGGCACCTGTTGCTATCCGCTGGTCAACACAATGGGAAGGCTTGAGAACTGGTGACTGGTCGATCGTTTATGTCCTCGTTGCACTCATTACCTTAATGACAGCCATCTTTGTTTCAACCTATACAAAAGGGTTGTTCCAGCTACTTCCTATCTTTTTCGGAATGGTTGTTGGATATATTTCAGCCATTGTCTTACCACTCTTTTTTGGACTTATCTTTGGTGCGGATTCATATCTTGCTAGAACCATCGTCGATTTTTCAGCTATTGAAAGTACTGGTTTCTTCAATTCGTTGAATCTAGCCATCTTTAACTACAGACCTGTTTTCTCAGGTGAAATTGCTGCTCTGATGCTGCCAGTGGCGATTGTAACCATTGCCGAACATCTTGGTGATGTGTTGATACTAAACGACATATTGAAGCGCGATCTAACGAAAAAGCCAGGCCTACATAGAACCCTCATTGGCGATGGGATTGCTTCAATGGTTGCTGGGCTAATCGGTGGTCCTGCTAATACGACTTATGGTGAAAATATCGGCGTGGTTGGTTTAACAAAAGTAGCCTCTGTTTGGGTGATCGGTGGTGCTGCCGTTATCGCCATCATATTAGGCTTTATTGCACCATTTACAGCACTAATTTCAACCATTCCATTCCCAGTTATGGGTGGCGTTAGTATCTTACTATTCGGAATCATTGCCTCTTGTGGTGTGCGTGTTATGATTGATGGCAAAGTCGATCTAGGTTCTCAACGCAACTTAATCATTGCATCTGTTATCCTAGTTATCGGTGTTGGTGACATGCAACTTAACTTTGGTTATATTACCATCGGTGGAATGGCTTTAGCTGCCATCGTTGGGATTATCTTGAATCTGATTTTACCTGGGGAGAAAAAGAAAGAAGCAGCAAAGAAATAACAAACTAAAATTAAAAATGAATACTTGCAGCTAACGATTCGCACAAGCATTCATTTTTATTATTTCGTTCCAAAAATCCGATCTCCTGCATCCCCAAGCCCGGGTACGATATAACCTTTTTCATTTAGCCCCTCATCTAATGATACCAAATAGATCTCCACATCTGGATGAGCTTCATTAACAGCTGTAACACCCTCAGGTGCGCCGACTAAACAGATCAGTTTGATTCGAGCTGCACCTCTTTTTTTGACCGCATCAATCGCAGCATTAGCAGAACCACCTGTTGCCAACATCGGATCGACAATGAAAATATCGCGATGCTCTAACCCTTCTGGGAATTTCGCATAATATTCATGAGGCTGCAAAGTTTCTTCATCACGAACAATCCCAATATGCCCAATACGTGCTGCTGGAATCATTTGCAAGATACCATCTACCATCCCAAGTCCTGCGCGCAAAATAGGAACAACAACTAACTTTTTTCCTTCGATAATATAGCCTGTTGTTTCAGTGACAGGTGTTTTCAATCCAATAGCTTTAAGCGGCAAATCACGTGTTACCTCATAAGTCATTAAGCCACCGATTTCATTAATCATCTGCCTAAATTTCACCGTCGATGCACTCTCGTCTCTAATTTGTGTCAATTTATGCTGCAACAAAGGATGGTCTAAAATTTTTACATTCATTATCCTCACCTCATCTTAATAACATCAATTATACCAGATTGAGGCTGAAATCGCAAAAACTTTTCGACTTTTTAACCAACAAATCGCTCCATATTTTCAACCAAAAAGCAATAGAACTGCTGCTTGCGCAATAAACACTGATGCAATCGTAACACAAACAAATCCTGCTGTAACCATATTAGGTGTCATATAATTTTCAATAGCAGCCTTTTCCTCATCCGTTTCACCAATCGCCTCGGCAACTTCTTTAGGAATCAAGAACGTCGTCGGCATCCCGAAAGAACAAGCAACACCCATCGCAATTCCCATCCAAGGACTCACTTTTAATGCTTTTGAAATGAAAACTGATGCGATCAAAACACCAATGAATCCTAATCCGATCGTAATTAATAATGGTATAATCAAGCTAAAAAACATCTGTGGTGTTGTATCAGATAACGTTCCAAAAATAACAACAGTTGTTGCAAAAACCACAAAACTGTAACTCTGTGTTTTGATTAATGATTGTTTTTCTAAAAATCCTAGTTCCGTAAAAATCACGCCCATGATCAAGCACATAACAAAGAAATGAACGCGACCACCCGTTAATTCAGAAAGAAAGAAACTGATACAAGCAACAATGGCAATTCTAGTGAAAATACCACTTGGCTTTTTCAAAAATGTCGGGACATTAATAAGTCTTTTTGTGTTTTCATCATCATCCATTGTCATTTTTGCGTACTTTTTAACAGCTTCTTTGTCTTTGATAAATATCCTAGCTTCTTTTTTAAGAACCCATGATGCAATTGGGATTCCAAAGATATTATCTGTTACAAAAACAAGTAGGATAAACGGTATCAGATAGGTCATTTCATTCGCTGTTAATGCATCTATCAAGATTAAAATAGCAACTTGTGTCCCTGAAAAAATAGGACCAGCAACAAAGGCCATTTCGCGTCCGAGAACAAATTGTCCAATAAACATAATTATGACAACACCCGCTATCGCCCCAACTAGCGCAATGATACAAGTCTTCCATTGAGAAATTAACTTTTTAATGTCAATATTGCTCCCAATTCCCACAATCAGAATACTAATCAGCACCATGCCGATCCCGCGAATCTGACTATCCTCAATAATTCCAGCTGGCAAGCCCAACCAGAAAGAAATCAATAAAAGCACAATTACAACTAAAACCGTTGAAACAATCGCTTTTGTTTTTTCTGCAATGATGTCGCCTAAGGCAAACACAATGATCAGAAATGTAAATGCATAAATCGGTGTCATACTCCTCATCCTCCATGTATCTCTAAACTTTGGGTAAAGAAAAAGCACTAGCTAACCCTGTAGGTCCACTAGTGCCTCTTTATCATCACCCATTAACTCCTCAGAATTAAACTATGATGAAAAGACAGTGCTAGTGAACCAAGCGCTGCGCCAGAAGCTAAAAAAGTTAAAAAATCGTGTGCTAACTACTTTAATAACTGACTGCTTTTTCATCACTTACACTTCCTTTCAAAGTCTTCTCTAATTGAGTATTGTGGGGTATTCTAGCACATTCAAATGGGCTTGTCAATGATTTTTTGAAATTTTTTTCATCATTTTTATGAAAACTCAAGCTCGCCTTTTTGAATTGTATCAGATTGTATCAGTGATCATACGGAGAATCCTAATCAAGGTAGAATAAGATTTATAGTAAGTCATCAAGCTTTTTTTTCTTTGGGCTCATCTTTACAAAGTAAATAGCAGGTAATGCTGTTGAAACAATAACTGCTCCAAGCCCAACAGCAGCAAATGTGATAATAGTTCTTGCATCGAGAGAGACATCAAAAGCAGCTAACATTTCCTCATGACTCATCACTTGAGGTTCAAATTCAAGCCTTTTTATTCTGGTTTCGTGAACACTCCAACTATCTCCTATATGACGCTCCTCAGCAGGTAATTGTGCCAACTCATCACGAACAATCGGCTGTGATATTTGTCTTGCGATGGTATTTCCTATAAAAAAGGAAACAACGAATCCAATGAAAGCAATGACGAGAACTTCGCTTATTATTTGCACCACGGTTTTTAGCATTTTATCTCCGGATGCTAAAAATTTATGACGCTGGTTATACAACAGTCGCATGGTGAATAATCCTAAAATAATAACTATCGCTGCAAAAGTGACCAACAAAGCTAGATTCGCTCTGCTTTGCAAAGGCTCCATTGCTATAATAATATCGCCAAAAATATAAGTAGATAAATCATTTGCATTGACTAAATCAGGGGTAAGTGCGTTGGCACTATCCATAAAATTATCCAGATACAATAAGTTATACAAAACAAAGATATTTTGTATCAAAAATTGGAACGGATTTGAAGCTTGATATTCATCTGCCGTCATATCCAATGGCATTTCATCTACATGTAATAGATGCTGTTCACGGTGAAACAAGGCCATTTCTTCAGCAATGTACATTGGAATAAACATGATTCTGTGTAAAGCATCATCATCTCTAGGATTGGGGCGGAAAACTTCAGAATCATCTACCCAATCAAAAATACCAACGATTTCAAACTCATAACTCATTCTAGCAAATGCATATGTCTCAGTATAAGAGCGATCATCAATTCCATAAATATTTCCATGATTAAGATCAACATTTATTAAAACATCACTAGGAATGATTTGGTACATTTCTAAAATTCCCCCCACATAGAGTTCATTAACTTGAGCAACGATTCGTGGAATAACAATTGGCATCATATCTGCTTGTCCCCTTAATTCTTCTGCTGTAGGTAAACGACCTTCGATAATTTCTAGGATATTTTCTTCAAAGTGTGAAATATTTGGATTAGAGGTCGCAAAAGCATTAAACCTTTGTTCTACCCACATTTGTCGATGTATCAAGTCCTCTCTACTAGTCGCTATCTGGAGTCGTCTAATAAGATCAGGATTATAAAAAAAAGTTTGTGTTGAAGCATAAACCTCATACACATAAGATAGATCTGCTAATGTATCCAGATGTTCAGTTGTAAGGGTGACATTTTCCGAATTAACATCACCAAAAGTTAGAAAACTACCATCATTGCCGATCCATCCAGTAGGCGTAAGGCTGTACTCATCATACTCAAGTCTAAACGCAGGCTCAAGAATAACCAGTGGGGGGAGCTTGTGTCTTAAATGAGTCGTTGTATTATCAATCGCAGTTTGTACTGAAATTGCTCCTGCGATCACTGAACCCAAGGTGATGCTGCTGAGCAGTAAAACGGCTGTTTTAACTGATCTTTTCGTAATGTTCTTAATCATATATTTAAATGTAATCACCCTTCATACCTCCAATTCATTCGTACACTTCCATAGCAATTTAGTCTATCCAATATTTCCACGTAATAGAATCTCCTTGGGATTTAACTTAACTACATATACAACAGGAGCTATTGTTGATAAGACAACTGTTCCTAAGCCAACAATGTAAAATAAGCTAATAGTTCGTATTGTTAGTGAGATATCAAACTGCTCCATCATATCATCGACTGACATATTAATAGGAAATCCTAGGCTAGCTAAGGCACCCCGAGGACTAAAATTTGAAAAAGGGTCATTACTTGTTTCAATAGTCAATTCACCTATTAACATGCTGTGAGAAACTACAGCTGAAATGACATTTCCAACAAAAATTGACATTGTTATAGCTATAAATGATATGACTAGCACTTCTGTTAGGATTTGAAAAATAATTTTTCCTTTTTTCTCACCTAGAGCTAGATAAACACCCATTTCATAACGACGATCACGCAAAAATAATGTAATCAATAAACTCAGGATGAGTAGGGTCGCTCCTAGTGCAGCCCATAATACACCATCGGCAATACTCCGAAGCGTGACCATTGATGATGCGATAGAGTCAAAAGCACGTGATAAATCATCTATTATCATAAATCTAGGCAAGTAAGGCTCAGCTGCTTCTTTAAAATCGTCTATGTATAAAGGGTCATCTAAAATAAAAATGGGTCTTGCACTTATTGGATTAGCAAGGATCTCCTCAACACGTAGGAATGGATTTTCAATATTGAACGTTTCATGTACAGAAATAAGTGCTTGATCCCTTTGTCTATTGATTTCCTCCGCGGCCCAGTTAGGTATATAAATGATTGTTTGATGATGCCACCTATCCCAAGCTTCATAATAATCGGCTTCATCTATTCGCTCGTCTAATTCAAAAATACCTACAATTTCAAATTCAAATTCAAGATGAATATAGAAATCATTATTTTCAAATTCCCAGCGATCAAATGGCTGATGTAGTCGATTGTGAGTCGGTTCTTGATACCAATCATGGAGTGTAAATAGCGAATTTAACGATAGGTTATTTAAATCAGCAAATGCTTTGGAAACAATGGCAGCAATAGGCTCTGATGAGGGGATGTGTTCATGAGTTTCAAATTGACGCCCTTGAGTAATATGGATTGCTCCTTGTTCTACTTGGATTAATTCGGTATGATTCGTACCGTGTAGATTGAAAAATGTTGTATCCATACCGAGTCCACCTATTGTTCCAGGATTGGAAGCCCAATCTTTAATTAAATCAAGACTCCATAAACCAGAATGGATAACATAATCATAAAAAGAAACTTGTTCTAACTGTCCAATAGAACGAATAACTTCTGGTAGTAATATTCCGTGTTCTGATGGAAAGGTTGTTACAAAATCAAAGCTATTTTGATATTCCAAAAAAGCATCACTATCTACTCCGATTGAAACGATCGGGCGCATGTTTCGTCTTAGATTAGCATCTGTATTATGAATCGCACCATAGACGGAAATTGCTCCTGCAATAACTGAACCTAAGATAAAAATAAGGAATAACAAAACAATCGTCTTGCCAGAATTTCTAATGATGCTTGTGATTGCTCTTTTAAATAAATTCATAATGATTTATCGAGCGTGAAACCTACCAATGATAGTTTCACTTCGACTGCACCTCCTTTGGCTGAACATAACCTGAACCAATGACTTCAAGTTATATTGTGATTATATGAAAACATTTTAATCATTATACAATAGAAATGTTTAGATGACAAGTTTGTAATCCTTACCCGACATTCCCTCGTAATAAAATCTCTTTTGGTTTCATTTCTAACACATAAGCGATCGGTACAATCGTAGAGAGGATTGCTGTAGTTAAAGTAACTCCGAAAAAAAGTGTTACTAGCTGAGCTGTAAAGGATAGATCAAATATTTCAATTAATTCATCAATACCCATTCCCATTTGTCTGTTTCCAAAGCCATACCACTCCAAATGACTAATTGGATTCCAACAGATAAATATCATTGGGTCACAAACTTCTTGTTGATAGTTGATAAAAGCTTCTTGCAGTAAAAAATTAGATATTTGGCTAGATACAATTCCTCCAAGCAAAAATGCGAATACTATTCCAACTACAGTAACGCTCAATACCTCAAATAAAATTTGTAAAACTATTCTGCCTTTCTTTTCACCTAAAGCTAAATAAACGCCTATTTCATGTTTACGATCACGCAAGTACAACAAAATAATCAAAGTTAACACTATTAAAGTTGCAGCTATAGTAAAAATCAAAGCTTGATTCATCAATAGGTTCATATTCTCCATTGATGTTAATACACTTTGATGGACAAAAGACATATCTTCGACAATAGAAAATTCAGGCAATATCTCATTTGCTTGCTCTGCAAAAGCATCAAAGTCTGCCATATCATATAAGAGCCATGTTGGTTGAATCAAGTTTAGTCGTCTTTCCCATTGCGCTATTTCATCTTCAGTTGGTGGAACACCAAAGGCAGTCATCCATTCTAGCTGATTCTTAATATTAAAATAACTTAGCTCTGGAACTCTTGAGGAAGGGGTAAAAATTCGATTTTGTTGATCAAGTTGAATTACGAATGTATCCCAATCATTCGTTGGTGTATACGGTATCGAGAGAATACCAATGACTTCAAAGGTAAAAGGAAAATCTTCAAAAACGAAATACTCATGTGACCAGATTGACTCAATATTGTCAATGTAAAAGCCTGTTAACCCGCCCTCTGGAATTTGCGCGTCCTCTGGAGGAGCAAACATATCTGTATAAAAATTAATAATTGAACCAACTGACAAAGTATTAACTTGGGCAAAACTCTCAGAAATCAGAATTGATATATGCTCGCTTGAATTGCTGTTAGCTTGCATTTCTTCCTCGGTAAATGACCGCCCTGCTACTAATTCCCAAATATTTTCCTCTATTTGAATAAAATTAGGTCTTGAAACAGCATTTAACGATAAAAAGATGTGATCTATCCCCGCATTTAAATCATCCCAGTCACCATCAATATTTTCTGGAATATATTGTTTCAAATCAAAACTATATAATTCGATGGGGATTGAAACATAAGTATAATCAAAGTCACGTACATATGGTAAGGCAGCAATCTCATATGCCATATCTCTTGTCAGCCATTCAAAATAATGAGTTACATAACCTTGACTTCTCTGTTGAATTGTATATCCAGCTTGTTCTAATGCTTCATCATCATCTGTTAGCATCACAATGGTCGGTAAGTTACGCCTAATGTGCATTGTTGTACTCACAATGCCATTTGTCATAAGCAATGTGCTTATCATTACTGTTCCTAAGAGTATGACGAGCATTAATAGAATGATTGATTTAATTTTATACCCCTTGATACTTTTTACTCCTCGGCTTAAGATATTCAATAAAATCAGTCCTTTCTGTATTTTAATTGAAATAGTGCCCATTCTATGTTGTCAGAATAGGCACTCTCTTTACTTATATTGTTATTAACCTAACTATCTTCCCGAACTGCCGCCAGCTCTATATGTACTAAGATTAGTAGCTGGAATGTTTCTAAAAGATGTTCTCACAGTGAAAGTGTTGGGAACTTGATTAGTACGAAGTATCACACTATTATTTCTGTACATTCTTGCTTCTATCCAAAAATTCATGCTTGTACCAGATGATGGGACGCTTGCTTGAGCAGCACGAGATAGGCACTGAGTACCCTCAGCGCAATGCCATGTATTACTATGCCCATTTAAATTTGCCTGTACATCAGCAGTAGGCATAGTAGCAACAAAGCCTAACGCAATAGCTAAAAACATGAATCCTAAAACTTTTTGCCATAATTTAATGTTTTTCATCGTAAATCTCTCCTTTGGCCTTTCGGCTTATTATTTTCTTTCGCTTACCTTTTATCCAACTCTACCCACAGTAAGCGACTAAGCTCTGAGTAGAAGTTTTCTTTCTCTCCAGAAAGAGCATGGATAAACACCAAACCACCTACACTTATCATCAATCTGGCCACAATCAAATCAAAGTCTAAATAGATCAAGTTCAATCTGATAATGCTATAATATCATAATAAAATCAGATTTTCAATTGACATTTATCTACATTTCACTAAATTCGATTGACATTACTTTACATTTATTGACATTACATAGATTCAAATTTGAAATTTCACAAAAAATGACATTCCCGCCAAAGAAAACGCTTCTATAGCAGTAATGTTTGATTTTTATTTGACATTTATTCAAAAAAATATTATAATTTATACAAATTCGACACATTACACAAAAAATAAATCTCAAAATAGGCGGTGAATACTACATGATAAATGAAGAAAATAAAAAAATCTTAATCATTCAAAATGATCTTGACTTTACAAATAACCTCACATCTTGCTTACAATATAACAAATTTGACACCTTACACACCACAAATGTAAATGATGCCCTAGAAATCATAGCTGAATATCATCCTGATGGCATTTCATTAGGAATCCAACTCTCTGGTTCTCTAGGCTTAGACTTTCTCCATGATATCTACTCAAAAAACTCTCCTATTAATTATATACCATTTATTATTGTCACCTCAGGCTGGATCAGTTCTCATGTAGTTGAGATACTTAAGCACTACAAGATTCCTTATTATGATAAATCCTCATCTGATTTCAAATTTTGGTCAGTTTCAAAATCCTTTTGCAAGTACTTTGATTCTGTTTCATCTATCCCTCTAAAAAGCATACCAAATAAAAATATAACTCAGCCCAAACCACCTCTTCCTACAGGGAATACCTTAAGAAAAATCATCCGCCAAAAGTTGGAAGTTTATCCTTTTAACACAAAATTTACTGGTTATAAACGCTTAGTAGAGGGGATTTACTACACACTTATCCCTGCAAAAAACCAACAAGATTCATTATTTAGTATATACAATGAAGTACTTAATGTTAGCTATACTGCTGCCTTTAACAGCATATCGAGGCTACTCAAAGAAACGTTAAAAAACGAAAACAAGCTTACACCAAGTGATTTTATTTTTCAAATCGCTTCAGAAATCAAAAATGAATATTCCTAATTTCTCTCTAAATGACGAAGGGGCTGTCTCGCTACCGGAAGTTAGCGAAGCAGCCCTTTTAGTGTGAGTAGAAAGTAGAAAAGGATAAAATTGGAGTGAAGAGAATAAAGTGAAAAAGCCCCCGTGAGAATATTGAATTTTCAAGGGAATTGAGTAGCCCTCGTTTCAAAAAGTTTAAGAAACTTTTAGCTCGTGCCTGATAACACCCTGAAAATC
>Ga0131853_10025867_pt1 | contig 10567 bp, 10 predicted proteins | sample TergutLab28metaG_FD_92764 | JGI IMG/M metagenome (GOLD analysis project Ga0131853, IMG submission 92764) | Labiotermes labralis P1 segment gut microbial communities from Petit-Saut dam, French Guiana - Lab288 P1 (version 2) (version 2) | ecosystem: Host-associated > Arthropoda: Insects >... | reverse complement strand
CCACTTACTTTCAATCTTCACTTTTTTTTTAACCGCCGTAGAAATAATTTTTTCAAACTTTTGCCTGTCAAACGCCAACATATTCACTAAGCGCATACGAAAAATATTATCTTTTAGCGATTCGTGTATGGGATAATCAAAGTTATCATTAAACGCTCTATAAATATAAGAATTTGCTTTTGTTTCGTCCTTAAAATCATTTTCATTAAACAGTTTTGTACATTCTTCAATGGTTTTGCCTCGCTGTATCGAATGCATACCTTCGTGTCCTCTGCGATTGGAGTATTCATAACCAAGGAATCGTTTTTCTGCATCTTTTTCGCCTGTTTTTATTAGTACTGTTTTTTGCCAATAATTGAGAACGAAGTAATAAAATTTTTCTAGGTCAATTTCACTTTCGCCTGTATAATCCAAATATTTTTTTACAGGTTTTTCAATTCCATTTAGTGTCAAGTCTTCTTGTGTTTTCGGATAATTTTTCGCAAGATTGTATACTCTTTCTTTTATATCATTTATTTTTGCTTCATTTCTTTTTCGCAAGAAAAGCACTACGGTATTTGTTCCCGTAGCCATAAATGTATTGCTGCCTAATTCAGTTATAGCGACAATATCAAAATACTGCAAGATTATTTCTCTGGTTTTTGTATAAATACCCGTATTAGATAAGATAGAACTTGGCAATACAATACTCGCAATTCCATCGTCTTTTAGCAGATGTTTAGTTCGTTCTACAAACAAACATTCAATTTCTTTACTGCTGTATGTGAGTGATTTATAGATATCAAAATCATTTTGTGCGCCTAAGTACTCCAAATCATCTTTGCAGTCATTAACCGCATAAGGCGGATTGGAAACTACGATAGAAAATTGTGGTTCTTGGGCGTTTTCTTTTAGCAAGCCTCTGTAATCTTCCGATTTTTTAAAACTATCCAATCCATCGCCATAAATAACTTGTGCCAATCCATCGCCATAAAAATAACAGCCTATTTTAGCCACTTTAACAAGGCGATAATCCTTTTCAATGCCGTAAACATAAGTTCCCGCCCATGAATATTGGTTTATCTTCCAAGCGTCAACTTCATTTTTTGCTTTAGCACTATATCCATTAGTATCAAGTTCATCAATAATATTTTGATACTCTTCCATAATTTCGGTAAGAAAATGCCCACTACCAGCAGCGTAATCAATCACAGCAGGCAATTTTGCCACTTTGTCTTTTGTTGTTTGCTTTATCATCTCCGGCAACGGAAGAGACTTGACAATAAATTTAGTTATTGGTGGCGGTGTAAAATATTGTCCCACTTCTTGTTTTAAACCAACAGTAAGTAATCGTTCAAAAAACTCGCTGAGATACTTTTGTTTTCTTGGATATTTGATTCGATACTTTTGCAACATCTTTACAACTTCGACCAATACTCTATGATTTCGTTCAAAGTCTGCATCATCAATTACATTTTTAATTGCAAAGACACTATTGATTTTCAGAAATTTTTTCTTTGCTTCTCTAATTTCTTCGGCTGATTTATCGCCTGTAAAAATTCCATTACATATCCCGTCCATTTCTTTTTTCAAGAACTCTTTTAATCCTTCTTTATGAAGATTATGTAATGTTACTTGAAAATCAACAGCATCGTCATTTTCATTCCACTGAAATTCCAATTCTTCATCTTCCGCTTTGTGTTCGTCCCAAATTTTAGCCAAAAAAAGATTAAAAATAACACTGAAAGCATTTGGTTTATCCGATACGGAATGTCTGCGCAAAATTTCAGCAAATTGATTAAATAACGTTTGCCCTTTATCTGCTGTCAGTTCTTCTAAATCTAATATGGTAATTTTTTTCTTGGGCTGAAGATTATAAGGTTCACATTCTTTTTCAAAAATACCTTTATCAAATACTTGCTTGTCCCATTTGTTATAAAAATCTTTGACATCGCCCGTGCGGTAATCATCTTCGATTTTTATAATTTCGTTGCGGTAAACAATTTCTTTGCCTTTGAGTTCGGAGGCATAAAGCATGATTACATCGGCTTTATTGCTGAATTTGAAATAGGTAAAAAGTTGCCCGCCGTCTTTTTTCATTCGGGCAAACTCCTTATCAAATTCTCCGCCGTGCGTTTTACATTCTATCAACAAATATTCCGAACCGTCATCTCTATTTACGCAAATGTCCAATCGCCCCGAAGTTCCGTGTCCGGCACTCCATGTTTTTTCTAAAATAATGTTTTCGGGCTTATACCCTTTTTCGAGCAAACGATTGACGCATTCCAAGACCACAAAATTTTCAAGTTGGGAAAAATTTTGCGTGGTTCTGGCATCGGACTGAATTTTTTCTCCATAGTTGATTTTCGATTTGGCACAATCGACCTCGATACAATAACCGTCCGAATATTTTTTTATAAAAATACCCAATGCGTTTTCTTTTGGGACAAAGCCCAATCCCTTAACTAATACCGTTCCCTCCATATTCATGCTGTAAGTTTGACACAAAGGTAGAAATTTTTGTCGAATGAAGCATATCGGCGTAAGAAGGAATTTCGCTCAAGGCTTCCCAGCGATTTTCCAAGGGGTAATGGCGGCAAAGATAACTGTCTGTTCCGTTGGTCAGCAGCAAATAAGGAACCTTCAGTAATTGGTTGTAGCGGATTATTTGTTCAAAAACGGAGCGGTCAACAGGAACCGACGGCGCTTTACATTCGGCCAAAAGCAGGGGCTGTCCCTTTTTGTCAAAAAGCACTAAGTCGGCGCGGTACTTCTTTCTGCCCGCTCGGAGTTCGTACTCGCAACACATTAAAGTATAAGGTACTCCGCAAATATGGTGCAGGTGTGCCGCTAAAGTCTGACGGACTTCTTCTTCCGGCGTGCGGACTAGCTCTTTTTTTCTTATCGGGTCAAACATCCTGCAAAAGTAGAAAAAAATGACGTACCTTTGTTGCCATCACCTGTTACAGATGGCAAAGTTAAACGCAAAAGAGAGTTACGGCCAATACAAGAGTATTCTTGCTGATTTGGAGGCAAAAAAGTTCAAGCCTTTCTACCTGCTGATGGGGGAGGAGCCTTATTACATAGACAAGTTGTATCATTATATAGCGGAACATGTATTGACCCCTGATGAACAAGGATTTAATCAGACCGTTCTTTACGGCTCCGACGTAACGGCGCAGCAAATCATTGAGACGGCGCGGCGTTATCCTATGATGGCCCCAAGGCAGGTGGTTATTGTGAGGGAAGCGCAGCAGGTGAGGGATATAGATAAATTGGAAATCTATTTGCGCCAAGCTCCCGACACGACTGTGCTGGTGGTTTGTTATCCGGGAAAGACAGTGGATAAGCGTACTGCCTTTTACAAGGCGGCTTTGGCTAAAGGAGTAGTGCTGGAGTCGGTTCCCCTAAAGGAGGAAGAAGTGGCCGACTGGATTAGCCGCTATGCTTTGGAGATGCAGATGAACTTGACGCCGGAGGCTGCCGCCTTGTTGGCCGACTATTTAGGCCCCGACCTTAACAAGATTAGTATGGAAATGGACAAACTGTTGGTAGCCCTGCCGACCGCTTGCAGACAAATAAGTCCGGAGCTGATTGAGCAAAACGTGAGCATCAGCAAGGAACACAGTCCTTTTTCTTTGTGTAAAGCCATATCGTATAAAGACTTGCCCAAAGCCCTAAGGATGGTGCGTTATTTTGGGGAGAACACCAAGATTTATCCCTTGGTTACTGTATTGGGCGCTCTTTTTTCGCATTTTGCCCGAATACTTAAATACCACGCTCTGCACATGAATGCCGACAAACCTTCTCGTCAAGAGGTGGCTGCGGCTTTGGGTATGCATCCCTTTTTTTTAAACGAGATAGAAACGGCGGCCAAACATTTTTCCCTGCAACGAACCGCTCGGATTATATGGATGCTTCGCGTGTACGACGGGCGCAGTAAAAGCAACGACAAAGGCGAAGCGAGCGACGGCGACCTGCTCCATGAATTATTATTTAAAATATTGAGATAAGATGATGAAAAAAAATGCAATTTTATTGATTTTGACCTTGTTTTCCGGGAGCTTGTTCGCCCAGTTTAGCGCCGACATGTCTCGAGACAGGCAAATTGTCCAAAATTATTTTGCTCAGATAAAAGCAGCAGATAAATTGGATTTTAACGATTTGCTGATTAATACGGCCCGATTCTTTTTAAACACCCCTTACGTGGGGCATACTTTAGAGGTTGGCGACGAGGAACGCTTGATTATTAACCTGCGGGAGCTGGATTGCATGACTTTTATGGAAACCTGCGTAGCCTTGAGCCGTGTTGTAGCGGCGGGAACTCCCGACTTTGACTCCTATTGCCGGCAGTTGCAAGGGATTCGCTACCGCGGGGGAGTAATAGATGGCTACACCTCCCGTCTTCATTATACCAGCGACTGGATGGCAGATAATATAGATACAGGCATAGTAGAAGATGTAACCCGCTTGGCGGGAGGCAAACCCCTGCATCTAAAGCTCTCTTTTATGTCGTCCCGCTCCGATGCGTACAGGCATTTAAAGGGTTATCCCGACCGGGTGGCCTTTATGCGGCAGGTAGAGGAGCGCGTAAATACCCGCGGGGGGTATTATTACATTCCCAAACAGGAGATAAAGCGGCATCAAGAGCATATTAAAAGCGGAGACATTATTGGTTTTACCACTTCCACGGAGGGCATGGATATATCCCACATAGGCATTGCTTATTGGCAAAACGGAGAACTTGGCTTTATTCACGCCTCCTCGACCGAAAAAAAGGTGGTGGTTGACGCCCAGTCTTTGAGCGATTATTGCGCGGGAATCAGAACAAATACGGGTATTATAGTGCTTAGATGTATACCCGTTGTACCCGTTGGCCTATAGAGGTATAGATTTCGTAGGATATGGTGCCTAAGGTTTGGGCCCAATCGATGGCCGTAAGGGCGGGCGGACCTCCAAAAAGGGTAACGGTATCGCCGGCCTTAGCGTCTATGTGGCTAATGTCAATCATACACATATCCATACAGATATTTCCGATGGTAGGCGCCAATACTCCGTTTACCATAAAATGTCCTGTTCCCCTGCTTAACCGGCGGTCTATGCCGTCTGCGTAGCCTATGGGGAGGGTGGCTATGCGTTTAGGCCCGTCGGGGGTTTTGCCGTGCCGGCCATAGCCTACGGTATCGCCAAAAGGAATGTCTTTGATTTGGATGACGGGGCATTGCAAAGAGGAGGGATGACGCAGCAAGGCAGCATCTACCGCGCTGGTTCCGTACATGCCAATGCCGATGCGCACCATGTCGAACTGAGCGTGGGCAAAGCGTTCCGTTCCGGCCGAGTTTAAAATATGACGCATTACCGGATGGGGCAGGGCGTCGCATATTTGTCCGCTGATTTGGTCAAAAAGGTCGATTTGGCCTTGGGTAAAGGCATCGTGCCGAGCTTCGTCGGCGGCGGCAAGGTGGGAAAAGACGGATGCGGGGGAGAGGTAGGGATTATTTTTGAGGTATTGGATGAGTTCGGGAATTTGGGCGGACTCAAAGCCTACGCGGTGCATACCGGAATCTATGGCTAAATGAAAAGGCAGGCGTGCCCGACCCTTGTCTTTGGCGGCTTGGGCATAAGCCAGCAGGGCTTCAAAAGTGTGTATTTCGGGTTGCAGGTCGTGGGCGATGAGGTCTCCAAAAGTTCCGTAGCCGGGGGTGAGTACGGTGATGGGGAGGCTGACCCCCGCTTTCCTCAATTCGATGCCTTCGCAAGGGAAGGCTACCCCCAAAGAGTCGGCCAAGCGGAGGCGCTCCAAAACGAGGGAGAGTCCCGTGGCTCCGTGGCCGTAGGCGTTGGCCTTTACCAAAGCCATGAGTTTGGTAGTCGGTTTTAAAAAGGAGCGAAAATAATGAAGGTTGTGGGCAATGTGGCCTACATGCACCAGCAGCTGGGTGTGGGTAAGGGGCTGATTGGGGATAGACATATTTTATGGGACAATCTTGTTGAAACAATGCCTGCATAAAGGTTCATAGGTGTCCTGTTCTCCCAGTACGACTAATTTATTGTTGGAGGTGAGGCGGTGGGAGTGGTGGGCCAAGTTGCCGCAACGGACGCAGATGGCGTGTACTTTGGTAAGGTATTCCGCGGTAGCCATCAGTTGGGGCATGGGGCCAAAGGGTTTTCCCAAGTAGTCCATATCGAGTCCGGCGACTACCACGCGGATGCCGCGGTCGGCTAATTCCTTGCATACGGAGACGATATTGGCGTCAAAGAATTGGGCCTCGTCTATGCCCACTACGTCTACATCGCCGGTGAGGAGTAAAATATTGCCGGACGAATCCACCGGAGTGGAACGGATGCTGTGGGAGTCGTGGGAGACTACATCCTCTGCGGAGTAGCGCACATCGAGTACGGGTTTAAAGATTTCTACGCGCTGGCGGGCGAAATAGGCACGCCTCAGCCTCCGAATCAATTCCTCGGTCTTTCCGGAAAACATTGACCCGCAGATTACCTCTATCCATCCTCTTTGGCTGGCACTTTCTAAAAACATAGGTGGTTGGAATTTTATGTACCTTTGCAGGGTGGCAAAGATAAGCAAACTTTACATAGTTCCTACGCCGATTGGCAACCTCGAAGATATTACGCTGCGGGCCTTGCACATCCTAAAGGAGGTGGATTTGATTTTGGCCGAGGATACCCGCACCAGCTCTGTGCTGCTCCGGCATTATCAGGTGCATACCCCCATGCAATCCCACCATAAATTCAACGAACATAAAAGCGTGGAGGCGATTGCAAAGAAAATAGAAACGGGCTGTTGTGTGGCGTTGATTAGCGATGCGGGCACGCCGAGCATTTCCGACCCGGGCTTTTTGTTGGTGCGTACCTGTTTGGAGCGGGGGGTAGCGGTAGAATGTCTGCCCGGAGCTACGGCCCTAATTCCGGCTTTGGTAAATTCGGGGTTTCCTGCTGATCGTTTTGTATTTGAGGGCTTCTTGCCGGTCAAAAAAGGGCGTCAGAAAAAATTTAAATTTTTAGCGGATGAGGAGCGAACGATGATTTTTTACGAATCGCCGCACCGTTTGGTTAAAACTTTATTAGATTTGGCCCTCTTTTTGGGGTCGGAACGGAGCGTCTGCGTTTGTCGGGAACTTTCTAAAAAGTTTGAGGAGCATCGGCGGGGCAGCTTGAGTGAGCTGGCTGTTTGGTACCGGGCGCATCCGCCCAAGGGGGAGATAGTCATAGTGGTAAAGGGTAAAGAATAAATATCTACATAAAATATGTGTGCGAAAGAAAAGAGGAGGTGGAATGTTCAGCAGCGAGATGCCTTGGGTATTGTGGTGTTGGCGCTGTTGGTGGTTATTATTAGGATGCTGTTTGCGCCGGCGCCGGTGGTGTTGCCCGCGCCCGCGGATTTTGCTCCGGAGCAGAGGACTTGGGAAAGGAGGGGAGGGCAGGAGGAGGGGAATCGGGAGTCGGAAGGCTCCGCGCCGTTTGCCTTTGACCCCAATACCTTGGATTCGGCGGGGTTCCGTAGGCTTGGCTTTTCGTCGGGCCAGACCGCGTCATTGCTCCGGTACCGAAATTCGGGGGCCGTGTTTCGCAAACCGGAAGACTTCAGTCGGGCCTACGTGGTCTCGGAGCAAATGTACCAAAGACTGCTGCCCTACATACGGATTGAACCGACTCCCCGGACGGCCTCGGCTTCGCCTTCGGCCTCGCCCCCAACCAATCCACCTTTGGCCAATCCACTTCCAGACAATCCGCCCCAGCCTTCTTCTCCTCTGCCCTCGCCCCCAGCCAATCTGTCCCCAACCACTCCGCCACAAAGAACCTCGTCCCGGTGGGAACTGATAGAAATAAACGGAGCCGACACCTCCCGCCTTCAAAGATTACGCGGAATCGGGCCTTATTATGCGCAGAGGATTGTGCATTACCGGGAGCGTTTAGGCGGGTTTGTAGCGGTAGAGCAATTGTTGGAGGTGGAGGGCATGGACGAGGAGCGCTTTGCCCTGTTTGCCCTTCAAGTAGACATTGACCACAGTCTGGTTCGCAAGATGGACATGAGGCGCGCCGACCAGTCCACTTTGGGCAAACACCCCTACATCGGCCCCTACGCCGCCCGTTGGATTGTGCATTATCGGGAGCAGTTGGGCGACACCGTCTGTACATTGCCCTCTTTGCTGCGGCGCAACATCATCAATACCCGACAGGCCCAATGGTTGGAATATTATCTTGAGTGAGGTATAGGATAATTCCTTATATTTGCCCGTAAATAGCAGAAGAATGAAAAAATACCATCAAAAAATTACTTGCTTTGCACTGATTACAGTTTTCTGTGCCCTCGCACTTGCGCAGGAAGCCGGCCGCAGGGATGTCCTCCCCCAAGGTTTTGTTTATATCTCGGACTTGATACCGGATGTTCTGTTAGACATTCGCTACTACAGTACCTACAATTTTGTAGGCGCAAGGGTAGACGGCTATTGTGCGCCCACGGCCGTGTTGAGCGCAGAGGCCGCCCAAGCCTTAAAGAAGGTCAGCGATGAACTTAAAGCCCAAGGCTACCTGCTCAAGATATTTGACGCCTATCGTCCGCAAAAGGCGGTTCAACATTTTGTGCGTTGGGCCAAAGATTTGCAGGACACCGTCTACAGGCAGGCCTTTTACCCCGACATAGATAAGTCAAAACTTTTTGAATTGGGATATATTGCCGAAAGGTCGGGACACAGCCGAGGCAGCGTTGTAGACCTGACTTTGGTAGATATCCGCAGCGGTCAAGAGTTGGATATGGGAACGCCGTTTGACTTTTTTGGTCCCAAGTCCGGCCACGGTACCGATTTGATTACCGAGGAACAAACCGCCAACCGAGAGTTGCTAAAGAGCGCCATGCTCCGGCACGGGTTTAGGCATTATAGAGAAGAATGGTGGCACTACACCTTAGTCGGAGAGCCTTTTCCCAATACCTATTTTGATTTTGACGTGGCGATATAGACAGGCTTACATCGCAAATACCGTTACCGTTTTTCCCTCTTTGGTCTCTTTTTGTACAAAGATTTTATCGTCCCATTCCACTTGGGGCCGGCGGTCAAAAATCACCAACCATCCTTGGGTGCAGCCAAAGGTGTCCATGTATTGCATGGTCTGCTCGATTCCTTGAGCCAAGGTTTTGTCTCCCCTTCTGATTTTAAGCTCAATCGGATATTTTTGCCCTTCATAGACCAAACAGAGGTCGGTGCGCCCCGTTCCGGCGGCCATCTCCCGAATAATGTCCCCTCCGCCGTTGATGACCCGCTGTAAGAACGCCTGCAAAATGAGGTGGGGAGCCGCCTCTCTATAGGCAAACCTGTCCAGCCAAATCGCGCTGTGTTCCCGCCAAAATTGCTGAAACTCCAGCAACAGGCCATCCACGTCTAATTTCCCTTCTTTGAGGTAAGCGGGAATGACGGCGTTGGGCTTTTCGAGTATAAATGTCTCTTGTGCATCGTAGCTCAAAGTACGTGCAATCACCTCGGCATAAATGGGATTAGAGGGCTGAATCTTGCCTTTGATATTGTGTATCAACCCTAAATCGGTGACATATTGGTAGTCGTCCGACAGGTGGTCAAAGAAAACGTCTCCCGACACCATGGGCTCTATCACCCTGCGTACCCGCTCCTCTTTTAATCGCTCCAACAGGGAGTCAATGTGGGTGTCGCGGCGCAGGATGATGGTTTGGATGGCCTGCCAGACCAAAGACGGCGTAACCGGCTTTGTGTGGTCGAATGCCAACATTTCGATAACCACTTCTCTGGCGATGGCATTGACCAACCATGGCTGCCCCTGCGTCTGTTCGTAAACCATGTCAACCGCTTCCTTCTCAAAAATCTGCCCCGTCTCTTTGGTGTGTTGTTGGTAGAGCGATGCCACCTCTTCTTTGGTAAAATTGTTCAAAGTCATTGCCTTGGTAACAATATTAAAGGGACTGGCAGAGCCCAGCGTTTCCCTCTCGGAGCGTATCAGCGCCTTATAGTCGCGGATATTCCTCATGCCGACCAAAGCCACGGAATGAACAAAAGGAGCTAACATTCTGTTTATATAGCCCGACCGCAATTGACGCAAAAAGGAAATGATGGTATCTCCGTAGAGACAGTCGGCCTCGTCAAAAAACAGGATTAACGGCTTATCTAACAGTCCACAGTATTTTGTGAACTCCACGTGTAGGACTCCGGCAAAATTGGAATAATCGGCATCTTTTGCAAAAAGTTCATTCTTAGGAGTATTGCAGGTATGCAGCGCCTGTTTGATGCACTTAACAATCAGCGGTATTCCTTCTTTTGCATCGTTGATTCCCTGCAATCCCTCCAGCGAGCAATAAACCGCATGGTATTTTTCTTGAGCGTTTAATCTTAGGGTCATGTCTAACAGACAGGTTGTCTTTCCGCTTTGTCTTGCAGCATGAATCACAAAATATTGTTCCATATCAATCAGTTGCTCCACACCCTGCAGACGTGAGGAGGTCTCTATCATGTAATGCTTTCCCCTGTGGCAGGGTCCCGCTACGTTAAAATACCGCATCATAAACCGAATTTAATCGTGGCAAATATACCAAAAAAAATTCATATAT
>Ga0131853_10025866_pt1 | contig 10567 bp, 7 predicted proteins | sample TergutLab28metaG_FD_92764 | JGI IMG/M metagenome (GOLD analysis project Ga0131853, IMG submission 92764) | Labiotermes labralis P1 segment gut microbial communities from Petit-Saut dam, French Guiana - Lab288 P1 (version 2) (version 2) | ecosystem: Host-associated > Arthropoda: Insects >... | reverse complement strand
GTTACCACGACCAGCAGGGGCACGCCGAGATCCAGTTCACCGACGTCCGGGTTCCGGTCGGCAACATGCTCGCCGGTGAGGGCGAGGGCTTCGCGATCGCCCAGGCCCGGCTGGGCCCGGGCCGTATCCATCACGCGATGCGCTGCATCGGCATGGCCGAGCGCGGCCTGGAACTGATGGTGCGACGGACCATGGCGCGCAACGCCTTCGGTGGTCCGATCTCCGATCAGGGTGTGGTCCGCACCTGGATCGCCGAATCTCGGATGGAGATCGAGCAGGCGCGCCTGCTGGTGCTCAAGACAGCGTGGATGATCGACCAGGTCGGTGCGAAGGGTGCGCAGATCGAGATCGCTGCGGTGAAGGTGATCGGTCCGCGCGTCGCACGGTCGGTGCTCAACCGGGCGATCCAGTGTCACGGCGGCGGAGGCGTCACCGACGACTTCCCGATCGCCCGCATGTGGGCGAGTGCCCGCATCCTCGGAATCGCCGACGGTCCGGACGAGGTGCACCTCCGCAGCGTCGCGCGCCAGGAGCTGCGAAAGTACCGCTGATACCGGGGGATCGGCTCGAAAGTATTGCCGGACAGAATACGAAGCCATCATCGACGCCGCGCTACACGAGTGAGGTGAGTATGACGACGAACAGCGATGTGGTGAAGGGTCCCGTCGTCCCGGGGAGCTTCGCCACCGCACCCGAGCTCTACGACGACTTCTCGATCAGCGAGGTCGTGCGCACCTGGGCTCGGCAGATCCCTACCCGCACTGCATTCGTGGCTCCGGGTGGGTCGACGACGTGGAGCGAGTACGACCGGTTGGCGGATGCCGTCGCAGAGGAGCTGAACAGAACCGCCGAGGGCCCACGAACGCGTGTGGCACTCCTCCTTCCCGATACGGCGGGCGTGCACGCCGCGCTGTGCGGCTGTTTCCGGGCCGGCCGCGTCGCGACTGCCATCGGGGCGCGCTCCGGGGTGCGGGAAGTCGCGCATATCATGCGCCGCACGGGCGCCGCGGTTCTGGTCACGTCGGCGTCGATCCGCGGGCGGTCGTGGCTCGACCTCGTCGCGGAGCTGCGGGGGCACGAAGTCTTTCCGACCGATGTCGTGGTCATCGACGATGAGCGCGGATCGGTCACCCGGCAGCGCCTCGACGGTGCCGGCCGAGTCGACGTGGCGGTCCCGGTCGGGGCGCCGTTCACTACGTCGGAGGTGACGATCCTCAACTCGACCTCCGGAACGACCGGGCTACCGAAAGTGGTCGCGCACAACGAAAGAAAGTGGGTCGCCTTCGCGCGCGAGGCGATGATCGGAGGCCGGATCGGGCCCGACGACGTGGTCTGTTCGGTCGTCCCGGCGCCGTTCGGCTTCGGGCTGTGGTCGGCCCACTTCCTGCCGGCACTGCTCGGCATTCCGGTTGTGGTGACGCCGAGGTTCGACGTCGAGGAGACCGCCGAGCTGATCGAGCGCGAAGGGGTCACCGTACTGTGCTGCGTCAGTACACAGTTCAAGATGCTGCTGCGCTCGGATGCCGCCCGCGCGCGCGATCTCTCGAGTCTCCGGGTCCTCTACACCGGAGGTGAGCCCGTCCCGTACGGTGACGCCCGGGCGTTCGAAGAGCGCACGGGAGCCAAGGTCCTGCAGTTCTACGGGTCGAACGAGGCCGGTGTGGTGAGTCGCACGACCCTCGACGACGACGTCGAAACACGCCTGCGCACATGCGGTCACGTTCTCGACTCGATGAACGTCCGCGTGCTCGACGACACCGGCTCCGACTGCACGGGTCGGATCCGGCGTGGGCAACCGGCAGTGCGTGGCCCGCTGGTGTCCGCCGGATACTGGGGCGATCCGGCGGCGAACGCCGAGTTGTACACGGACGACGGCTGGATGCTGCTCGGTGACGTGGTGGAGATCGACGACAACGGGCGGGTGCGCGTGGTCGGCCGGAAGGCCGACTTCGTCATCCGCGGCGGCAAGAACATCTCGATCGTCGAGATCGAGGAGCTCGTTCGTGACCACGAGTCCGTGTCGGACGTGACCGTCGTCGGCGTGCCCGACGATCTCTACGGCGAGCGCGTATGCGCTGTGGTCGTCCTCGTGGAGGGCGGCCGACTCGACACCGATTCGCTCGCGAACTGGCTACGGTCGCGCGGGGTGACGACCGAGTACCTCCCGGAGTACGTGGTCACGGTCGACCAGCTCGAGGTGGGTGCAGGCGGCAAGGCAGACCGCCGAGCCGCGAAGATCACCGCGGTCGAGGCGCTCAGCCGTAGAGTCCCGTGACGGATGGACAACCGGCGTCGGATACCGGTGGTACTGGGCCGAACTTTGTTACGGTCGCCCTCTGAGTCGATACCCGCAGTGCGACAGGAGGATCGGTGCACAATACCGTCGTGGACACCTGCGATCCGGGGCTGAGCGTCTGTCTCGCCGCGGTCGGATCCTGGCCCGTCGCGGAGTCGTTGGCCATGCTCAGGCGGATCGGGGCCCGCCGGTTCGGGATCCTCGCCGCCACCGTCGGCAGTCAGGGCTGGGACTCCACGATGGCGACCGTCGCCGCGAGCGGGTCGCGTCTCGAGTACATCGCCGGTGGGGCCCGCGCGATGCACGACAGCGACGACGGCTGGGCCGCCACTCTCGCGCAGCTGCGCCGCGCCGTGGACGCCGCGGCCCGCAACGGTGTTCCGACGGTCTGTTTCACGTCGGGCGGATCGGGCGCGCTGTCGTGGGAGGAAGCGGCCGACCGCGCCGTCGACCGCTTCGCTCCGCTCGTCGAGTACGCCCGGGGTGCGGGTGTCGCGCTCGCGTTGGAGAACACCATGTCGATCCGGTCCGGCATCAGCTTCGTCCACACTGTCGCCGACGCCGCCGAACTGGCGCGTCGGCTCGAGGTCGGGCTGTGCGTCGACCTGTACTCCGCCTTCCAGGAGCGGGCGCTGATGGGCACGCTCGCCGCGAACCTCGACGCGATCCGACTGGTCCAGATCGGCGACCACCGCGTGGAGGCCACGTCGGTGCCCAACCGGTTCGTCCCCGGCGAGGGGCACATTCCGCTGGAGCGGCTGGTTCGTGAGGTACGCGGGCTCGGCTACACCGGGCTGATCGACCTCGAACTGGTGGGCCCCGCGATCGACGCGGATCCGGAGGCGGCGTTGGACCGTGGTCTGGCGTGGATGCGCTCGAACGTGCCGGTGCTCAGCCGTACAGCGCCGTGATGCGGTCGGAGAAGTTGGCGACCACCTTCTTGCGCTTGAGCTTCATGCTCGGGGTGATCTCACCGTTCTCCACGGTGAGTTCACGCTCGAGGATCGTGAACCGCTTGATCTGCTCCCAGCGGTTGAGGCCCGCGTTGAGCTGATCCACGTAGGCGCTCATCATCGCGACTGTCGGTCCGGCGCCGGCGATCTCACTGAGCGGCTTGTCGCCCATGCCGTTCTCGACCGCCCACTCCGCGATGGCCTCGCCGTCGAGGCTGATGAGGGCGACGCAGTACGACTTGCCCTCGCCGGACACGATCATCTCGCCCACGTACGGGCAGATGCCCTTGAACGTAGCGTCGATCGCCGACGGCGCCACGTACTTGCCGTTGGACGTCTTGAACATGTCCTTCTTGCGGTCGGTGATGCGCAGGAAGCCGTCGGCGTCGATCGTGCCGATGTCGCCGGTGCGGAACCAGCCGTCGGCGTCGAGCGCCTCGGCGGTCGCCTCCGGGTTGTCGTGGTAGCCGCTCATCACGCCGGGACCCTTGATGAGGATCTCGCCGTCCGAGGCGATCTTCACGTCGGTGCCGGGGACGGCCCAGCCGACGGTTCCGAAGCGGTATGCGGACGGCCGGTTCACGATCGACGCGCCGCTCGTCTCGGACAGCCCGTAGCCTTCGAGGACGATGATGCCGACCGCGTCGAACCATTGCGCCACATCACGATCCAACGCGGCGGAGCCGGATATGAAGAACTTCAGCCGGCCGCCGAAGCGCTCCCGGATCGTCTTGAACACCAGCCGGTCGGCGACGGCGTGCTGGGCCTTCTGCATGCGGGAGAGCGGCTTTCCGGCCTGGCGAGCCTTCGTCGTGGCCATCCCCACCCCCATCGCCCAGTCGAAGATCTTCTCCTTGACGCCACCCTCGGCCTTGACGGTGCCGACGATGCGGGCGTACGCCTTCTCGAAGATCCGCGGCGCCGCACCCATGAACGTCGGCTTCACCACGGCGAGGTTGTCGACGATCTTGTCGACCCGGCCGTCGACGGCGGTGGCGAACCCGATCTGCAGCGGCAACGTCAGCAGCACCTTGCCGAACACGTGCGACAGCGGCAGCCACAGGTATTGCAGGTCGGCGGCGTCCAGGATGCCGACCGCGTCGATCGACGCCGCCTCGTACGTCCACGCCGAGTGCGGCAGCCGCACGCCCTTGGGTCGTCCCGTCGTGCCGGAGGTGTAGATCAGTGTCGCCAGGCTGTCCGGGGTGATGCCGGCGATGCGCTCGTCGACGGCGTCGGGGCGTTCGTCGAGCAGCCGCTCACCGAGGTGCTCGAGCTCGTCGAAGCCGATCACCCAGTCGTCGTCGGGCACGACACCGTCGATGAGCACCACCCGCTGGACGTCGGGCAGCTCGGCGCGGTGCTCGAACAGCTTGGCGAGCTGCTCCTCGTCCACGGCGACAACGACGCGGCTGCCGGAGTTGGACACGATGAACGCCACGTCGGATGCCGTCGTCGTGGGGTAGACGGTGGTGGTCGCGGCGCCGGCGCACATCGCCGCGAGATCGGCGAGCACCCACTCGTAGCGGGTGGCGGACGCCAGTGCGATGCGTTGCTCGGGCTCGATGCCGAGCGCGATCAGGCCCGCGGCCAGCGTGCGGACCCGTCGGCCCACCTCGGCCCACGTGACGCTCTCCCAGTCGTCACCGCGGGGGTACCGGAAGGCTTCCGATCGGGGCGTCGCAGCCACCCGGTCGACGAACAGCTGCGCAACCGACGGCGCCCGCTCCTCGATCTTGGACCAGTCCACGACCTCGTCTGACGCGCGCGAAGCTGTCATGTTTTCGAGTCTAGGAACCCCAGCGCAACCCCCGAACTGGAATTCACGGCACGGTTCGGTCTCGAATGCGTACGGTGAAACACCGTTCGGGAACCAGGTGGGGGAGGACGGACATGTCGGGCGATGTGTCGTGGGTGGAGGTGCTCGTCCGGATGGTGGACGGGCCGGACCTCCCGGTGCGCGGGGTGGTCCGGTGCAGATACGCCGACGATGAAGCGCGACGCGGCGGCACGGGCTGGGTGTCCGGAATGCGGCCGGTCGTGCTCACGGGCGGCGGCGCCGGAGACGACGCGGTCCGCGTGTGGCGTGACGGTCCGCGTCTGCGTGTGGAGCGCATGGACGGTTCGCCGCTGATGATTTCCGACGGCCACACCAGTTGGCGTTTCTCGGACGAGCACCCCGATCCGCTCGAGTACGTCGACGCCGACGTGCGCTACCTCGGCAACGGAACCGAACTTCTCGAGCGACGCGACGCCACCGACTGGGTCGGCAACGATTTCACGAAGCCGACGGGACCGATCGGCAGGGCGGTGTTCCTGGGACGCGACGCGTGGACGGTCGAGTTGGCGCCGCCGTCGCACAAGCCCTTCCCGATCCAGATCGTCGTCGACCGGGAGACGGGGCTGACGTTGCAGAGTCGCAACGCCGGTGCCGGCGTCGTCGACGAATGGGTCGAGTTCGAGGTCGGAGGAACGTTCGACGACGCCCTCTTCACGTTCTCGGGACCGGTGCGCTCCGCCGAGGAGGAGCGCCGACGGCAGCGTTCTAGCCACGAGGAGGACGCGAGCAGGCGGCGGGACTGGTTCCGCGCCAACGTTTCCGGCGAACCCTTGATCGCCGATGTCCGCGCCGATCTGAGTGTGCGGCACGTGCACACTCTCGACGAGACGACGGGCGCTTTCGAGGCGCGCCTGGGTGACGACCGCACAATTTCCGGGTTCCTCACGCGGCGCGCCCGATCCGCCGAACCGTGGCTGCTGCGCATAGCTGACCCCGTGCACCGCTGGTCGACCCGGAACTTCGATTGGGCCCTCGCGGTGCACGGGGTGGAGCTCGCCGACGGTGAACTCGACCGGCTGCAAGCACAATTGAGCGCTCACGACGGCAGCTGAGTCAGCGCAGGTCGCGTCGTCGCAGCGCGGCCAGGCCGGTGATCAGGAGCGCCGCGGCGATCAGCAGCAGCCACACGATCGGGGCGGCCTGGAACTCGCCGCCGGGCAGCCGCGGCAGGTGCAGGAACGGCACCAGGTCGAGCAGGGGCTGGGGGACGTCGGCGACCATGCCGAACACGTACAGCGCCATGATCGCGCCGAAGACACCCCACGCCGCCGGTGCGAAGCGCGGGATGAGACCGAACATCGCGACGGCGATCCCGGTCAGCAGCCACACGCCGGGTAGTTGCACCAGCCCGGCGGCGAGGATGCGCGGCACCTGTCCGCCGACGTCGTCGATCGACGTCCCGTAGGCGATTCCCGCTGCGAGGCCTGCGATCGTGAGTGCGACCGCGGGGCCGAGGAGCGCGAACACGATGTGGCTCATCGCCCAGCGGGGCCGCCCGATGGACGCGGCCAGCACCGACTCGGCGCGGCCCGATTCCTCCTCGTCGTGCAGTTGCAGCACCGCGGAGATCGAGTACGCGCCGGCGAGAAGCCCGAAGATGGTGAACGCCAACTCGAGGAACGAGTCCTCGATCGCCTGCGCGCCGCCCAGCCGGGCCAGTGCGTCCGTGACGGCCGTGCTGCTTCCCAGCTGATCGCTGACACCGTGTGCGGCGCCGCCCATCACGAGCGCGAACACCGTCAGTCCCACCGTCCACGCGAGCAGGAGTCCGCGTTGCGAGCGCCACGCCAGTCCGACCGGACCGGACAGCGACGGCGGCGACGTCGCCGGGCCGGGACGTTCGGCGATGAGGCCCGCGCCCAGGTCACGGCGCGTGAGCAGACGGTAGGCGACGGCGACGAGCACGACGGTGGTGACGACCGACAGCAGCAGCACCCACCAGCGTTCGTCGGCGTACGGGCGCAGCTGCTGGGCCCAGCCGATCGGCGACAGCCACGACAGCGTTCCCGATCCGGCGTCGCCCACGGCGCGAAGCAGGAAGGCGACCGCGAGCACCGCGAACGCGATACCGCGGGCCAGCCGGGCGCCGGTGCTCACCTGCGCGGCCACCGCGGCGACGCCGGCGAACACGGCACCCGCGCCGAACACGGCCGCCCCGAACGCGATTGCGCCGGATCCGCCGATCCCGATCGAGATCAGCCCGAGAGTGCCGACGACGGCGCTGACGGCCGCTCCGAGTCCCGCGACGAGCAGGGCCGCGGTCAGACCCGCGTACCGGCCTACCGCCGTCGACTCGAGTAGTTCGGTGCGGCCGGCCTCCTCCTCGGTCCGGGTGTGCCGGATGACGGTGAGGATGACGGCGACAGCGATGAAGGTGAACAGGTAGCCGGCACGCCACGTCGTCAAAGCACCCACACTGGAACCGAAGATCGGTCCTACCAAAGCGATTTCGGACTTCAGAGACGCGGTGGACGCCGCGAAGGCGTCGAGTTGACTCTGGGTGGTGTACAGCCCTTTGATCGCCTTGCCGTAGACGATCGGCAGTAGACCGATCGCGATCGCCCACAGCGGCAGGATCACCCGATCGCGTCGCAGCGCCAGGCGCGCCAGCGCCCCGGTGCCGGCGAAATGCGAAGACGCCGATACCGCCGGACGAACGGCGGTCGGAGCCACGGTGGTGGTCATACCCGGACCTCCTCCTCCGAGAGTTCGTAGTGCCGCAGGAACAGTTCCTCGAGCGTCGGCGGCGTGCTGACGAGGCTGCGCACACCCGTGTCGCCGAGCGTGCGGATGAGCGCGCCGAGGCTGTCGGCGTCCACCTGGCAGTGCAGCGTGCTGCCGTCGATCCGAATGTCCTCGACACCCGGAATCCTGCTGAGATCGCCTGGGTCACCGGTCAGTTCGGCGGTGATCGACGTGCGGCTGAGATGCCGCATCGACGCGATGGAGCCGCTCTCGACGGCCTTGCCCGCGCGGATGATGGTGACCTTCTCGCACAGCGCCTCGACCTCCGACAGGATGTGGCTCGACAGCAGCACCGTCACACCACGCGCGCCGGCCTCGGCGATGCAGTCGCGGAACACCTTCTCCATCAACGGATCCAGGCCCGACGTCGGCTCGTCCAGCAGGAGCAGGCGGGCGCGCGACGAGAAGGCGGAGATCACCGCGACCTTCTGCCGGTTGCCCTTCGAGTACGAGCGTGCCTTCTTGTGCGGGTCGAGGTCGAATCGTTCGATCAGGTCCGCGCGCCGATCCGGGTCGAGTCCGCCGCGCATCCGGGCCAGCAGGTCGATGATCTCCCCGCCGGTCAACGACGGCCACAGGGTCACGTCGCCCGGCACGTACGCGACGTCGCGGTGCAGTTCGACGGCGTCGCGCCACGCGTCGCGGCCGAACACCGTGGCGGTGCCGCCGTTCGCGCGCAGCAGGCCCAGCAACACCCGGATGGTGGTGGACTTGCCGGCGCCGTTGGGGCCGAGGAATCCGTGGACCTCGCCCTCGCCGACCGTCAGGTCCAGCCCGTCGAGCGCCCGGGTGGACCCGAACGTCTTCTCCAGCTTCTCGACTTCGATGATCGTGGTCATTCCTTCTCCTCGGAAGGTTGGTGGTGGGCCCCCGATAGAGCTGAAGGGACCCTTTGTGCGCTGCCGGCGGCCGAAGGGTCCCTTCAGCCGTGGCCGATGTAGGCGTCGAGCATCGTCGAATCGGTGAACAGACCCTCGGTGTAGAGCTCGAGGGCGGGAAGCATGATCTCGTCGGTCATTTCCCGGATCACGTTGGCGTAGTCCACCGAGCCGTCGGGTTCGGCGTGCATCTGGAGGAACAGCATGGTGAAACCGAGGCTGTTCATCGCGAGATACCGGGCACGTGCCGAGGGGTCGCGGCTGGGCCGCACGCGACCTTCCGCGACGCCGGCCTCGAGGTACTCCTCGACACCGGTAACCATGTGCTCGAACAGCGATGTCGCGAGCTCACCGCCCGCCTGGAAGGACCGAACGAGGTACGCGACGAGGGGCACGTATCGGTCGATCTCGCTCAGGGAAGCGAGCATCCGGGCCGGACCGGTCGATGTGAGCACCTCGCGTTTCTCGGTGAGAATGACGTCCGAGACGTACTCGTCGCACGCGGCCCGCAGGCCCTGCTTGGAGCCGAAGTGGTGGTTCACCAAGCCTGGTGAGACTCCGGCCGCGGTCGCGACGGCGCGGATCCCGGCGCCGAATCCCTGCTCACCGAAGACGCGGATCGCGGCGTCGCGGATCCGGGCCCGGGTGTTGAGGTCCCGGTTCGGGGGAACAGCCATGGCTGAACACATGTTCAAAGTCTTGCTCGCCTGTTCAACGCCCCGCAAGGGTGCGGGTGCGTTCCTGACGGGATTTTGACGGTGGCACCGGCACAACGAATTTGGCCCCACCAAACGATCGATTGTGTTAGCTTCGCGAACAAATGGGCCCGTGATCCGGGTCACTACGGAGTGAGGATGGACTTTACGTGACGCTCAACATCGCCGACCTGTACGAAGCCGTCACGGATGTGATCCCCGATCGGGTCCCGGTGGTGTGCGGCGACGAGCGTCGTAGCTACGCAGAGCTCGACCGGCGGGCCAACCGGCTCGCGCACCACCTCGAGTCGGTGGGGGTGCAGCCCGGACAGCACGTGGCCATCCACATGCGCAACCGCATGGAGTACGTCGAGGCGCTGTTGGCGTGCATGAAGATCCGGGCCGTCCCGATCAACGTCAACTTCCGCTACACCGACGCCGAGCTCGTCTACCTCTACACCAACTCCGACAGCGTCGTGCTGATCGTCGAGAACGAGTACCTCGAGCCGGCCGGGGCCGCATTGCCGCAGGCACCCGGGATCGGGCACGTCGTCGCGGTGGGCGAACACGACGGACTGCCCTCCGGCTACGACGCCGTGACGGTCGCCGACTACGAGGACGCCCTCGCGGCCCAGCCCGACACGCGCGGATTCGGCCCGCGCAGCGCGGACGACCACTTCGTCATCTACACCGGCGGTACCACGGGCATGCCGAAGGGCGTGGTGTGGCGGCACGAGGACTTCTACTATGCGGCCCTGTCCGGCGGCAACATCGGGGGCGCTCCGCGGCACTCGGTCGAGGAGGTGGTGGCGGGCGCCGTCGCGAACACCACGCCGCAGGCGTATCTGCTGATTCCGCCGCTGATGCACGGCGCCGCGATCTACTCGCTGCTCACCGCGTTCCTGATGGGTGCTCCGCGGGTGCTCACCCGCACGTTCGACCCGGTCGAGGTGCTGCGGCTGATCGAGGCCGAGAAGATCGTCGGCGTCACTGTCGTCGGCGACGCCATCGCTCGGCCCATCGCCGAGGCGATCCGCGAACACGGCGATCGCTACGACCTGAGCTCGCTGAAGCTGATGGGCTCCGGCGGTGCGCTGTTCTCGCCCAAGCTCAAGGACGAACTGCGCGAGATGGTTCCGGGTCTCGTCATCAAGGACGCC
>Ga0131853_10025864_pt1 | contig 10568 bp, 5 predicted proteins | sample TergutLab28metaG_FD_92764 | JGI IMG/M metagenome (GOLD analysis project Ga0131853, IMG submission 92764) | Labiotermes labralis P1 segment gut microbial communities from Petit-Saut dam, French Guiana - Lab288 P1 (version 2) (version 2) | ecosystem: Host-associated > Arthropoda: Insects >... | reverse complement strand
ACACGGCATGCTGCCACAGCACCCTATTAGTACAACGAAGTTAATCAGTGACTATTTTTAATGTGACTTTAGCAAGGAAAATATAGCTCCCTGATGATGGTCTTAGGACCGAAACATGTCGGAACAGTTTTAGTGTTTTAATGTGTAACTTTTATATAAGTGCATTAGTTGGTGTATTAATTGGGTAAGGTAACCATCTTTGTAAATAACCAACTTGACGTACAATTATTTCTCATTGATGTTTATTTCTATTCTCTACGTGTTTCAGACAGCTATGTGTCTATCATCAGGAGAATTAATTGTATCAATACGACATCACGACATCTGGTATATGTCAATCTGCGTGGATGGCCGTCTGATATGCAGGTTTGGAATCAACAAGTGCAAACCGAGAGAACCATCCCTGACAATAAACCGGACATCTTAATCCGTGATAAAGACAAAGGAACACAAATGTTAGTGGATACTGCAATTACAGGAGAGAGAAATGTGATCGAGAAAGAAGCCGAAAAGATTCTAAAATATAAATACCGTACAATAGAAATGCAGTGTATGTGGAATTTTAAAAAAAAAGTGATAGGGGTAATTCGAACATCCTCAGAGCCATGCAGAAAATACTTGAGCGACATACCGGCAAAGCACAAAATCAAGGAACTACAAAAAAAAACCAGTCATATTGGACACTGCACACTGCAGAAAGTGCTAATGTAAAGGTACTAAATATTGAACGTGGGAAATACGTAACATCACACGTGGCACAAATTGTCAATACAGATCAGCTGCACCACTGTGCATTGAAAACGTGGTTTGGTTCAAATACTTGTAATACCCTGCATAAAGATGATAACTGACAGAAAAATAATAATAATAATAATAATAACCTACTCCAAAGAGCAGAGACCTTCTTGAGAAGCTAGCCGGTTCTCAGCTAGTCAAGAAATTACCTATTGCATTTACAAATGCCATAATAATAATAATAATAATAACGTGCCTTCTAAACCGGCAGTGTATGACGCTATGAACGAGATTTACAAGGTTCAGGGTAGGTCCCAGTTGCGGACTCTTTTTTTAACTGATAATTAAACAATTTTGTTTGATAAAAGGCGGATGATTTCTTTATCAGCTGGGTGAATGAGTATCTGGATTGATCTACTCCATGGGATTAGCTGTTAAATTTGTAGACCTCTGACTTCGAGGTTCGTTTGTTTTCTGACGATACTATATGAAAAGCTCATATCAAGAACAGTGTACAGGCCTGTGTAACCGAATGACATTTAATGTAGCTACGAGACGGGTTTAAGCTTGCTAATCGGTCAAATACACAGCTCGAACTGTATTCCGGAACCCCAGGAATTTTGCCGCGCAGGTTAGAAGCAGCATGTATTATTGCCTGATACCGATACTGCTACTGATACTGATACAGACACCAACTACAAGGCTGCACAAAGGTCACTTGACCCTCCAAGTTTAAAAAGAGAGAAAAAATAACCGTACGTACGACAAAATATGCCGCTCTGTGCGACAGTACGTCAAAGCGGCAGACCTAGAGCAGGGCTGACGAACCTATGGCGCGCGTGCCCAAAATGTACGTAGAAAGATTTCGTTTGGCACGCGGAATTAACTGCTGCCTCAAATGTTAAAATTCTTTTGCCCCACCAGCGTCTCGATACTGTGAAGAATGTGTGCAGAACTGGCTGCTCCGCAATCCGTCTTCACTTAAAAGTACACCCGTTAATGCGTTACAGGCAAATAATGAGTATTCATTACGAGGATTTACTAGCCTAAACATGGCTTCCTCCGACAAACCAACAATAAATTACTGATTAAAATCTGTCATAATTTACCTAAAGTAGAGCACAGTTACATGATTATTTTTTGAACCGAGTGTATAGGAAAGGAATTCTGCAGTACATTAAAAATAAGGTAGGCTATAAACACTTTATTATCCAACTTCTGCACAAATATATAATTCGTAGATACAATTAAAATTATAAAAATATATAAAAGTTCTCCAACATGTTTCGGATCACGAAGGATCCGTCATCAGGGAGCCTTGTACAGTGCTTGGCTAAAATCACAAGAATTGTTCTATCGTGTCCGTTGACATGGACGTAGTCATTCTTGTAATTTTAGCCAAGTATTGTACAAGGCTCGCTGATGATGGATTTTTTGTGATCCGAAACATGTTGGAGCACTTTTAAATATTTTATAATTTTAACTATATCTACGAATTATATATTTATGCATTTGTTGGATAATAAAGTGTTTAATTGTCACTGATACACGGTGCTAACCAGAAGGTAGACCATAAAATTTACATTGTTATCAAATTAAGACTCAAACACGGGTTATATTCTTTTGTATTATCGGCGTTTAAGAAAACTGCCACATGAAGAGTTATGTTAGTAACATATACATATATAAATGTATATGTATATAAGTATATGTATATATATATGTATATGTTTATGTTAGAAACATATACATATATGTATGTATGTATGTATATATATATATATATACTTTCATAAATGAAGAATAAAAAACCAACTAAATGCCACTTATTATTTTATTGTACTTCTTATAGGCTCAACACGATTCGGGCATAATTATGCCCATCATCCGCAGCTCGCAACCATGATGTTGATTACCACGTTGGTCGTTTCGTTCTTGGTTTGCTGTGTGTTGGAGGTTAGGTGCGGTTAGGCTGGAGCCCAGACAGTAGTCGAGCCTAACCGCAACGACCAATGTGGTAATCAACATCATAGTCGCGAGCTCCGGATGATGGGCATAGTAGTGCCCGAAACATGTTGAGCCTGTAAGAAGTACAATAAAATAATAAGTGGCATGTAGTTGGTTTATTATTCTTCAGTTATCACAATGATGCACGGTCTAATAAACATCACTTTCATAAATATCTGTAAACAAAATGGAGCTGTGGCAATAAGCATAAATTGCAGCGTTTGTAGAGTCAATTCTATAGTAATCGCAACTTACAAACTTTAAAAAATAAATAATTCATTCAAAAGACCTATTTAAAATCCTAGTGTATATGTTAATTTGATTCTGATGCAAAGTCCTCCGCTAGAGCTGAAATTGTCGCATTTCCGTCACTCGATTACCGGAGCCTTCACTGGCCAATCGTTTATGAGAATGTGCAGTCAGTTGGACAAAGTGTGTGGCAAGTGTACAAGTGGATACAGACAGGGTTTAGATCACACCCGTTCACCCCCCTACAAACACAGTTACCAGAAATTTTAATCCGTTGGTTCCACACCAAGCCACAAAATCTTACGGGGTAGAAGAGGCGAAACACGAAATGGAGGTGAGTCGATAGCCTCAGGTTCCAGCCGCTTTCTGCCAGAAACCATCTGACGAGTGGGTAAGTGGGCGCGAGAGATATTTTGGATATCATCCAATAAGATATTTACATAAAATCCTATCTGTCAGCAGACGATGTTTTGTAAGTCAATGCAGATCTAAATGTAAAAATGAATCAGTATTTCTTCGACTGGGAAGTAAATTCTCGACGTAGAAACACGGTGTACGTAGTAGTTTGATCGTATGTAATATTGCAATACGCAAATCAGAACTGATTTCCTATTAAGCTCTTTCGTGAATTCGAATGAGGAATCGAATTTGCAAGACGCTTGGAACCGCACCTGACGTATTCCCTGAGGAACAAGTGAAGGAAACTAGCTCTGGGTTGATTCCTTAAGCAGCAGGCTACAGGTTCTGAAGCGACTTGCAGCCTCCGCCTCCTACACAACTTGATTCACAGCCTCACTTATTTTTCCAGTAATACGAAATACGAGATCATAAAGAAGCGTGTATTGGGTGTTGTTTGATTTATGTTACAATATTACATTCGGCTGTAATATGTCTCTCCCTTCATACGCTTTCGCAGAGAAATTACGAATAGCGACCATTACCTCCTTCATATATGTCCGGCTGTCTCAAGTTCTGCGTGGAAGTCGGCTGTTCAACGGGCCGCTGTTATTGAAATTTTGTGTGACGTATATTTATTAAATTCTGTCGGCCAAATTCGAGATTGGTTAAAACCGAAACCTATACCTAAAGACCTACACACGGAGTTCATAATGGAGAGATCTATCTCTATGCGGTACGAGATGAAGCCAAAGACACAGTTGGCAATATAGAGATAACAATTGAGACAGAGTGCACTCGTCTGCGAATTATGAGCTGCGGCCAAAAAAATGTTTGATGTTCTGGACACAACTACCGGGCATGATCGAATTTACATTTGAAGCGGTGCAAAGCTGACTAATCCTACGTTAAGAAGTATTTCATAGACAGTAATAAAGCAAAAACGTCGGAAATATTACCCATTGCTTACATTACCTAATTTGTTGTGATTTTTATTGTGATTTAATAAATGGTATTTCAACCTACTATGATTAAAAAATGCAGGAGTTTCAGTCAAAACACAACTTTACTGTCTAACTAATGAACTACATGTTTCGGCTAATGTTTGTGGTTATCGTCATGATGTTCGCTATACAAGTTATATAACACTCGGTACAGGCCGAGATATCGAACAAATATTGCAGCTGTAAGCGTAGAGAATAAAACCAACTTGATGCTACTGGATGCTTTATTGCACTTATAACCTGCTCAACATGTTTCGAGCACTTATATGCCCATCATCAGGAGCTCGAGGCTACACTTGTGTTATTGCCGCATGTGGTGTGTAATGCCTTCGTTGTTGGTGGTCGGCTGTTAGGAGCAGAGCAGCAGGCTATGAGTCTGGGATGAGGGAAATTGTGCGACTAGTCGCACAACAGCCACCACCAGCAACCAAGACATTACACACCACATGCAGCAATAACACAAGTATAGTCTCGAGCCCCTGATGATGGGCATATAAGTGCCCGAAACATGTTCAGCAGATTATAAGTGCAATAAAGCATTCAGTGGCATCTAGTTGGTTTTCTTCTTTACGCTTATACTACGATACACGGACAGACATACATCAAATTTACATCAAATTGCAAATGTATTATTTTCTTCTTTTTATATTCTTTGGATCTGCCTGGCGATGGCTACAAATCAATAGCCGAAACAAGTAGCCGATTTGTTAAATAGTGAAGCAGTGTTATGACTGAGAAACCTGCATGTTTATTTCGTTATAAAGACGAAGATGTCTCGCATTAAAACAATAATTATTTACATGCAGAGTGTTTTTCCATTTACTAATTATTCTGCATGCACCGACTTTAGAATTAAACCACTAGTAAATCGTCGCTTAGGAGACATAAGAAATTACACAGTGCACATTTGTTCTTATGATGATTCCTAAGGAACCTGATTCACTGTAAAGTCCGTTCTCCTGGAACGGACTGTGCGCTGTAGAAGTCTGTCAAAATCATGTTTTCATGGCAAGATCTGATACCTCACTGACATGCTAATTAAGGGCGCATTTCTCGCACCACGACATTGCTAAAGTTTGCCAGGACTAAAACAAGGAATGTCTTGTGAACGGGTCTTGTGTGCGGGTGTTCAGTGCAGGGCGTTGGTGGCAGAGAGGGACAAATCCTGCGGTTGTTGTATATAGCTGTAGGGGCGGTCCTAAAACATGTCATGCGGGAAGCATCGATCCCAAAGGCTTGGACGTAACGAAGCCTTTCCATACCCACACCACATCGCGCCATGAGCGACACAACAGCAGGGGTTAACTCTGACTGAAGCTTATTACGTCACTCCCAGGAGACGAAGCTCGCACGTCTGTTCTAGCAATTTTCTGTGGGTCTTCTTACGTGACGTTCAAACAAAAACGTACCCAATTATGTGCAATTAATTCCCGTGGTTCCTGAAGAACGCGTCAAGATCCTAAACGCGAGCAGGTTACGGAAATGGTGACGGTCTGGTCCTTTACTCAGTAGATGCTCGGTTCAAATTTCGGCCTAAAGACCAGTTCTTACGACTGCAGGACTTCACGGGATTTCCCGGTCACGTCAAAAAGACATTCGGCTCTTATCTGGGGTAGACCATGACCGGTTCCTTCTAATTCACCGTCCTGCAACTGATGTTCTATGGTCTGAGGTACACATATTGTTTATACCATGGCGCAACAGCCGCAGTGGCCTTCTCATTGTCGAGGATTTATGACCACACTCAGACACACCACAGTCGGTGGGACGCCTCTGGACGAGTGATCAGCCGGAAGCAGAGACCTCTACCTGACAACACACAATACTCACAAGAGACCGACATCCGTGCCCCCAGGTGGGTTTCGAAACCATAATCATAGGGAGCGAGTGGTCACAGACCCATGCCTTAGAAGGCGCGGCCACTGGGATCGGCGAGGTACTTACACAGAATCGTAAACTAAGGCAAAGAGAAAAGACTGGCTTAGAGATACGGCGGAAGGACTCTCAAAAAATACGTACATGATAAAACGAGGCTTGTGTAGTTGAATAATAGGAATAATGCAGAAACTTTATTCCATACCTAACATGTTATTCAGGTCCCTACATTTATGTATACAAACCTAAAACAACATACATACGAAGCCCGAGAAAGATTCGTTTTTTTTCTTAGTTTTTCCATAAATAATTCTGACGAATAAACCTTTGGCAGTTGCACAAGTTACTTAAACATATGTTCAGTAAAGGTAAAGGTAAAGTGATCCCGTTACGGGCCTGGTGTGGCCCAGAGGGTGGGTAGAGGTATAGCTCTACTCTTCCATGACCGCGGCACTAGAAGGGGGTGAGTGGTCAGCAGCACGCCCCGGCCGCACTTTACCCCCGGGAAAGACCGGGCATCCATTTTACAGGAGGCTGGGTGGGCCCCAGGACCGATCTGGACGGGCGGAAAATCTCGTCCCCACCGGGATTCGATGCCGGACCGTCCAGCCCGCAGTCAGTCGCTATACCGACTGAGCTACCCGGCCCACCAACACATGTTCAGTAGTATTTATTAACTACGCATGTATCCAAATCACAATTTTGTACGAGAACGCGCGTAAATAAAATTTTGTGTATGTACTGACACCACATAAATAGCCTGTCAAAATGAAGTTAGCTCGCGCAGTTTACAAAACATTATGTGAATCACTCAAATGTTTGTGAGATAGCCTCTAGAATTTAAGGGTTTCTATTCCATTGCCATCACGGCATGCAGGGGGAATAGAGGTACAACTGCGCTCATTCTTATAGTCTTGGTACTAGATGGGATGAGGGGTTAAATTCACGCCTCGGTCGTGTTATGTCCGGGAAAGAAGTGCGGCACCCATTAAATATGTTTGGGTGGGCCTCAGAGCCCCTCTGGAAATTTTTTTGGATAATACAAAAATATCTTGCCCCTATTGGGTTTTGAACCCCGAACTGAACAACCCGTAGCCTAGTCACTACGTCGAATATGCTATTTCGGCGCCTTTATAATATATAGAACGTACGAAATTATATAGACAAATGAAGTAGGTTGGAGCACTTTTATATGCTAGGTGGTGTAGCTAGAAAAGTGAAAGCATTAGAGAAAGGGGACATTTCAATTCCTACGTTCTTTCTAAACGTAGACAGTAATTTAAAAAGCGACAAAGTATGCAAAACTACAAAAAAGATTTCTTACAGGCCTGCTACTCATTCGGAAGACAAGATGTATAAGAAATGAACACACAACATTCTTCTGTGACAGATAAAGTAATGAAGTAATGATATAAAAGGAAAGAAATGTTTTCATAAGGTAGAAGGTAGTTTCTAAGAGAAATGTATAAATTATAAATCAAAAGACTGCACAGAAGAGGCGGAAGTTTGAATGCCCGAGTGACAAGCACAGATGTATAAGGCGAACAGCCAGTACACTGACAGCAGACGGCGATACTCATACCTGGATACAGAAGAAATTTGTATACAAACTTAATAGTTCAGATAAATTATTTATCAATAAAATACAAGCGTACTTACTGTAGAATTTGTTATTATTAGCTGAATATTGTCAATGTTTATTTTCCATCGATATTAATAGAGGGAAGTGGTTAGATACTTCTGCATTTATCTCATTAGTTATGAATTTTCTTTCAACATTCATTCGTGTTTTGCGTTGTGTAAAGAAGCAACATTCAGTGAGTACTTACATAGCTTCAGCAATGTAATCATTCCCGTCAAGTCATCTCTCTCTCTATCTCTGTCAAAGCCAAGTCCCATCTCTTTCAAATGTTAGGAGGGTTTATTTACAGATTAAGTTTATGACAGTGACTTGCAAGGAGATATCGCAATATTTCGAAAAACACAACGCACACTAATCTTCCCATCAGTACTGTGTATGTGTTCCTCTACAGATTAAAAATGATCTTATTCCGTTTGAATCTTATATCCTTTAAGTTTGTGCTTGACTGCGACAATTTTCTAACGTGTTTTTCATAAGTAGTTGGTCTTTTACGTACTAACGCTGTATAATAGAGAGTGATTTGTATAGAACTCGCGAGACGTTTTTGCCTCTAATTCTTGTAAGAATTTTCGGAAGCGAATGGAACTTGTTTCAGAAGAACTGCCTTTTCAAGCCACACTGTGCGTGAGTAATATGCCGCGGCACTAACAGATGGCGGTGAGTGGCATTGCGCATGTCAGTGCTCCAATGCACTGAGGGAGCAACATGTAATCTGTGGCCCCCTCGATCTCCGGACTCGACATTTCCAAACTTATTTCTTTTGGGCTACCTAAAGGACAGTGTGTACAGGAACAAACCTCGCACCATAGAAGACTCGGAAGACAACATCCAACTGCAGATTAGCACCGAGGACGATGTTCTGAGGCGAACGGTGGGCGATATACAACGTCGTTTTCAGGTGTGTCTAGCAGAGGGTGGCGACCATTTTCAACACTAGACGTAAAGCCATCCAATTCACTATGAATTCACATATGTGTCACCTTAGTCTCATATCATTCCGTGCACGCGTTACGAAATTACAGGCCTGAACGACCGCACATTCCATGCGAATCACCCTGTCATATCGATCGCAGACGAATGAATACGAATATTGTCAAGTGATGGAATGAGAACTGAAAGGGGAGATCGAAGTACTCCGAAAGAAACCTGTCCCACTGCTGCTTTATTCACCTCAAATCCCACATGGACTGCCGTCATATCTAATATCTATATCCGCGATAGTAAGGCATTATTGAAATCACTTGTAGCGAAACATGTCCTAATAACTTGTTTGATAAGACGTATTATCATACCGGGTCAACTAATTATATCACCAATTTAGACGAGTTGAGCCATTTAAATCAAAGTGTTTATTATTTTATTTAAATACTTTTTTTTTTCCAGGGAGTATACTGATGTCTTTTGTGTGATGCCAAGATGCTAGCATCCAAGGACGATTATTTCCTTACACAGAATTAAATTATTTGTCCTTACGAGTGCAATATAATGTCGTATAATGTAGAAGAGGCTCTTACAAAACCAATAATTGAAGGTATTTCCGAAAACTTACTACATAAACTTGCTTCTCGGTTGGTTTGTCAAATATAAGGTTAAGTACCGAAGGTAATTGGGATATTTATTTTGAATTGAAGCATTATAAAGCCGGGAAACAAAATATTCCATATTTGAATCCCTTCCCCTAATATTATTTTAATTCTGTTCACTTCTTTGGTATATCTATATGTTTTTCGTGTGATTTATAAACCTCTTCGAGGTGCCTACCCCCAAAACCTTCGGAACAGTACGTCAGTATAAAAAGTTAAAACCGGTTTGCTAGAATCACTTAAAGTATGTAAACAATACTGGCGTGCAAGCCGCTCTGTGTCCGCTCCCTTGCCCCATATCCAGTGCAGACAAGATCCTTCGGAATGACATTTTTAATTAATATTTACCGAACTTAATTTCTTTCGGGCCATTAATTATGCTAACTAGAGAGGGTCTGGTTTCCAAAGAAGTAATTGAACTGAATCAGCAAATGATATAAATTATCAGCGGAAAAAGTGACCTTAATTCCTATCCATGGACTTCATAAATGTTAATCTGGCAACATCAGAAACAGATGTTATTTGCGTTAGAAATGAACCGCTACTGATGAATCTAAAACTGCTAAATCAGTTACGTGATAGGTTAAGGTTTCATATTCTCATAGGTGCGACTATGAAAAATACCGTCTTTCGGCAAGTGACGTCATGTAGTCCAGTGGAACTTGCAGCATCTGTCTCTCATCCTGAAGACCGAGATAAAAGCTTCCTCCGAAGAGTTGGTAAATTTGTACAACACGGTAGGCGTCAAAACACAGAGGACACTAGTAGCTTATTTCATTACAAAATACAGAACAAAATACGAAAAATAAGTTCTTTTGTGTGCAATAAAGAATACTGAAAATACTACACAAGGTTATGTGTAAATAAACTGACGGCATGGAGGAAAATCCTTCTTGAGAACCTGGTGTTGTGTGTGTTGTCTCAGGTAGTCATTAAAAGCCCGCTTTTGTGTATCCCGTCTGTAATTAATTATATCTGTCCTTCCGTATATTAACATCGGCGCAATAAACTGCATGCTGCCACACCACCACATAACACATAACGACATAGTTTTTACCGAATCTTAACCATAACTTT
>Ga0131853_10025863_pt1 | contig 10568 bp, 5 predicted proteins | sample TergutLab28metaG_FD_92764 | JGI IMG/M metagenome (GOLD analysis project Ga0131853, IMG submission 92764) | Labiotermes labralis P1 segment gut microbial communities from Petit-Saut dam, French Guiana - Lab288 P1 (version 2) (version 2) | ecosystem: Host-associated > Arthropoda: Insects >... | reverse complement strand
TTATATAAGATTCTCACTGAGTTTGGTATCCCTAGGAAACTTGTAAGGTTAGTAAAGATGAGTCTGACTGAAACATATAGCAGAGTCCGGGTAGGCAAGAATGTGTCTGACAGGTTCCCTAATAGGAATGGTTTGAAACAAGGAGACGCTCTATCACCAAAGCTTTTTAACTTTGCTTTAGAGAACGCCATTAGGAGGGTTCAGGTAAACAGGGATGGCTTGAAACTAAATGGTACACATCAGCTTCTGGCTTATGCCGACGATGTTAATATGCTGGGAGGAAGCATACATACACTAAAGAAAAATGCAAAAGCTTTAGTAGCTGCTACTAGGAAGATTGGACTGGAAGTAAGTGCTGATAAAACTAAGTACATGGTCATGTCTCGAGATGAGAATTCAGGACGAAATCAGAGTTTGAGGATTGATAATAGTACTTCGAGAGGGTGGAAGAGTTTAAATATTTGGGAACAACTTTAACCAATCAAAATTCTATTGCGGAAGAAATTAAGAGCAGATTGAGTTCAGGAATTCTTGCTATCATTCGGTGTTGAACCTTTTGTCTTCCAGGTTGCTATCCAAAAATTTAAAGATCAAGATATATAGAACTATAATTTTGCCTGTTGTTTTGTATGGGTGTGAAGCTTGGTCACTGACATTGTGGGAGGAAAGAAAGTTGAAGGTGTTTGAGAAAATGGTGTTGAGGAGAATATTTGGACCTGGGAGGGACGAGGTAACGGGGGAGTGGAGGAGATTGCATAACGAGGAGCTAAATGATTTGTACTCCTCACCCAATACTGTGCGGGTGATAAAATCGAGAAGAATGAGATGGGCTGGGCATGTGGCGCGTATGGGTGAGGAGAGGGGAGTGTATAGGGTCTTGGAGGGGAAGCCGGAGGGAAAGAGACCATTGGTGAGGCCTAGGCGTAGACGGGTGGATAATATTAGGATGGATCTCCAGGAGGTGGGATGTGGGTATATGGACTGGATTGGGCTGGCCCAGGATAGAGACAGGTGGCGGACGCTTGTAAGCGCGGTAATGAACCTTCGGGTTGCGTGAAATGCGGGGAAATTCTTGACTAGCTGCAAACCAGTTAGCTTCTCAAGGACTCTGCACCATGGAGTAAGTAATTAAGTATTTATCTGAGAGCAAACAACGACTTGTGCCACTTACAGCATAAACTGATTGGTTTTTATAACCGAGTTGAAAAGTGTTTACAGCGCGGTACGGACTGGGTCTTTAAATAAAGCGGTCTGCGCTTCGTCTTTGAAGAGTTAAAGGTGACAAATCTACGATGCCTCTCAACCGTGTGAATTTCATTAAAGTCTTCATGTTCCATTGTCCGAATATTTGTGATCTGCTTCGGGAAAACTGGAAACACGGATGGAATCAGACGTAATGGAGGACAATACTAACGCAATTACCCATTCACCCCGGGTCTCACTTTGGCGGCACATCACATATCACGACGACCCTAAAACGACTGGAAACCAGGATAGCTCAGTCAGTGCAGAGACTACGTTTACGGGCTGGACGATCCGGTGATCGAATCTTGGCAACAGTAAGAGCCCTTTCTCTTCTCGAGGATATCCATACTGACTTTTGGGCCAACCCAGGTTCATATTAAATGTTTACAATGGTCCTTTCCCGAGGGTAAAACAGCCGGGCGTGAAGTTTATTACTCGATGTCGTATCGAATTTCAGATTTAGTAGAGCTGTACTTATATTCACCCCATATGCATTCATGACGTGGACAGCAACAGTTTTATCCTAAAACAAACAATGAACTTTAAAGCTTCTGACTCCATTTTATGATGCTTATGTGTCTGTCTCAGACACATAAGCACACATTCCCTTTTATTAAATACTTATAGATGTCTGTCCGACTTTGGGTGGTTAATGCTCTACCACTTAGGGCAGAAAAATACCAATTTAAGAAAACAACACTTTATGATGAGATATTTTCCTTACGTTTGTCTGTCTGTCTGGGACTTAGTATCAGCGACCGAACCTCTTGTCAGATTATTAAAATTCGGTTGTATGCTTTCTTCTGGGTAATTCTCCGGCGTCTGAATTTTATATGACGACGTTTCGGAACATTCTGTGTGTTCCATCTGCATAGGCGGATGGGTATTAAGTATTACTAGATTTGAGAAATGTTGGAGTGTTTATACGGGAAAAGATTTGGCTCAAAAATAGCCTGAGCCGACAAGGTGGGTGACAGGGTGTCACACTCCTTCCTAACGGCTCAGGCTATTTTTGAGTCAAACATTTCCCAGTATAAATACAACAACATATCTCAAATCTAGTCATACTTCATATCTACTTGCCTATGAAGATGGAACAGACAGAATGTTCCGAAACGTCGGCATATAAAATTCAGATGCCGGGGAATTACCCAGAAGAAAGCATACAACATTCAGAACACGGCGAAAGTTTGAAATTAAGAATATTAAAATTCTGATGCGAAATAATGTACGGGAGGTTCTAATGCAGGCCTCGGTATCGTGCAGATTGCATCAGTGACAGCCACACTTTACTGAGGGGCGTAAATGCAAATGTTCCCAAATATTCTACATTGTTTTGGTCTGGTTCAGATACAATTCAAAGGAGAAGTTTAGCAATAACTGATTGACAGTTTGTGAATTTCTTGGAAATCTGCACAGCGTAATCCATAGACTTACTGTACTTACAGGGGGTTCATGAATATCGATCCACACATTTCATATTTTTTTACGACTTGTGTGAAAAGTCGGTGGAAAAGACCTTTACATGATACTGTTCAGCACGTGTTTGTTTCATGACAGCTGTCACTGGGAAGGTAGTTATTTTTCGTATGGGCATTAAAAAACTTACGTATAAGCATGGACCGTGAAACTACACAAGAGCTGGAAAGTGAAAACCGCTTTAGTAATATGTACCTACTGCGCGGTCGAGTACGCCGTGTGCAATCACTTGCAGTGCTAATGTGAGAAGTGCCTTTTTTGTTATTAATAAACACGCACTATAATTAGCGGTCAGTTTATTCGTATAGAATTCACGAAGGCGTAAGGGGAAGATGAGATAGAACGCCACTCATTCCTAAGCTTGAGCTACGAGTATTATGAAGTACAGTCATAGAAAGACAGGCAGAGATTTTCCTGTTCTTATAAAACAGGCCCCGCTACTTTGAAAATGTTAATTGTTTCCTAATGTACTGTACCACGAATTACTTACTCTTAGTCTTCAAAGAGAAATTAATAGATTCACGCTCCGGCTACTAGAGACCCGTCGAAAAAAACTCCTGTATCAATTGGTTAGGAGACTGAACGGTTCCCAGAGTATGTCTAACTAGTACCCGGAATCGAACCTCGGGCTTTTAGCTCCAGTCGGTCGTTACGGGGGAACTCGCCTGCTACTGGAATGGACGACAGACCGTTCTACTGGCTCATGCAGTCTGAAAACAACAAGCTTTTCGAGTGACGAAGAGTGACCGCGTGGATTGAGCGAATGCATTCGTCAAATCTTCATTCGCATCTATCACAGTCCTAGCAGAGTTCATCTTCTGGTCTGTCGGCAGCAGAGACTTTCTGATATCCAATTAATAATTCCTTATCTGCAATGGGCATCATATTCATAAATACAACAAAAGGATTAAGCTTCCGAGAGAATCAGAAGGCCATCAAAAGTTGCAAATGTTAAATATCAATTAGCTAAATTAATTAGTCCCTTTGTCGCTAGAGACAACACTTCAATGAGACAACCATTGTTTCACAGACATGAGATTTGTTTGAACAACAGGCACTATTCAATAAACATAAATAAATAAAAGTACTGAATATGCAATACTCGGAATTTGCCTCTATGAGGGATACCGTTTCCAAAAAACAGAAAGAGATGCGAACTGTTTCTGTGAACAGAATGTATTCAACAATAACAGGCATATAGAAGCTGTATCTATGAACAGAATGTATTCAACAATAACAGGCATATAGAAGCTGTATCTATGAACAGAATATATTCAACAATCACAGGCACATAGAAGCTGTTTCTATGAACAGAATGTATTCAACAATCGCAGGCACATACAAGCTGTATCTATGAACAGTAGATATCCTGTAAATATAAGAAAAATTGTAGCTGCATGAACCACGAATCAGCTTTGTGAGCAAAGAAGAAACATTCTGGTTCTAAACTGCTGCAGAAAGTTAATCAGCCAGAAGAAGAACCCCTAAAGGACTGGGTTCCAAATGCTTAGTCGGAACGGAGCCCATTAATTTCCTTTAATTAGCCGCAGACATTTAAACTGACACAAAACCATAACATCACTACATACAGAGGTTCCAACATTACTTGCCGCTGCTGACAAAAGAACGTTTCCTCTCCCCAATAAATCGTAACCCCGCCATAACCGATACCATATTTCACGTTTGTCAAGGCCCATATGTTAAGCCATAAAAAGTTCTTTAACAGTAACACGCTCCGTTCTACCTGAACTACACATCTAGGATCATTGGATACTCACTAAGAAATGTCCTTCCGTCGGGGAAAAAATCAGAAGATGCATCACAGCCTTTTGGCTTGTGGGCGGAAACGGATCCAGTTTTCATGACGTTTGTTATTTTTCGAAATAGAGACGAAAGATAAAGCCCAGAACCCTAGAAATACTACGTGAAATATAACACAGTTAGAATCCTTGATAATGTATTAATAAACCTACAACGGTACTAAATTTCATACTCGGCTCAAGAAAAAAGATTCGAACCCTAGCTCGTGGTGGTATTATGTAATAATTAATAATTCTTATATTCGACAAAAAAAATGGTTGGGGCAGCAAACAATTAATTCAAACGGACGAAGAAAGTAAAGAGAGGCGCCATTTCTTTTAACAATATAATTCTCTTAAACTGTAGTTTACAATTCAAATTAGTTGGTACAGTTCTTGTTCTTTCCTCTAAGAAAGGAGAAACGAAAACTTCAACGAGCCGCATTAGCAACCTTCTTACTGTCTGCTCTCTGTGGAACATCCCACATCATTTTGCCTACTGGATACAGGTGAAACGGAAGCAAGGACATAGCACTGTTGATGTCTGTGATGCGAAGCTCACTAAGCTCCTTCTTATTATTTCAAGAAGTTCTCCCTAATATTCGCCCCATAAAGATTTATTCGTGAAAAAAGGACACTTAACTGAAACACCAGCACCCACAAATCCCACACAACTGCAATTTTCATAGAAGAATATTGCATTTCGTTTTACATCTAAAGGTAAAAGAAGGTAAAGTGCACCCTTACAGGCACTGAGGTTCTATACAGGCCGTACGGCTCCATAAGGGGGGGTAGAGGTATATTTCTACTCTTTCTTGACTACGGCACTAGAATGGGGTGAGGGGTCATCGTTACGCCCCAGCCGCTCTTTACACCGGGGAAAGACCCGGTACCCATTTTACAGGAGGCTAGGTGGGGCCCAGGGCCGGTCTGGACAGGTGCGCAAAATCTCATCCATTCGATCCTCGGACCGTCCAGCCCGTAGCCAATCGCTATACCGACTGAGCTACTCCGCCCACGTTATACAGCTAACTATTCAAATATTCTGCATGGTAAAACTGACGAGCTTTCCATTGTCACAAGTATCAATAGTTTATTTTGAATTTAGGCGCTTTCGAAAACCTGCAGATCACGCATTGCAGTGGCTTCGTCTGCAAGTTGCCTGTACGCATGAAGCAACGCGGGACCACTGAAAGGAAATTCATAAAATTTCGTATCTTGACTTTTTGTCATGCTTTACCGACATATTAGTGTCTTGGATGAAAGAGCATGACAAAACAGGGCACTAGAATAAAACCCACATGCGTTTCGGGGCCCACCTAAAGCAAGACTGGCTAAATACTTTTTGGGAAGGAAAACCCCCGTAACATGGACACACGTTGCCTAACTTTTTGTTACTGTGTAGGAGAGTGGATGGATATGCAAAAATAAAGAGCGGTTATTAGTGTCTTCTAGCGTATGATGAAGTGTGGGATGCTGACAGGTGTTAGTATTTTAGGAAAAATCTGTTGTTTCCAGCTTCAGGATTACGACGGATCGTGCGGGAGAAGAAAACGCAGATGGGAGAGAAAGAAAGGTAGAGAGTAAGGCAGCGAGCGAGCCAATGTGATTGCATGGCCTCGAAATTCTTCTCTCTTCCGCTTACCTCTTATCTTACCTTTGCAGTCCGATAACAGGTGTATGTAGTACCTTCGAAACGTCAGTAAGTACCTACCAACCTACACGTAGTAGCATCCCACAAGGCAGAAACCTCCAAATTAACTAATATTAATATACTGTAATATAACGACTATAGTGCTCTGAAGGAATTTGACACCACTCAGGTTTCTAAACTATTATAACATTTGGTAATTACGTGAAAGCCACGCCTTACGAATATCCTGCTAATTCCTTATTTCTTGACTTCGTAGTGATAATCGAGGTGAGTTAAAGGAAGATAAAGTGTGTTGGAAATCATCTAAAATTGTAGAGAGGCGAAGTAAAATGAAGTGAAAATCATTTAAAAGTGTAGTGAAGTGAAATGAAGTGAAGTGAAGTGAAGTGAAGAGCAGTGTAGGGAAGGGTGTAAAAAGGAGACTTTATGGGAAAAGTTTATATGAGTAGTAAGGTGGTGAGAAGTGAAGGGCTGGGGTGAAAGTGTGAGTACAGTATGTGTGGGGAAAAATACTATAAATTATATACAGTACTTTCTTAGCTTGGTGTTGTTTACCTTTTATACATGTTGTATTTTAAGATGTTTTGTGTGTATTTTTGTTAGATGTATTGTGTGTATTGTTGTAGTTGTATTGTGTGTATTGTTGTCATCTTATGTGTATTTTCTGTACCATGTGTGTATTGCTGTTTTTATTTTAGATGCCAGACTGCTGGCTAGAAGTCAGTAATCGGAAGGTCCTACGACCGGCCACCTCGACACAAATTTTTCTTGGTTTCTCTGTGTCTGTAAACAAATGCTGAGATGGTTCCCAAGATTCCAAGTTGCCACTACATGCTTCTCATGTAGCCTTCCCGAATTAAATGTATTAGTAACCAAATTCATGTTTTGTATACATGTAAAATAACCACTGCCACTGGGTAACAACCCAATTGCAGTTAATAATAATAATAATAATTATTATTATTATTATTATAAAAATAACAGCGCCATATACGGAAAATAGTGATGCAGGTTATCACTACGTAATATTCACTGTTGCTTCATCTCACGCTTTTCTTAATACCCTTTTGCGTGCTAGTCAGAGAACACCATACAACTGTATATTCTTCTCTGAAGGTAAGAAATATCAAATTGCACAGAAAAAGAACAACAAAATTAGAGTGGATTTGTTTCTCAATTTTCATATTTTTCAAACAAAAATCAACAAAAAGTACCGCTTTTATTTGCCGAAGACCAAGTTATAATATCTAACTCTGAAGACAGGTTGCAGAAAACTGCGTCTAAATTCAACCAAATAATAACAGAACATTGTTTAACTGTTTGTATTTACGGGGCGAGATCCAGTTAGAAGTAAAATTGTAATAAAGCAGTCCCGTTAAATGTCTGGAGTGGCCCAGAGGGTTTAAGGAAGTTAAGTTCCCTAGATTTCGTGACAACGGCACAGGAAGGTGGTAGGTTGTCACCCTTACGCACCGGCCGCCTTTACCCCCAGGAAATACTCCTGGTACTCATTTCTGTTAGAGGCTGAGTCGACCCCAGGGTCATAGTGCGATCGAAAGGATTTTATGTCAATGAAAAATCCTCTGATACGAGCTGCGATCGAACGAGCAACCTTCCGATTTGTAGAACAGCACCTTAACCACTGAGCTACCGCAACGCGGTCCCCCCAGTAAAATTGTAATATATAACAAAAATATAGAACAAGTACCGTATAATCTCGAATATAATCCGCACCCGAATCTAAACCGCACTAGTTTTTGCCAATTTCTTAAACAAAAAAAAAGTTAGTTCGCGGTTCTAATCCGCACCTTTCCTTCAACCGCCTGCAGAAATCGCGCGGTTGGTGTCGGCTACATGGAAAGCCATCCTGGCGAGCATTATCGTCAGATCTTTCAAGAAGTGTTGCATAAGCAATGCTTTGGACGGATCCGAAGATTACATTCTATGGGAGGACGATGGTGAGGATAAAGATGATAGTGACTGGGTGACGGAAAACGATTCAGTTATGAATGATGACGGCGAGTCTGATGAATAATAAATTATGAATATTATATAATATTATAAATAATAAATTATTTTATTATATTGTTCTGACGGCACGTACAGCGACTCTATCATTTTTCTAAAATCCAGCTCACGACCGCGAATCTAATTCACACGCGATTCTAATCCGCATCTGATTTTTTAGCCTTCTGAAACTGTAAAAGGGTGGGGATTAGATTCGAGAATATACGGTAAATTCCTTTCACTATTTAGAAAATTTTGTATCTTATGAAAAAGAATTGTACATTAATAACAAATTGAATAACTATGTAAACCATCGGGCATTATTACCAATATATTTACACCAGAGAACACTTTTAGAAAAACAAGGAAACAGCTGTACAATTGAATAAACCTGCCATCTCTGTTATACGGTAGTGAAAACTGGACCACTAAAGCAAGAGACGCAAGAAGAATAACAGCAGCAGAGATGAAATGTTTGAGAAAAACAGTAGGATACACTTGGACAGATAATAAAAGAAACAGAGATTGTAAAGGAAATAAATATAACCCCAGTTTTTTTAGAAATACGGGAATACAGAAGAAATTGGTTGCAACATGTAAACAGAAAGCCCCGTAATTGAGTACAGGGAATACTAAGAAAACTACAGACCAACAGGCAGAAGAAAGGAAAGGAGCCCGCTAAAGAGATTTCTAGACGTGTGGGACCGGAACAAGTCAAGTGTCCCGACTCCATGTTAGCCAGGTGATGGTCACGATGATGATGATGATGATGATGCAAACCGAACTTCGAGATACAAAACTGATGAAACGAATGATACAATATGTTTAATATTTGCTTGCACCTAACACAGGCGGTACAGCAACTCGCAACGGGCTAGGAGGTCCGGGGATCGAATCCAGGTGGGGGCGAGCTATTCCGCACCCGTCCGGATCGGCCTTGAGGCCCAGTCAGCCTCCTGTACAAAGGATACCGGGTCTCTTTTCCGGAGGTAAAGCGGCCGGGGCGTGTCGTTAACCACGCACCTCCATCCAGTGCCGAGTTTAAAGAATGGGCGGAGCTACACCTCTACCCCGCTCTGTGCCTTCGTGTAATGTAGTGTCACTCTGTTGTATATCTGTACACCACAGCATGCCTTAGAAATATACATGGAGACACTTTACATAAATATTGCTTCCATTGATTTTGCTAACCTTCAATTTGTCCATTCTACAGGGTTATTCGAAATGATTGTCGGGGTTTTAACAACTTCTCATACACAACACTTGAGAAAGGAGTATATGTGTTTTTTTTTATTTAGTAGAACAACACTCCAGGTTTTTGTTACATACCTTACAGGTGCTCTATATATGCACTCTTTGTGTTACTACAAACATCAACAGGATAATCGAGTTCGTTCCAAACAGTTTGTAGCATGTCAGCGGTGATGGTTTCAATGGAGGTTCTGATTCGTACCTTTAGTTCCGGGATACTTCCGGGAAGAGTAGAAACATAAACCTGATCCTTGACGCAACCCCACAGAAAGAAATCACATGGGTTTTTATTGAAACCATCACCGCTGACATGCTACAAACAGTTTTGAACGAACTCGATGACCGTGTTGATGTTTGTAGAATCACAAAGGGTGCACATATAGAGCACCTGTAAGGTATGTAACAAAAACTTGGAGTATTTTTCTATTAAATAAAAAAATGCATATCTCCTATCTCAAGTGTATTGTGTATGACAAGTTGTTAAAACCCCGACAATCATTTCGAATAACCCTGTACTATCTTCACCCCCACCGTCAATAAACATCGTCACATGTTTCTCTACATCACTCTGTCACTCCATAAATTTATTGTGTGGTGCCTTTGGATCTTCATCATATTAGAACATCAACGCCCATATTTGACTGACGTTTTTTGTGGCAGGCGTACACAAATCAAGGGCGACAAAAGTTTGTAATGTTTGGGGCCCTCAGTATGAATCCTATTGAATGCCACCATTCTTGCGCGTAGAAACTTGACGTGGTTCCTAAAGTTTCAGAAAATTTGTGTATCTCTGATTTTTATCCCCGGATTACGCACTACTTTATTAGGCTTTCTTGTAAATTCTTCAGCGCAGTTTAACAAAACCTTCTCCTAAAGCACCCAACTAATTTATTTGTAGCAGCCGTAATTCTGCGACGCCAGTTACACTAACTTATTTAAAAGAAAATTTCACAAACATAGTTTTGCTTTATGACTCGAACAAATTCAAAGAAATCAAAATTTTCCACATAAAAAGGCATTATAATCAGTTTAGGTGGCCTAGTTTCCCCTGTCTTTGCATTATAATTCCCGAGAACCTCTTTTCACTAAAGTCAATATCACGCCTGTTATCCATACAACAGCAGCATCATTAA
>Ga0131853_10025862_pt1 | contig 10568 bp, 5 predicted proteins | sample TergutLab28metaG_FD_92764 | JGI IMG/M metagenome (GOLD analysis project Ga0131853, IMG submission 92764) | Labiotermes labralis P1 segment gut microbial communities from Petit-Saut dam, French Guiana - Lab288 P1 (version 2) (version 2) | ecosystem: Host-associated > Arthropoda: Insects >... | reverse complement strand
CCGTTGCGCTGACCACGTGACACCCCTCTATCCGCAAAAGTTGGCACTAACTTCGCCGACCGGCGGCGGCCGCTCTGTCGGTATAGTTCGCGTGCGGACTAAGGCCACGGAGTTTTTTTTTAGCTGCCATCTCTATGTTACTGATGCTTCCTCCATTTCTTCGTGTTTTATACCTTTCATCGTTATGTGGTAGCACGGGCTAGATTGCTCCACTTATTCTTTCCACCGAGTGTGTAACCAATACGGCGTTGACTAATGGGTTTGTCCTGTGATAAGGAAAAATGCCTGGCTGTGTTCTGCAGAAAAGTTACAGGAAAACGGACTATGAAAACACAAGCCTCTTTCCGTTTAATTACTGACCTTTTCCCCCAAGAATAATAGGGACGATTCAAGGCTGTACAATTAAGGATACCTTCGTCTAGAGGTGACTCCAAGGCAGCGTTATCCCTTCGGCACACAATTATATCGAAATTACACTTCTAGGCACATGTTTATTACCAAAGTCTTTGGAAAAAGGCGGCTGGGGGGGGGGGGTTAGCTTTATATCGATAGTTCCCGTTATTAAATAATAGAGAATTTATATTTACAGACTCTCATGGCCGCTCAGTGAGGAAGGCGCTATATGCGATGGTCGACTGTACTTTGATATTGAAGTTACAGGTTAATGTGCTTTGCAGATTGCCGAAGGACCGAAGTTCGTTTTTAACGGCCCGCTGGAAATGGTACTATGCAAGATCATCGCGTCACATAACAATACAGACGTGTAACTGGTTATGTAAAATGTGTAGTTTATGAGTACATGAATAACAATACACAAGGAAAACTAATTTTTGCCATTTCTGAATTATCTGTAGTGTGTTTCTTTTTGCAACAGTGGGTTGCTGTGTGCAGTCAAAAAAAAAACTTAATGTGCACCAAATTCAGTTAGGAATATGAAATGGTAAAGAATGATTCTGAAGAATATGGGAGCCCTAGCTAATGACAAACGAAAACAAAAACGTAATTTCAGTAACTGTGTTTGTTCAAAATTTTAGTTCATATTCTTAATTATACTTCGCTTAATTTTCATTGGCTGTGAACCGCAGTCTCTGTTTATCAACTTTTGGTTTACTGGACGGTGGCCTAGTTGTAATTGTGAAGATTATAGCTACCGTCGTATGGTAGCAGGATGGTGAATAATTAACGGGAAACTACGTGAAAGTTAGTGATCGAGTACTAATTTAAAGGAATTTCCAAACAGTGGACTGTACGCAGTAAGGAAAACCACGAAGCTTCTTGGTCGAGTTACCGGGCCTTAAGACGGACATTTGAACCCAGGACGACGACCTTCGGTTTGCAACAGTTAGACGTTCGAGAATAGGGCATTCGTTGAGATTAGAGCCGGATGACTAACAGCTGTGATTTTAATTAAACACCTGCGTTTGAAGGAGAAATACTTATGAAGTAGAAAGCACGATTTGCCTCATCTGAAACAAAAATGAACGAAAAATTGTTCTGTTACAAGAAATAGGAATTTAGAGTTCAATTAATTGTTTGTATTTATTTACGTGAAATGAAACACACTTAAGGGAAGAGACAATAACTGGTTATTTAATTTTGGTTTTAAAAGAGCGTACTTTAATTGGAAGTAGAAAAAAATTGACTCTTTAAAGCCTATTGGTTAGTCTAGGTTTTAACATTAACTACTCTACATTTTGTCCACGTGTTGTACTTGAGTGTTTCCCATTTTGCTTGCAATAAATTCAGATTATTTCCCAACCCAGGCTACCATGAATGGTCCTTGTAATGCAAGCACAGTGTTCTCTTTGAGATATGAATTAAATTGTGACACAAAATTTCCAGTCAGTGTGACAGGTGTGGTGGACAACGTCGCACTGAGACATGGTTTTCTCGGGGTGTTAGGGCTTACCCGTCATTTTCATTACACTAAAGTTCCATTCTCATCTTTGTCTTTCGAGCCGGGATGGCGCAGTCAGTATACCGACTCACTACGGGCTGGACGGTCCGGGGATCGAATCCCGGTGGGGGGGGGCGAGATTTTCCGCACCCTTCCAGATCGGCTCTGGGGCCCACCCAGCCTCCTATTCATTGGGTACAGGGTCTTTCCCGGGGGTAAAGCGACTGGGGCGTGGCGTTGACCATCCATCCACCTTCTACTCCCCCTTGGACCTTCATGGCCTATTCTAGGGCCAATTTCACGTTTATTGCTCTTGTTAAGAGAGAAGTAGGGGAAGACTGGGAACCTTCAATCAGTGCAGTGCTTGTCGGATATCACATAGTACTGGACTTTTAAATGCTTTAGTCTTTATGGGGTGAAGTGTACTTCCTGTATAGTTTACGCAGATATTAGCCGTAACCATGTCAAGTACAGAGAATAATACAATAGTGCCAGGTACCATAAAACCGTGTTTACAGATACTACAGATGCAGCTGGACTTCCTTGACGTACCTGAGAGGACACGAAAACCGAGTATTATCTGCTTATAGACGCGCCTACCTCTGTGTCAACGGGTTGAAATATTCGGGAGGAAAGGAGAACTTAACCTGTAGCATTAATCAGCTATCGAACTTATTAGGGGACAAAAACTTACGGCCGGAGTTGGGGTCATTAACCTGATATTCCAGCCATACGTGACTCGGCATGTTAAAGGGTAAATTTGTCGAAAGTTTCTACTGACTCCAGTATAATAGACATGTTTTGTTTTTTTTATCTCTCTCTCTCTCTCTCTCTCTCCTTGTAACACTGCTGACGGTCGCACTGTAGCAGGCCTGCTTAATTCTCCTGTTCGTGGTGACCCAGGTTGTAATCGATACGGAGTTCGACTGTCTTGTCATTGACTTTCCACAGACCCATAAGGCAATTACTGTGATAGTACAGGGTCACTATTTTATGTAACAACTATCATTTGTCACTTCCCACCGCTACTACACCGCGCATGTATGCCTTCGGTTGAGTATACTGCGTTGATACGATAAACAAACCGACATGAAGTAGCAAACGATAGTTGTCACTTAAAATAATGACCCTGTACCTAAGCAGTACAGAAATGCTGTTAAATGCATTGCGGATCAGTCAAGACTCGTTTCAACATTTGTTTTTCTATTTAATTACACACACCAACACATGCACATATATATATATATATATATTATTTAAGAATTGTAAAATTTACATTAAAACACTCAAAACGCTCCTACATGTTTCGATCACACGATCATCCTCAGGGAGCATACATTGTTCCTTGCTAAAGTTACAAAATAACACACTCAGTAATTTACTTCGTTATGTTAACTTTGGTGTTGTGGCAGCATGTCTGTAAGTAGAAAATATATTTACTGATTAGAATGTCAAAACAATATAGTAAGATAATATTATCCACAAATAATTAAGCTGTCTGCATTGAAGCGTGAGTTGTTCTTACTGCGTGCTTGTATGTGCGTCGTAGGTCGTGTGATCGAAACATGTAGGGGCGTTTTGAGTGTTTTAATGTAAATTTTAGAATTCTTAAAATAATATACACATGTGTATGTGTTGATGTGTGTAATTAAATAATGTACAGAATGCACGGTGAAACGATGAAGATCTGTCTTTATACATTCGTTGAGTTTGTCGTCGTGTTCGTATGTATAAATGACAGCAGGGTCGTGTTTGGTCCTGCCTTGTTCAACCCCATATTGAGACACGGAGACCGTTCAGCACCAGTGCCATAAGCATACGATCATGCGCACGGCAAACTACAAAGGAAGGTGTGGGGAAAGCTCTGGTCACCGCATTTGTCTCTAAGATTGTAGACAACCATGGGTAGTGTATTTAAGATATGCGGTAACTCTGGTGATACTTGGAGCTTAATCTCTTTTTGGAATATTTGTTAGCAACTTTTACTGTCTTCAAGATATAGCGCAAGGTGCTGGTATACTCCAGTTTGTTCCACGCACAATTCGTAATGTCCTACCCATTCCTACTGTACCGTAAATTTAAAGAGACCGAACATTTCGCTCGGACCCTGATTCTGCACAATTCCTAGCTACCACGACTTCCAGTACTCCTGTCTCGGTGCCCCAAGTGCAGCAGTGACATCAAGAATAACCGTACATCGAATGAAGTTTTTAATCCTACCTTCCTCATCAATCTGTGCCTAAAGCAAGCATAAAATGTCCAAATTTTGTAAGCACCTGCTACTACGTACATTCATATCTTGAAGCCCAACACTTAATGACTTGTTCGGCATTTGATGTTTGTGTGACCGTGCATCATTGATACAATAATACAAACAGCCAACTAGATGCAACAATAATAATTTTATTAATAATTTCAATCAGCTCAACATGTTTCGGACTATAATTTCGCCCATCGTCAGGAGCACTAGACTGTGTGTGGTATAATGCACCGACGTTGCTGCCGGCAGGCAGCATCGTCGGTGCATTATACCACAAGCTGTAAACACAATCTAGCGCTCCTGACGATGGGCGAAATTATAGTCCGAAACATGTTGAGCTGATTGAAATTATTAATAAAATTATTATTGTTGCATCTAGTTGGCTGTTTATATTATTGACTTGTTCGGCGTATGGTAGATAAGCCGGTCATTTTTTCAGAATCGTAGGCTATCATTCTGATCCAGGAAGTCTGTGGCGAACTTGAAAACAACGTCCTATCCCTATTCTGGGAATTGGACAAGTCCTTTGTGACTTGATTCTGGGCCAGACCTTTGTGGTGTTATTGACAGACCTAAATACGCGGTATTTCTTGACCTTCCGAATGTCGTATTTAGTACCTGTGTGCTGATAAACTGATATGCTGTATATCACTTTGAATTCATGTGGGCTGTTCCGCACTGCGTTTTATCCCATTTTGTTTTCGACGAAAATTTAGAGCTGCAAATATGGAAATGTTTTCTGATTTTTCCTGTCGTGTTGCATTCATTAAATAATTGGTGCAAATGAACAGGCAACTTCTTCGACTCATGCAATGTGCGGGTTAGTCTAGTTGAACATAGCAGGCGCCTCTCTCAGGTCATTGCAGTAGAGCTATGTGATACAAGCCTACCAAATGTGAGGCGCTGCCATGTTGAAATGGACGAGGTGTGTTGGTTCAAATATGTCAGCGTAACAAACAAACACGTCCTTGTAAACGCGAGCCAAAGTCATGAAACGTGCAAAAACCTAAAACTGTAGGTCACTTCCGAAGCAGAATTATATGCGTTTCCCTCTAAATCACTGGTTCTTTGGCACTGTTACAAAAGTTAACCATTCTCCTACTTAATGAAACAGACAAAAATAAAATTATGAATAGGCATCCTATTATATTTCGTTTTGTTGTACGTTGCGTTGAACAGAACTGTACTTACTAAATTTTAAGCGATTTACATATAAGGGTCGTTTCTGAGAGAACCAAAGCACATCACACGTGGCAATTCTCAGACAAATTTATCGCTGTGAATGTTGAGGTTGCTCCTGCTGGACAGATGTACGGTTTTTGTCAGAGCTGAAGCACATCTCAAAGTCGTGTCTACGATTCGGCCTGTACCCTCCTTTCGTTCTAATTTTGACCATTATAGAAAAGTCACCTCACGGTGATACGTAGTGACAAAAGAGGATCTAAGATTTAGAGACAAGTCAAGAGACAAACGGGCATCCTAAGTCAGTGTTTCGCTAGAAGGTCGCCAGGTCAGACTACTGAAAATCGTCTTTCCGTTATCTTCTCGAAAACCCCAAAATTCTGCGTTTATCTCGACATCCTTCCCTTCGATCACGTCTTCTTTCAGTGTAAAAGATTTCCCAATACAGGTATTCACATCACGCTGTTGTGGATCTGAAAATTAAAGCCGGTAGATTCTGTTACCGACAATAACTGTATCCACATATCATAAAAAATAGACATTTCTTTTTGTTTTTTTTATATTCGTGGTTCCGTGCATCACAATTCTAGGTTGAAGAAATCCAACGAGATGCAACAGTATGCATGTATTTATTTACTACATGTTTCGGGTGTCCATCGCGGCCATCATCAGGAGTACATAAAACTGTAGTTGTAGACTCTGGCACAGGTCATACTATCTGGGGAGCAAGCTTATTTGGTCACGTTTGAGGAAGCTTGCTCCCCAGATAGTATGATCTGTACCAGAGGCTGCATCTACAGTTCTGTGTACTCCTGATGATGGGCGCGATGGACGCCCGAAACATGTAGAGTAATTTAGCAGTAAACAAATATCTGCATACTGTTGCATCTCGTTACATTTCTTGTGCCTATTACTTTTGGGGTCTTTCAAGCAATGTTGTCAGATCTATATGCACTAAATACGAGTACATGCCATCTTCAGTCTTACGCCGATATTCTGGAACGTGTTGGAGCAAGTGAACTTGCTCTGAGCTCTTCTGAGTATTCACCATTTTACCTTGTAATAGCAAGTTTTACTGATTAAGTTTCAGCCATAAATGTGAGAAAGGTATGCGGCTTTTAGAATGAATGTGTGGTCCACTATTATCTGGAAACAGTTCTTGCTTTGTAACACATTTCTGTCTCGGAATCAACAGCGCTAATTCGTCTCCTAGGTGGAGTAACTGAACTCAAGGCTTTGCGCGCGGCAATCAGCGAAGTTCTGAATATTTGAGGGTTGAAGCTCACAGAGCGTTGGAAAAGTGTGTAATAATAATAATAATAATAACAATAATAATAATAATAACAATAAACTGCAATTGGGTTGTCAACCGGTGGCAATGGTTGTTTTATTTGTATACAAAATATGAAATTGGTTATTAATAAATTTAACCTTTTGACGCCTAATGTCAACTATAGTGGTCGTACCGCACAGCTAACTTCTAAAGTTGCATTTTATATATTTATTCAACAAATATAGGTACAAAATATTTTAAACATGCTATATACTCTCCGTTTTTTCTCTTCAAAATGCAGTTTGTTTCATAATTCTAACTTATTTGGTTCCTGTATTATTCACATTTTATATACAGGATGTGCTAAAATTTAAAAAATAATTCCGGCGCCAAAAGGTTAAGTTGGGAGGGCTACATGAGAAGCATGTAGTGGCAACTTGGAATCATGGGAACCATCTCAGCATGCTTATAGACACAGGGAAACCAAGAAAACCGTGTGCCGAGGCGGCCGGTTGTTTGGGCATACGAGAAAGCAAGTAAACAGGAAGATGGAAGAAAATACACGCGAAGAGACTTCTTGTTGATATTTACCACATGGGAAAAGGAAAGTCAAATCAAGGGAAACGAAACTGGCAGATTACGTTATCACGCCTAGGAGAGAAGAGCGATGGATATAAAATTTAAGTCTCAAAAACTTACGGCGAAAATTTCTTTGGAGACGTATGAGCAAATGAGAGGATCGTGTTACAGTGGATGTGAAAGAAATGGGTTGAAATTCTGTGGAATAGATAGGACTTTCAGACGATAGGGTACATTTGTGGGCTGCTATGAGCACAGAGGTTTCTTGGCTGATGGCTTCCAAGGTTGAACTCCTTGGTCACAGGATGAATGTTTGGATATGCAGGCACAGCAAACGGTTTGGTGTATTATACAACTACTTAATAAAACATAACGCTTATTACTAGATACGGTGATCACGCGCTGTCTGAATTCCAGAGTGGAAGAGGATGAACAGTGACAGCAGAGGAACGGTGGTTAACGTCAAGACGCGGTGGGCCAGGATATGAGAGATTTGTTTGCTATTCAAGAAACGTCATTAGCTGTGTTGAGGGGGAGAGGGGGGGGGATCGAGTTGTTTGTCTACTTGTACAGCGGAAGGAGGGGGGGGGGGGCACAACAGATTTCAGTACACTCATCCCTTGGTACTTCGCGGTTTCGCAAATTCGCGGGGCCGCATCAAGAATAAAAATGTGTTCCTGGGACCTTTCTGTAGCTAGGAGCATCAAAACTGTCCAACAATTCGAACACGTCTTCGAGCCTCACTGCGTGGTGTTGGAGCTGAAAGGAAAAAATAAGCAGCTCTCATCACAGTGTTTGTGCAAAGAAAAGAAAACACTAAAAAAATACCAAAACAATCTTTTGGGGGGGGGGGGTAGCTCTGTCAATTATTCGCGGATTTTCGCTTTTGGCGTGGAATCTTGGATACCAAACCGCCGCGAAAAGTGAGGGATGAGTGTACTCAGTAGAGACAGGTGGACTTCACTATGCGTGGCTTTCTTGAGGCATAACAGCATAAAGCATTGTGTTATTTGGCAGTCGCCAACATTCCAAGCTTCGCAAGAAAATCTTGCTTCCTTATAAAGGAAGTAACCTTGTGATTTGTGGTTCCGTTACTTTTAGTGGGTTTCAAAGTGAGAAGGATCTAGAACTAAATAAAATAATTGTTTTTTTTTTGTGTGCCGAGTCCGATTTCATTATTGTCTGTGGATTCCTGTGTACTGTATATACTGTATGTCTGCCGGTTAGGGGTAGCGAGGGTGGGGTGAGTGGTGCGGCCGCCCCGAGCTGCAGAGTCAAAATGGCGGCAAAATGGGTACTTTGAATTTAAAAAAATGTTTGCGGTCAACAGATTTTTAAATTATTGAGACAAACAAAAGAAAAATTCAGTAAGAAACTGCAATTGACTTTTATAAAGTTACTACTTTCTGCGAGGGGCGGTCATTGTGATTTCTCGCCCCGGACGTCAAAAAACCTAGCTACGTCACTGCTGCCTGTATGCTGTATTTGCATCTACCTATACATTCCGATTTTTTTTGAGACTGTCTTGTCCTGGATCTTCAGTTGCCCATATAACATAACTGTATATGTGAGACAGAGATAATACTGCTCTCTCAACACAATGATTTCAATTGTTTCAGGATTCAGCAAGGCCCTTGTGGTGTGTGTGTGTTTTCTGACCGTCATTCGCGTACCGACCGTCATGTCTGCCCCCGCATCTCGTCACAATAGTGTGGATTACGACGAGCGCATGCATTCTCACCCAAAATGGATCAATCCCTGTGGACTTAGAGCCAGTGACGATTTCGACAGTGAGCTGGAGGGCGTTCCACGCCTCAACGACAATGAGCTACTGTCTTCGATCATCGTATCGGCCAAGAACGCATTAATGCACGCTCAGCGCTTCAAGGATAGTTATGTAAGTACACCCTGTATATACAGGGAATGCACTTTTCCTTGATGGGGCTTTTTTGTTTCCAAGTGTATCTGGGCTTATAGGGGACCGCGGTGGTACAGTGGTTAAGATGCTGTGCTACAAATCGGAAGCTCGTTGGTGTCATTGGAATTTTTCATTGACATCAAATCCTTCCGATCGCACTATGGTCCTGGGGTCGACTATGCCTCTTAACAGAAATGAGTACCAGGAGCATTTCCTGGGGGTAAAGGCGGCCGGTGCTTAAGGCTGACAACCTAACACCATCCTGTGCCGTTGTCATCAAATCTTGGAACCTTAACTTCCTGGAACCCTCTGGGCCACTCCAGGCCTGTAACGCGACTGCTTTACCTTTTTTTTCTTGGGCGTATGTGTCCCTGAAGGACAATGAGAGACCAAAGGCTATCATCTTCTGTGAACATCGGAAGCTTGTGAAGTCGCCGCATGTGTTCTCTGCCGCACGAATAATTCAGTTAAATAAAGCACAACGGTTTCACACGGTAAGACCGTTTTAGTCCATTGGCTTACATTCGGATTAAACTGACGGGTGAATAATTACAGATATTGCAGGGCGAGCGTAATGTGTTCATCCTTAGATGATGCTTTATTCTGGAACTTCATCAGCACCGCCCGCAAGAACCCCAAATCTGTTAGACCAACAGTCTTTTACTTGTCACAAAGATATAATAACAGAGAAAGCAGACACCGTTTAACACATTAACACTTTATGAACTTTGCAGAAAAAAGAAACACAGCGACATGTAGGTACTGGATAGGGTAGTCACGATGGAAAATTTAAAAGCAGCAGTTGATCCACTAAATCTGGTATGTCACCTGTTAACACCATATTTCGCGCGGGCGCCATATCGTTACGCTCCACTGCCCTAACAACGTCCTAGTTACGCATTTATCAATGCTCCGACGTCAGTAAGAATTACAATTTTGGACCTGGGTCAAGAGTGGGCCTGCCTAATCTGCGAACGAAAACTTCGTGCTCGCTGGTGTGTGAATGGGTCTGTTTGCTGCCCGAGATGGTACAGTGAGGTTGAGAAATTTGAACAAAATTTATATTAAAATAAGTGGAGTTAAAATACTAAAATACATAATACATCGTATGTACTGATGAAATAAAGAGTAGACTGAGGTCAGGAAATGCTTGCTATCATTCGGTGCAGAATCTTTTGTCTTACAGGTTGCTATCCAAGAAATTAAAGATAAAGATATATAGAACTATAATCTTGCCTGTTGTTTTGTATGGGTGTGAAGCTTGGTCGCTGACATTGAGGGAGGAAAGGAAGCTGAGTGTGTTTGAGAACATGGTGTTGAGGAGAATATTTGGACCTAGGAGGGACGAGGTAATGGGGGAATGGAGGAGACTGCATAACGAGGAGCTAAGTGATCTGTATTCCTCACCCAATATTGTGCGGGTGATAAAATCGAGAAGAATGAGATGGGCAGGGCATGT
>Ga0131853_10025861_pt1 | contig 10568 bp, 8 predicted proteins | sample TergutLab28metaG_FD_92764 | JGI IMG/M metagenome (GOLD analysis project Ga0131853, IMG submission 92764) | Labiotermes labralis P1 segment gut microbial communities from Petit-Saut dam, French Guiana - Lab288 P1 (version 2) (version 2) | ecosystem: Host-associated > Arthropoda: Insects >... | reverse complement strand
TAGCCAGTACCCTTCACACTACCTCGGAACATGGTGTATCCAGCATTACTACCGCTGATGCGCACACCTCGGCTGCCAGTAGTCGACTGAACTGACGCCCCCGCCGATTGAAATGGACTCGTCAGTTTCGCCGAAAGACGAAATCTGGTTTCTGCGCGGTGTCATCACATTTCAAACGCAGTCTACCTGCAGCTCTTTCCACGGGGGTAAAAAGAGACGGACGTTAAAATAGTCACTTTCCCCATATACTGTTAAGGTTAAGAATAAGTGGAACTATACCTCCATTCCTACATATGTCTTCATGGCATGAACGAAAGCAATTTTATTCAGACTTCCGTCTTATGGTATATATCGCCATGTGGACCGGTACCGGTACATAGGTAAAAATGTTGGGTGTGAGGTTGCTGCTTCCGAAACGCCGGTAACTTCATATACAAATATCATATACCAGAAGAAAGAACTCATCTTTATCCCTGTCGTGGATCTCGAAATGTCGGTAATACAGCCAAAAATCTAAACAGTGCTATCACGTGACACGTCGCATTCATGGCAAATACTGCTTGTACCTTAAGCCCTATGTTTCCTTGTACTTTAGAGCTTGTATCGTATTTAACAAACTATGTAACTGTACTGCGTCAGTTATAGAAGAATTGTTACTTGCGCGTAATGTAACAAGACAGGCAATATACATGTAACGTAACACTGAGGCGTTTCCGTGCAGCTGCAGGTTTGCAGTGGAAAAGCAATAATTATCACATATTTTTCCGCATTGTCTCATAAACATAAACAGCATGATTTTCAAAAAAAAAAAGTAATGTTTATATAAAACGTGTGTTCTGATTTTCTCTACAACTTCTGTCTCCAACGTTTCTCATTCTAAGAAGAACTCAGCGAGATATGTTAAAAAATGTACACTAGTTTTCATGTGAATTAGGTGTGATTCCTGGCAGATTTTAATGCAACTTGAATATTCTCGACAGGTTTTCGAATAATACTCAGCATCTAACTTCAAAAAAATCTGTCCCGTGGGACCCGAGTTTTTCCATGCGGACCAACGAACGGACATGCAGACGGAGAGACATGACGAAGCTAATAGTCGCTTTTCGCAATTTTGCGAAAGCGCCAAAGAACGTACAAGAACAACCACAGATGATGGATTACTGGAGAGGGAGTTTGGGAAAGCCTTTGTGGTGTACTTCAAAAACCCATCAGGCATTTAGCTGAAGGTACTGGATAAACTACAAAAGACCTGAAGACAGCCGATTTCCCATGAAAGATTTTACCCTCAACGGTAAAGAATTCTACGATAGAGTATTTGTATTGTCCTCCTGTTCTGTTCTCTTTGAACTCAATTTCCACCTCCGTCTCGCCATTGTCCATATCAGTAAGTTCCCCCGCTTGCTTTATGCACTGGCATTTATCGTTCTTTGCACCTTATTTCTACTTCCATCTCATCTGATTTTATTGTTTCTTCCTTTCTTCTACGTGTCTTGTCTTCATCATACTCCGTGCTCTTGTAAGTAGAAAGGAAAAAGAGCTGAAGAGGAGAAGCGACAAGCGTTAATTCCTGCTCACTCACTCGAAATAAAAGGCAAATTGCCGCTTGGGTGGGAGAAGCCTGTACAAATACGTTCAACTGATTTTGTACATTCCATTGCTTCACAAAGTTAAAATATTCCTCCACGCCTCCTTTAGACGGAACCCGCAGCTCTATTGTCTGGGCAGAGGCAATTTCATTACTGAAAATTCGGATGTGTGTTTTTAACATTCGCACAACATTTAGGAGAAATAGCTAAAAGTGCTACTAGGCACAAGAATCTAGTCATAATTTTGGGGTTCCAAATAAGTTTTTTTTTATTCGTGCAGAAGAAGAATGGATTCAGAAAGTTTTTATTCTTCCTCCCCATCATACCGGCATCACCACCATCATCGCCTCCTTTATCATCATCTGAATAATTTCCACCTACTCTTTATTATGATCAACATTGTCGCCTTGGCAGTAACCATCACAGCACACTTCAGAATTTTAAAACTGCTGTCATATCTTCGCCCGAAATCAGCCGATTTTCTTGCCAGCGAGGAGAATTTAAATAAATTTTATTAACGAATTTTGTTTCAGTTTGTATATTCCTCAGCCCTCGATCTCTTTTTTTTTTATGATAAGCTTATCACGTCAGCGAAAGTTGGTATGATTATCATACTCTTTCTTTCGTACTTTTGAATTCCTCGCAGCAGAAATACCAAAACTGCCCTCTTTCGAAAATAGGAGGCTTTTCGGGACACCATGAAGTTCCGATACTCTGCGTACAAATAAATGTTGGAGAAATACTCAGATTTTTCGAGATAATTTTTGCGGAATGGAAATAAACAGAAGGGCGGCTGCAAGAATACACACCTAGCTTGGCGGGAACTAGTGGAATGGTGGAGGTAAGATAGCAAAATTTGGCACAATAAGAGACCATTAACGTATATAAAAATTCTGTGTAAAACAAGACGTGAATAATGGTAATTTATAAACATGGCGTCGGTACGAAGTTGTGCGGTTATTTGTGACATATGTAACGCAATATAAATCAATAATAAGGTATTTTATATGTGGAAATGAATAACTTCATAAGAGAGTAATAATTAATAAACAGCTGTTACTAACTTCACCACAAATTCAAAATTTAGATAAAAATGAGTAACGGAAATTAACGTCAGAATTTCTTGGTCATAAAATTCATTGAAATATTGGCGGTATATTTCAAATTACTTTTCCTCGTGACAGTTAATCATACAGCCTGGTTCGCATTTGTATAGACAAGACAGGGGAATGCTTGCTGCGAGTATGATCAATTTTTGTAACAAAAAAAAAGTCAAAAGAAAGGTGAGGAAGTGAAGAATGCATCACGTTTTTCACCGTCTCGCCTTCTTTTATCAGAAGGACGTTCCCAAAAAAAAAAGAAAAATGTTGCAACTACACGAAGATAATGAATCGGTGTAAAGTAGAGGAACTTGACATTTGAAAAAGTGATTAGTATTTAGCAAGAACTAGAGTGGAAATGTGCAGTGGCATAGCGTCCGCACACACATATAGTTTACGCTAAAAGGCATATTGATCAAACTTCTAAAAAACTATTTGTTTTGCTTCAGATATTACGTAGTGTGACCTGATAAGTATCCAGCATTTAGCCGCAATGTGGAAAATCTGAAATTTTTCAGGTGGTGCAAATTCATATAGTGGTGTTCTGCCTTATAAAACTCTGTATTCTGGTAGGTAAAAATTAGAGTTTTGGAGAAATATATTACCTCGTGCCTCAGGGCATATTAGAACATGGACACAGTATGTTGCTCGAAATAAAGGTACTTACATTTCGGACTGTGGGTGTGAAACTTGGTCGCTTACATTGAGGGAGGAAAGGATGCTGAGTGTGTTTGAGAACATGGTGTTGAGGGGACCTAGAAGGGACGAGGTAACGGAGGAATGGAGGAGAATGCATAACGAGGAGCTAAATGATTTGTACTCCTCACCCAATATTGTGCGGGTGATAAAATCTAGAAGAATGAGATGGGCTGGTCATGTGGCGCGTATGGGTGAGGAGAGGGGGAGTATAGGGTCTTGGTGGGGAAGCCGGAGGGAAAGAGGCAACTGGGGAGGCCTTGGCGTAGATGGGTGGATAATATTAGGATGTATCTCCAGGAGGTGGGATGTGGTTATATGGACTGGATTGGGCGGGCCCAGGATAGAGATAGGTGGCGGACGCTTGTGAGTGCGGTAATGAATCTTCGGATTCCGTGAAATGCGGGGAATTTCTTGACTAGCTGCAAACCAGTTAGCTTCTCAAGAAGGACTCCGCACCATGGAGTAAGTAAGTGTAGGTATTCATGGAAAGTACCGGTTATTCTTGTCAGATTTTAATAATGAAACTTTCCTCGACAGATTTGCGAAAATTACTCAGATATCAAAGTTCATGAAAATTCTCCCAGTATAGCCGAGTTGTTCCATGCAGACGGACGGGCGTGCAAACAGAGACAGTCATGACAAAGCTAATAGTCGCTTTTCGCAATATTACGAAAGCGCCTAAAAATCACGAACATTCTCACCAATTCAGTAGCTGATTCTGCTGTATCTTCAGACGGATGGGAGAGGACAAGACATGAGGAGTTAATTAGATACAAACGGTTCTACCACTAGCAGCGCTACGTATTATTTCAAGGCACACAGACACGTGCAAAAATGGTGGGCGAATCTCATTGACAAATAACAGTCACGAACAGGATAGCTCACTGTCATATATTTTATAAGTTGCGTCTACGTTTGATGAATACCGAAAAACAATTTTTTTTTTCCTGTAAATAATATTGCATAAAGTAGATTCTAATAAAATTCCTGATATTCTTACATACATTTCAAGGTTTCCATACACTTTTAAAAATATGGACACTTAACGAATTACTACATACATAACATAATTTTTTATTTACCTCTAATGACGTCAAATTCAGTTAGCAATCGCATTAGAAAGAGCAGGTAGCTTAAATTATCATTTATGCAATAGACGTTACTGAAAACAATTAAAAGTAAAAAAAAAAAGAAGCCATCAATGTTAAGAAATCGATAATAGGTATTCTTAAACAGAATTTATTTTGTCGAATTATGTTTGGAGTCTATATCAAACACGCATTTTTTATAGTGTTCTTGCAATATCTGCAATATTTCCTAAGTAGAATAACATTAACCACAAGTAAGTACTTTCAGGAATTCCACGGAAGGAGGCTCCCGTTAAAAAACTAAACCTGGTTCATCTGATCAAGAAATACCTTAATTCTCTGAATCACTCAAATCTATCACCGCTTTCCCAACAGCCAGCTATTAGACTCTACAATGATGAAACACCCCACACCCTACTTCCTCCCGTAAACCTGTAACAGTTTCGTAACACAAAAATTAGCTGCATATAAAGGCAAAAGGAAAATGTCAACCCATGACATCACTAAACACGCGGGAGGGGGGTGCACAGAATTCTAGATCCAACTCATTAGCAACCTCGACGCTAGAAGGGAAAGGGTGGTTAGCACCATGCCCCGGCCGCTTTATCCCCAGAAAACCACCAGCACCTACAGTACAGGGGGCTGGGTTTGGTCTCGGGTCCGGTCTGGAGGGACACGGAAAATTTCGAGCCCATCAGGATTTGATTCCCCGATCTTAAGGCGTATATTGAGTTGTTATACCAATTATGGTAGACAGATAAAATATTGATGTGTGAGCGAATAATAGCACCAAAAAAATTTAACTCGGAGCTTGGAGAAAAATTAAGGATAAAAACTGGACAAAATTGAGTAAGAAATGTGCATCTCTGCTAATGTGCGCCATACACGAAAATGCTGTACAGATGCTACATTAAATATGGACGTGTAAACCTTAAACGCCCTGGCCTAATAGATCTTTGAAGAATTTATGACGCCTAACCCATATCTGTAATCGTCAACATATATACATTCCACGTAAAATTTATATCTGTGTTTCAGATATATCAACACACTAAAACTTTGTATTACAATACTTACTGGTCCATCAGTCACCAACGTCAAACGCAAAGTTCCATCTACATTCTGAGCAGCCGCCAAATTGAAGATTTCTATTCTGATAAAGTGTAATACATATGCAGTGTAATTTAAGTTCACTGCATTTAAAGGTGAAATCGGGATTACCGCCTTACGTTTTCATATAGTCGCCATTTTGGTACTGTACAATCAATTGTTTATTTTACTTAGTCACTCTTTACCAACAACATATTGTTACTATGGAATCCGAAAGTTTTTTTTCATCCCCCATGCCACCACATGTCCTTGTGGACTTCGTGGTCCTCCCTCCTGGGCATGGCAGGAGTGTAACCGACTTCTGATGTTGGGACGCCCATTTGGCGCAGTTACGTTGTCCCGATGATGTGAGTGGTGATATAGGAGGATGCAGTGCCAGGAGGGCCCTTAAACCTAAATTCTACCAACCTACCCAGACCATGGTCACCGCGGGAATCCTTCTCTTCAGAGAAAATTCCCACGGTAGTGCTGGGAATCGAACCCGGGACCTCATGATTAGTAGTCAGATACTCTGATCACTAGACCACGAGGCTGGTCTGGAATCCAAAATTAGAAATATGAATTCGTCTATGTTAGAAGGATGTTCAAACCAAATTTTACGTCTATCGGTCAATTTGTTAAAGAGTTACTAAGTGAAAACTCCAGATAATTAGTGCACGATTTTATGTAGCCTATACTTTACTGAGAAATTTGTGACAGTAAACATTTTTTTCACAAAATAAAGGAGAAATACTTCGATTCTCATAGATACGTGTTACATAGAGATGTCTCCCTTTGAAAAAGAAAAATGTGCTATCAGTTTTTCATTTGTTTTGTCGATTACGACGTCGTTTCTTCTTCCTCTCCTTTTCCTCGCCCCCTTTTTAGAGCTTTATCTCCGGGGAACAAAGTTATATAAGCAAATAAGGCAGGCACGTTGTAGCACACACATTTTTTTTACATTACACCATTTCTTTCTACATTTTGTACCGTTTAATTTGAAATTAAGACACGTCTGCTGACACGGTAGGCGTCGAAATAACTGTCCTTCTTCAAGTTCACTAAGAAACAAACTTACAACTGCATCTCATGCAGAATAAAAAAAATGTAAAGAGCAAAGGTACTCCTACGATTAATTAATCAACAAACTATGTACATATGGGAAGTCTAGACAGCGTAGTAAGTCTTTCCTCCAAAGTTCCTGGTAGATATTGGGGCCCACACCGTCCTATTAAATTGGTAGATGGTTTCTTTCCTTGGGGCTAAAGCGGCTGTAGCATGAAGTTCGCCACTCGCCTCCACTTGGTGCTAGGGCTAAGAATGAGCGTTTGCGTAAGCCATGCAGACCGTTGATACTCCTGTTGTAACTCGGTGTCCATTGTGTAAGAGGCTGGGTGGGCCCCAGGGCCGGTCTGGACGGGTACGGAAAATCTCGCCCCCCATGGGATTCGATCCCCGGACGTAGGGCGTATGGTTGCGGCCGTTCGAGTGCTGGGACTGCGGGTTCGAATCTCGCCTGGGCATGGACATTTGTCGCTTGTGAGTGTTGTGTGTTGTCAAGTTGAGGTCTCTGCTACGGGACGATCGTTCGTCCAGAGGAATCTTATTGTGTGTGTGTTCGTGTGTGTGTGTGTGTGTTCTTGAGTGTGATCAGTTGCAACAATAACCCTCTGCACTTACAATGAGTAGGTAGAAGAAGTCATATTAAGAAATAAAGACGTGTTTAGTGACGTAACGCTACGAGAAACATCAGTTTATAATTTTTCTGTGTAACAGTAACACAACATCTGTAAAGGTGAATATACATCAGCAAAACAAAGATGGTGTCAATTATGTTTGAATAAATAAAACGGGACACTTTTGAAAACCGCTTGTGCTTCAGTTCGCTACGTCTTTACCTTTTTACTGCTCGACGCTGTCAGCACCAAAAGCTATATACAGGATCGAAGGGAAGGGTGATTAGTAAACTGTGAATTGGAAAGGATGTTGAAGAAACCAGTCGCAGCGTAATTGATAGGCTATAACAAAATCTGCCTAAAGTCGCTGAGGAATACATCTAGACACTTCAGCTTCCGGTGTTTAGTCTGCATTCGAACCGTATACTCCCAGAACATATCTTTAAACTTACTTGCCCAGTTTCCACTTCCTTTATAGGCCTAAAAATGTGCTTTACACATACGCTAAATGCCTGCCATATACAGGGTTATTCAAAATGATTGTCGGTGTTTTAACAACTTGTCATACACAATACACTTGAGATAGGAGTATATGTATTTTTTTATTTAATTTTTGTTACATACATTACAGGTGCTCTATATGTGCATCCTTTGTGATTCTACAAACATCAACACGATAATCGAGTTCGTTCCAAACTGTCTGCAACATGTCAGCGGCAATTATCGATTATCGTGCTGATGTTTGTAGAATCACAACGGGTGCACATACAGAGCACCTGTAAGATATGTAACAAAAACCTGGAGTCTAGGAAGTGTGTCATCCCCGTTGTGTGTGTGTGAAATTTGGAAATTGTATATAGTCAAACACAACTGTGTCACATAGGTGTATTTAGCCCGTATATAGAGATCTCTACACCATGTGCGCGCGAGCAATGCATATAGTAAGATCATAAGCCTGTTCTCTTAAGTCGACCTGAAGATGGCCAGTACGGTCCGAAACATGTAGTTGTCCATTTAGCCATTAAATGCATCTATGTTACACAGTTGTGTTTAACTATATACAATTTCGAATAAACCTGGAGTGTTGTTCTATTAAACAAAAAATACATATACTCCCATCTCAGGTGTATTGTGTATGACAAGTTGTTAAAACCCCGACAATCATTTTGAATAACCCTGTATTTGTGTTTTCCTAATCACAAAGGAAGCATGAAGTTCAAGACATTTCTAGTTTCTTTACTTGGGGTTAGCCCGCGTCCAGTTCCCAGGCCAGAGAATCTGCACGCTACGTAGGTAATTGGACTAATAAACCTGGTAAATATTCCCTGTACAAGGTAAAGGTGAAGGTCACCTTAGAACAGGCCACAAAGGCCCAGAGGGGGAGCCTACTGAATCAAAATCCTGAAACCAGTGTTTGCATTGTGACATTACAAACAAAAGAGCTAGATGATCGCATAAACAAGGGCGTTGAATTCTGAGAGCTTAGTTGTAATACAATGAGAAAACTGCTGCTGTAGTTGTAGTTTTTCTCGCACGACATCGTGAATGATACCGATGTCATCTCTGGAAATCGTCTGTCCCTCTTCATTCACTCAACCTCTAACTCAAATTCTTTCCAAAGGAATAGCTCTTTGAAAGATACTTCGGTTTCTATTGTAACTTAAACTTAATTGGAAATTTCATTCCTCCTCACAAAGGAACCGAATGAAGAAGAGACGGGACATGCTTCTTGATAGCGAATTCAAACGGCGTTTAGAATAAGACAAAACAAGACAGATGTGCCAAAAATGCCTGATCGACCTTCATTTATCGATTGTGGTGGTCAGCTGAGGGGTCGTTGTTAGTCTGAGGACGACACGACGATGGCTTCGAGTATCGTGCTGGCATGTTGGAGACGTGACCAGGGCCCAAAATGAAATTTAGTTATATGTTTTTATTTTATTTCGTGCGGCAACTCTACAGTGTCATTTATGATATGAATTGTGGTTGTGACGTCATGTCGGCGGCTAGTGTCCAGCTGACACCAAAAACCCTGACATTTCCTGCAAATTTGAATATTGCAGGTGTGTTCGTTTTTCATTCTCCAATTTGTGGTTCTACACACACATGTTATTTTATTAGCAAGAGGTACAATTTGAACACCAAAACTGAAATTCAAAACCACACACACACAAAGAGAAATTGTTATAACTCCAATCTTCCTGTATATTGCAAGGCAAATTGTCCCTCATTTCCAGTCTCTTATTTAAAAACATTCTTATAATGTTAATCAAAAGATGAGGCACAAGCCTAATAATAATAATAATAATAATAATAATAATAATAATAGCCAATGTACTGCAGAATAAAAATTTCAAACTGTACTGGAATTGCTGCACACATACGGACAAACAATACTTTTTAACCGAACCTAACATAATTTTTATGAATAAGAAAACAAAGAAGATTTTTTGATAGACATAGCTGTCCCGAATACACACAATCTCGCCCAAAACAATAACCGACAAACAAAACAAGTACCAAGAACTGGCGAATAAACTTTGTGCTATGTGGAAGCAAAAAGCAGCAAAAGTGATCGCGATAGTAATATTATCTAAGGGAGTAAAACCAAAGTCACTATCACAAAGTCTAACAAGACTTAACTTGCACCCGAATACGCATTCACAAATGTAAAAAATCTGTAATTCTTGGCACATGTTCAATTGTAAGAAACTTTCTAAAGTATATATAAGACCACCGAGCCTAATCCTGTTGATTACAGCATTCCAGGATAGGTGATTATTTCCCAGCCAAAACTGAGAAGTGAGAAATTCGGATAATAATAATACTTGGCCTCAAGAAAACCACAGTAATTCAGAACTGGGTTGAAATGAACCGCGAAATAGGTTGCAATCGTAAGAATACATGAGCGATTTCATTGGAGCAGAGTCCTGGTTGAGAATATTTTTATTTTTAAGCAACATGCGAGGTCGGAATTCAGTGACCTAAATCTGCTTTCCAATTTGGAAACACTAATACCTGGTTTTATATCAACTATTTTAACGACTCAGTATTTAACCAAATTGATGCACAAAATTTGTTTCACAATAAATTTTATTTCATGCCTCTACATGTTTCGAGCACATGTGCTCATCATCAGGAGGTCAAAATTGCACCTATAGGTGTGATGATACCAGAGGCTGTGTAATGCAATTTTGACCTCCTGAAGATGAGCACATGTGCTCGAAACATGTAGAGGCATGAAATAAAACTTACTGTGAAACAAATTTTGTGCATCAAGTTGGTTAAATACTGAGATAAATATACTGCGATGCACGGTCAGCAAAACGT
>Ga0131853_10025860_pt1 | contig 10569 bp, 7 predicted proteins | sample TergutLab28metaG_FD_92764 | JGI IMG/M metagenome (GOLD analysis project Ga0131853, IMG submission 92764) | Labiotermes labralis P1 segment gut microbial communities from Petit-Saut dam, French Guiana - Lab288 P1 (version 2) (version 2) | ecosystem: Host-associated > Arthropoda: Insects >... | reverse complement strand
TGTGTGTGTGTGTGTGTGTGTGTGCGCGCGCGCGCGCGCCTGTCCCTGCATTTTTTGAGTGCGTGGACTGTTTTAGCAAATTTTCTTCATTCTTAGAATAGGCCCGCGTAAATGTCTTATGCTTTAATCGTGACACACACATGAATTCATATATTATGGAGGTTTATTTAAACACATGTGGCGAAATTGTCAGTGTTCATATTGCATGTAAGAGTTCTTGTTTCGGAATATAATAACACAATTTAAACCAAATTTACCAAACAGTGTGCTGTCCATGGAATTTCCGTCTTTCTGACACATGTCAGTGGTCATAAGTACATTTGCGCGATGCTTTGTAACTTGTGATCAGCCTAGTCGATACTGGCCACACTACTTCCTTTAGTTGAACTTGTGTATCGATTATAAGCCAAAACTATTTGTGGTACTAGAACATGACGTGTTCGAGTTATTCGCGCGGAGTTAGGGCTGTCTACCTGACTTCTGTTAGATATTGAACTCTCGAAACCGTAGACTGTGTGTATGTGTGCATTCTCGCGCGCGTAAGGCGGATTTGCTTATGGACGCGGTAGTTCTTTTCTGCTTAAGATTTCCTCGTTGAATCTTAAATGAGATAGAGTTCGTTCTTAAGTTGCTACAAATGCTGCCGTTCTGGAGATTTTTTTTTTCGGTAGTCGGAGTGGACTATTTTCGTGACAGGTCAGCTTGTCTTCCATATTTTTCCTCATGAACGCCGACTGTTAGCATTAATATTACTGAAATAATGGCAGAACTTGACCGTATGCTTGATAGCAGTTTTCTGTTTAATAGTGAGGTTTCAGGGGTCATGGAGATTCCAACCCGCCGTTATTATATGTTGAACCAAATGAATAAATATTTGGTAGGCAGCACGGAAACCCATATCTCCCAGCTAGATGAGATTCCAGAATTAATTGTAATTCCCGAGAGGAACAGAGAAAACCTCTTTTAATGCCCTGCACCTGTCCACTTTCAGCTGAGCTTGGAATCGGATTAAAAGTTTATTCAGCAACTTTTTTTTTTGTATGGGAGGCACGGAAAGTAACGAATGTGTGTCCTTATAAGCCATATTTTGTGAGTGGGCTGTATGTTTTTCAAAAAGCTGCTCTGTTATTCCTTTCGTTGCTAGCGTTTTCCTTAACTTTTTTTTTTTTTAACTTTACAGTTTCAGTCTAAAACTTCTGACGTACAGCGTGTCGATATGTTGATTGATTTTTGAGTTTTGCATTTTTTTGTGAAAAATACTAATTACATCTAAACAGCGTTTAAATTTGGAAGTGAAGCTTGGGTACTGAAGAAAAGAGAGGAACAACGTTTAGAAGCAGTACAGATGAAATTTTTGAGACACTTACTTGGAGTAACAAAATTAGACAAAGAAAAGACTCAATGTATTAGGCAAAAAACGTTAGCACAGAACATAGTGAAGGAAATAAAACAGTACCAGAAAAGGTGGCTACAACATGTACAGAGGATGGACACAGACAGACTACCAAAACAAGCACTGCAATAGAAACCAAAAGGACGAAGGAACATAGGACGACCGAGGAAGAGATGGAGGGACCAACTTCATCTTGAGGATCAAGGAACAGGAAACACGCCTAACTCTTCAGGAACATGCTGATGATGATGATGATGATTAAAAATACTGTTGTAAACGGAATGATGTGCCGAACGCAGTAGTTTCATGGTAGTACGCTAGCTTCTTGTGTGGTAGGTTCGCGGCTGATTTCGGTTCTGAGCACAGCTGTCGTTACTGACCCGTGATGTTGATTAGTAATACTTAAGGAGCTCCTAAATATGCATTTATCTCCAGCCTCTTTGTACGTACCTTTGTTTTGGTTATCATATTCTTTCCGCCACTTCATTCAACACACCTCCAGTCATGCTCTCCACTTTGGGAGAAAGATCAGCTTTTACACCCATATAGAATGGGTCGTATCATGGGCGTTTATATTTTAAACTTTTATACACCATGTGAATGTGAACAAATGTTGTAAAATATAGTAAAATAAATAGGTTTTCAATCTTAGTAACAAGTTAATGAGTCGTGTCTGTTATCATTTCAGTGATTATACAATAACCAGTAAGTGGTTTATTTACTGTATTCCATATTTCGATCGCTACGTTTCCTCGTACTTTAATTGCTTTCTATCATCTGCGTGTTGCTTCTTTTGTTAAAAAAGCTTTTGTTTGTATTCGTCTCCTCTTTAGAAGAATGTGACTTCATAAGTACTGCTGGCTTGTTACACAGAGACAGCATTCATCTACTGTCTTTGCCCTCACTTGTCCAAAGAAAGGAGCTGTAAGGAGCAGAAGTTTATTTTGTTACATTTGACTTTGACACCTTGAAGACCGTCGTTTGTTTGAGTGATACGTAAAAGTAAATTGTGTATCTCACAGAGAACACACTTTGCGGTCATTATAAAGACCAACCGGTCAATGAAGTAATTGGCGTTTATTGTAAGAACCATACAAAGTACATCAATACATTGTGTGGCAAAATTCGGAATGTCTTTATGTTACAGCAGGTGGTATTTTGTACTTGTTATTGGCCTTCAAGCGGTTAACCATGAGTGTTGGGCTTACATTGGTAAGGGTTTTCCGTTCCTGATAGGATCGTCTTTTTACCTTTGCGATGTTGAAATTAGTTCCCCTGCGTTGATTAGATCAGTTATGAGCACTGAATTGGAGAGAGCAGCTGTGCCATCTTGAGAAACGGGAAAGAGAATGCTCAGTCATCTGTTTTTTGCCACAAGAGTGCTCCAGCTCTGAAAAATTGTAACACTAAGGTAGAATCGCTAAGCAGCGCAGTCTACGTAGAAGGGGTTGGGATTGGAACTAACAAATACGAAGTGTAGAAGCAGGGTTACTCTTAAAGCAGTTGTCATTTTGCGACAGCAGTTTGATGTGTCATTGTGTAAGTACTAGGCAACATTATTTAACACACTTTTGCCATTTATCTTCATAATTTTTTTGGGACTGTCAGATTATATCGGCAATCTCGGAGTCATTTTTAAGATGTGCGTAGAGTTAATTTATTTGGACCGGTGGTCACCCGATCACCATCATCTTTGCGAATGTCGCGCAACGTGGACAGTCCATCGTGCACAGCACTGCGCTACTGTGGTGCGGTGTATCTGCCGCATGATCTGTCTCTTAACTTTTGTCATTGGCGCTCATTGCAACGTTACTTCATACTGTGGGTAAAGACGAACTAAGTTTTACGGAACCAATAATATAAACAGCCAACTAGGTGCAACAGTAACAAATTTTATTGATAATTACAATCAGCTCAACGTGTTTCGGGCGATAATTTCGCCCATCCTCACGAGCACTAGACTGTGTTTACAGCTTATGGTATAATGCACTGACTATGCTGCCTGCTGGTGACAAGGGTGAGGTGGAGTTCCACCTCATCCTTGTCACGGTCACACAAACACCAGATTTTGCGGAACCGTTAATTTTCTATGGGGACTTGAATAAAGGAGAGTTAGTAGGTTTAGATTTATTTCTCATGGTAGGATGTTTCAGTATAAGAAACAGAAGAGACAACATTTTGAAGTCGTGCTGCGTACTTGATTGGCATGTTAAACGAAAGATCCCTTGCTTAGTTGCGGACGTCATAATGTATTATTGCTTGGTACCTGAAACATCATTACTATAACTAAGTTATACAATGGAGTAGGAACGGAGAAAGGAAGAGAGGTTAAGATCATTGCAGTAGTATCTTCTCTTTAATCCTAAGTGGCCCACGTAATCTATTTTTAGGAAGGTGGGGATTAAAAAAGAAAAACGTAACCGAGTAGATGAGGAAACAGAGAAAGAAAGAAACTAATATCAAGGGAGAAGGTGAAGAAGTGTGATAAACAGCATACAAGACACTGTATGAAATACTTTGAAAGAAAGAAGACAAAGTGATAAATGTATGAATAAGTAAGATAATGCAAAGAATGTAAGGGGATAGAAGGCGTTAAAAATAGAAATGTTGAAAGGGAAATGAATGTTTCATGGCTTTATTGTACCCCTGTGATCTCTGGAAATTGCTGGTTTAGCCACTTGAGGTTATCTGAGGCAGGCAGCGGATGTGAGGAGTGAGCTCGTTGAAGCTTTCTTTCCCTTCCTTTTAGAGTTGGCAATTGCAGAAGAAAAGTGACAGATTGCTTTCTTCCTTTTCTGCCTTATTTGTTTTTTTTTGTGCTGCGTTCGGCTTATTACGTGACATTAATAACACAAGCTTTTCTGCCAGTGCCCAATTTGTCACTGTTTTTGATGGAGTTCTAACATCAGTAAATTGAGTACCCAACTGGAGAAATTGTAAATAATATGGAAACTATTTTTATGATCTAATGTTGGATTGAATTTTGGTCGCATATTAGGCAGCGGATCTGCCTGAATGCAGGCGTTAACTACGGAGAATGAATGGAGTTTGATGTAATTCTGTATTGAAGTTACCTGCTATAACGAAATTTAGGCTAATAATCGCCAAATTGGACAATGTGGAAGTCCTTGACGCGAATTGCATTGACGACAGTTGGACCTAAAGGTTTAGTCCTTAATAACATAAGTGCATTTTTTGTGGATATTTTATTCTCTCTTTTTGTAGATGAATCTGTATTGGTTATTGATTATATGTTAAATTAAAGACAAAGTCAGTAACTCAAATTGTATATCGGTGAATGAATGAATGAATGAATGAATGAATGAAAGAATGATTGAGAAGAATGAATTAGAAATGTGGAGGAACGACGTGATCGTGGCCTAAGTTAAGACACTATCGCGGCGTTTGCCTGAATGGACTGAAGAAACCCACGAAACATCACGGGCAGAATTGTATTCCGGTCGACAATCGAAGGGGCATTTTTAACAAAGCAGGTCTAATGCCTGACCTCTTGTGTCTACTTGCTTGGTAACCGCCAACGTTGTAATGCATCTCATGAATAAGGGTGTCTAAGCTTTCGTATGTGACATCCACTCTGCATTTTACTATCACTTTATACTGTCCTAGGTTTGCGTACATGGCCGGAAGGGGAATTTAAAAATACTGACTTCGCCGCCGGCTTCCGGTGAAATTTGAATCCCCCTCCCCCACCCCCCACCCTCTGAATAAAAGTCATGCTTTGCGCCGAGACGGCAGTAGGTGAAATGGAACCAAATAGACGGATTTAGCATTGTTCTTTTTAACAACTGTATATAAGAATTAAATCTATAGTTGCGCCGCGTTTTTTCGGCCCTAGCCTTTGTGCAATGTGTATCGGACATGCGTAGTTTTTAAGTTTGTTAGCCCATTTTAAGATGCGTAGTTGCAACAAACAGGTTCTGATCTCTTTAAGGACTCTGTTTACGTATACACATTAACGGGCATACTTTTCATCTTCCAGCTTTCATTTTTTACACTTTTATCACTCTGTGGAGCTGATTAAAATATCTTTGTAATCACCTAATCGAAATATCACACAATTTTCCTCTTTGGATTCGGTGGTGGTAGAGGATCTTCTCTTTAATCAAGGAATCTTCACATACTTGGGGAAGATAACTTGATGTCTAAATTGGGAAGGACTGTTAAAAATGGACGACATGAGTGCAGTGGATGCGAGAAAATCATATGCCTGAAACCAGCAGTTACGATTTTTTTTTTCCGAAACAGGGATTAGGCCTATCTTAACCCAAACCATACGAGGAAAAAGAATATGTACAAAGGCGTTAACGACTATGTATAATATTTTGCTCACATCGAGCAAGTAGATACGTACCTCTTACATGTATACATGCATACATACATGGCAGGTGAGGATCATCTTTGAACTTCGCGCATAGTAACGCAACGAAAATGTCACCGCGTGAGAAGAGAAATCACCGTCCTCCCACACCGGAGTTTCAGAATTCTGGACTGTCTCGCTATGTAGATTGGTATGATTTTTTTTTTTTGCACGTAGATGAAAGGCGTCGAACAGAGAGAGGACGGACGTGTATGCGACGAATAATGTAAAAATTTACATACAGCGCGTACGGATACAGGAGGCAAGGGACGAAACGGGAGAAGTTTTAATTAACAGAGATCATCACTGTCGTTGAAACACAGCACATGCGCACATTTTCGCTTCGGTTTGAAAGGAAAACTCTCTAGGATAGTGAATTTTTTTAGTTCATGATTCACGAACTATGAAAAGCGAACGTATCAACCAAAGCATCCACTGAAATTAACGGCGATTGGGAATGGTTTTCCGATATGTAAGATTGTCTGTTGTAAAACAGGTATGTTATAATGTCGAATGTTATGTTAAAAAACTCGGTCTTACGCAACACATATACAAGTCTTCAAGGTTACTAGTTTCGACTCTGTTAATAAATTATCATCATCATCATCATCTTTTTCTTCTTCTTCATTATCATCATCATCATCATAATCTTCTTCTTCTTCTTCTTCTTCATCTTCCATTGGCACCACAGCTCACTGTGGGCTTTGGCCTGTCGAATAATGTCCTTCCATTTTTTCCTATCTGCCACTAACGCTCTCCATCTTCTCACTCCCAGCACTTGAAGATCTCTTTCTACTTCCTCTTTCCATCTTTTCCCGGGTCTCCCCCTTCTTCTCGTCCCTTCCAGCTCTTGAGTGAAGATCTTTTAGGGCATCCTATCCTCCTCCTTTCTCACTAGGTGACCTAACCAGCTTATCCTTTGCCCTTTTATCCATTTTACAATATTTTCTCCTTTGCTCATCTCTTCTAGTTCTCGATTCGTCCGACTTTTCTATTCCCCGTTTACATATTTAGGACCATATATTCTTCTAAATATTTTTCTTTCAAAAATTAGCAGAGCTTGTTTTTCTTTCTTCGTCAACGTCGCATGCTTCCGCTCCATACGACACTACCGGTTTAATAAATCGTCAAACCTCTTGTTATCAAGAGCGTTCCAGTGAAACTTATCCATGCGTACAAGATTAAGATCTCATTCCGTTACAGTATTCGTTAATAATTTATTGAAATAAACAAATAAGATATGATTAGAATTGTGGAATATGGAAAGGTTTTTAGTGCTGTCGTTTCAAATATAAATAAGCGTAAATATGAATAAAAATGGTAGGCATTACATTACGTCTGATGTGTTGAAGCATACGTCTGTCTTGACAGATGACGGGTCTTCTACACATCAGATATTGTGCTTCAGCACATCAGAGGTAAACATACGTGTCCTTCTACACATCAGATGCAACAAGACAGACGGGCGCTTCATCACATCAGATGTAACAAGATAGACGGGCGCTTCAGAACGTTAGATGTAATTCCTACCGTTTTTATTCGTATTTTAAAATGTATCCAATGCGTTCCTAAATTGGTTGTACCAAAGCAAGTTAGTGAAAACACAGAAAGTAGAAATCTTACAGTATTATGATATACGAGTATATCACAAAATGCAGTATATGTTTAAACTTTATCTACAGATATTCACACGTGTTCATTGTGGCTTCCTTATGTCACGCCGCAGATGTCCCATCTGTATGCGATTTCGTCCCAAATCATATGAATCGTGCCCGCATCTCTGGTCGCAACCGCTTCTCTTATCCGTCTCCGTAGTTCTTCCAAACTTCCAGGAAGAGTTGGAACATAATCTTTGGTTTTAATATATCCCCACACAGAAAATTCCAGGGGTGTTACATCTATCGTTCCACCACGTCCAATCCAGGCAACCACCGTGCGGTGGGGCAGAAAGTAACCTCGCGATGGACGTGCGGGGGTGCCTCATCTTGTTGCAAAATGAAATCTCTGTCCATATGTTGCTGTAGCTGTGGCGTGGGATAGTTTTTCAAGCATGTCCAGGTAACTAATAACAAGTTACAGTTGGTTCGGAGAAGAAGAAAGGACCGTACACTTTCACAGAACTTACAGCACAAAAAACTTTTAGTTTTGGCTAGTCCCATACACATTCTTCGATCTCACTTGGTTTCTCTGTACCCCATATTCTTATCTTATGACGATTAACCTTACCACTCAGATGAAAAGTAGCCTTATCAGTAAACAGTTTTATTCAGGTAATCATCTTCTTTTTTAATTTTGTCGAAGGTTTCACCACAAAACTCGTGTCGTTCTTCTTTGTCACCATCCCTCAAAGCTTGCACCAATTTTAATCTATATGGCTTGCAGCGGAATAGTTTCTTCAGAATATTCCACACTCTGGTCTTGGGGACGACCAACTTCAGACTGGCGCGCTTGGTTGATTTTCGTGGACTGCGAACGAAGGCCTGCCGCACATTTGCTATCGTCTCATCTGCAACACAAGGTCTACTCTGGCCTGGCTCCCTGTGAGATACACAGCCAGTTTCAACGAACCGATTGTACCACGCTAAATTAGGCATTCTTTGGGGTGATTTTTGTAATACTTGTTGGTCCTGATTTTTCTCTGAACGCAAGTGGGCTATTGCGATTCGTGATACCACAAACACCACTGTGCGCGCTCCTCACCGGTATACGTCTTCATGATGACTGGCAGGATTTCTAAGCAGCGCGGCACGAGTGGAATGCCATCTGGCGGCTTGAATGAAAACTTGAGGACTTGGCGCAACTTTTGAAACGTACCTGACCAAATTCTCACTTCTAGTTCAGAAATGATGACAGCAGATTTTTATGTAACTAATTTAGGAACGCCCTGTATTTAAAACTGTAGCACTGAAACCTTTCTGTACTCCTTCATTTTATCCGTATTTCATTTTATGACGAATGTTGTAAAGAAATGAGATCTCAATCGTATATACAAGGATGAATTTCACTGGATGGCTTTTGACAAAAGGGTCTGATGATGGCTTGTTAACAAAGCCGAGACTAGTGACCCGGAAGACTTGTATGTGTGTTGTGTAAGACTGTGTGTTTTAAAATAGCATTTGAAGAAAACACAGTGGGGATGAATCGCCGTAAGGTATAAGGTCGGGTTTTAGGGTTGGGCTCTCAAATTCGAAAGCCGGTCTTGTACCTCTGTTATCCTAAGGTGATTCGTACTGTACCATTATGACTAATACTAATACTAATACTACTAATAATAGTAATGGTAATAAAGATATACACAAAAAGGAGGGTCTTTTTTAATTATACCACTACACACTGGCCGCGGAAATTTGATAACGATATCTTTTTATTTGAAAATGTTTCACTGGCATATTTACTTTTAATTTTGTTTGGTACTAGTCATCGTTATATTTCTACTCTTAATTTTGTTTGGTACTAGTCATCGTCATATTTACTTTTAATTTTGTTTGGTACTAGTCATCGTCATATTTCTACTTTTAATTTTGTTTGGTACTAGTCATCGTCATATTTACTTTTAATTTTGTTTGGTACTAGTCATCGTCATATTTATACTTTCGAAAAACGTCATTCATGATCGCGGTCAGCCCACCTCTCCAATTATGTCATTAGAATCATAAGTGTGCACCTGTAATCTTTCGCGGTATTTATTAAATACCATCCCGAATATGTGGGATTTTGTAGGAGCACAGCGCAACAGGTATTTACATTGTATCTATAACGTATGTAATGAATTTGTTTTGGCCAAATCTGGCGGCACGCTGATCACAAAAAAAAAAAAACTACGAAAGTGTAACACGTGCAGATTTAACTTTTCTTGTATTTTGTTTGTGTGCGAGACGTAAGTTATATATTACTGTTACGAAATTTGAAATAAAGACTCTATTTAAATGACAAATCTATTTATTTACCAACCAGAGACCATGTAGGCCTACTCACGTGCTGCCGCGATACATAGTTCTTCAAGCATTCACCAAGCGATGCTGGTCTAGTTTATTAAATATGTGTATGAAAAGTGATCATCAGAGATTTCTTCAACACTGTGAGATGATGCAAATTTTTTGCCTGCAGATTTAGAACCAGCATATCAGAATTGATTTGGAAAGTCAGTTATCTTCTGTGTTATCCATCGTACTGTGCTATGGACGTAGGTATTCAGGCACGCAATAGATGTTATATTGTTTTTGCATCGAATTTTGGATCCAGTTAACCAGGTATTATTCTTCCTACTCCACTGCAGTCATTTCAGGTGTATTTACAAAATCGGCTTATTTTGTACCCTAGGTCCAGTCAGTGCCTCATGAATTCAGACCGAATGTTGCGGCCAAGTGAGTAGTGTCTTCTTCTTCTTCTTCTTCTTCTTCTTCTTCTTCTTCTACCTCAGCTGTACAACTCTTTGTGAGTTTTGGCTTGCTCAATTATTCCTCTTCATGGTTTCCTTTCCTGTGCTTTCCGTTTCCAATTATTTACTCCCATCTTCCTCAAATCGTCTCTCACGTCATCATCCCATCTTAATCTTGGCCTTCTTTTCGGTCTTGTTGCGTGTGATTTCCATTTATAAATGCTTTTAACTACTCTTTCATCAGACATTCTTTCAACATGTCCCGCCCAACTCAGTCTCTTACTTTTAATGTGCCTTACTATATTTATTAAAACCAACTAATTGCACATACTTGTCAAACCATTTAAAACCACATTATTGGATTAAAATGGATTTAAAATATCTCCTACATGTTTCAATCCCTCTATGGGATCATCCTCA
>Ga0131853_10025859_pt1 | contig 10569 bp, 10 predicted proteins | sample TergutLab28metaG_FD_92764 | JGI IMG/M metagenome (GOLD analysis project Ga0131853, IMG submission 92764) | Labiotermes labralis P1 segment gut microbial communities from Petit-Saut dam, French Guiana - Lab288 P1 (version 2) (version 2) | ecosystem: Host-associated > Arthropoda: Insects >... | reverse complement strand
CCTTATGTTGTTTATGCCCCGCGCATCTCCCCCTATTCGAAAAGATCACCCGAATAGGGGGGGGTGGGGGGATTTATTGAACATAAAATGTGTGTTTCTTTCGCTTTTCTCTATAACTTCTGTCTGAAACATTTCTCATTCTAAGAGGAATTCAGCAAGATCTTGTCATGAATGCACAAACGTCTTCATGTAATGTACCCGTTATTCTTGTCAGATTTTGATCAAAATTGAATGTTCTTGACAATTTTCCAAAAGCATTCGAAAAGTCCGTCCGGTGGGAGCCGAGTTGCTTCATGCGGACGGACGGACAGACATGGCGGAACTAACAGTCACTTTTCGCAATCTTGCGAACGCTCCTAAAAAATGAATCTACAACACATACGAGTATAAAGATTCAGCTCTACCGTCCAGAAAACGCGATGTGCCTAAATCAATGTTGTACAAGAATAGCTGCTTATTGCACGAATAGTATGAAACACTTAAGTACTCTGTGGAAAAAAATGCAGAGTTCCTGTTCTTAAACTGGTGGTAAATACAGTAACCGCGCGGTCTAAGGCGTAGGTCTGCGGCCAATTGCCTGCTGAGATCGTGGGTTCGAATCCCATCGGGGGCATGGATGTTTGTCTGTTGTAAGTGTTGTGTGTTGTCAGGTAGAGGTCTCTGCGACGAGCTGATCACTTGTCCAGAGGAGTCCTACTGACTATGGTGCTTCGTTGTATGTGATCTAGAAACTTCAAGAATGAGGAGGTTATGGTCCGCGTTGGACAGCAGGGCCACAGAAGAAAAAAAAACAGTAACCACAGCTATCTTCATGCTTTAGTGGCCAAATCCCCTGAATAAGTGGTATGACTCGTGATATCAGGCTTATGTTGCGGTGTAAACAAGATCTGTACTATTTTAATATTTTCATTGTTACACCGTGCAAGTTGTCGAGTCACTCAATTATTATACCGACTAATGCACTTATATAAAATTTACACATTAAAACACTAAAACTGCTCCGACATGTTTCGGCCCTAAGACCATCATCAGAGAGCTGTATTTCTTTGCCTTGCTAAAGTCACATTAAAAACCACATTAAAACCAGTCATAAATTAACTTCGTTGTACTAGTACGGTAGCATGCCATGTTGTGTAATGTTATGTTGTGAAGAGTGCCTTGAACATCCATAGCAGGGTACTCTTCGCAGCATAACATTACACAGCATGGTAAGCACAAATCTCACATCAGTCCAAGAAGCCTAATTATTTGAGTACAAAGTTTATTCTAGTATTTAATTGACAATACTTACTTGGTATAATTTATATTACAGGCATGCTGCCACAATATCCTACTAGTACAACGAAGTTAATTTATGACTGGTTTTAATGTGGCTTTTAATGTGACTTTAACAAGGCAAAGAAATATAGCTCTCTGATGATGGTCTTAGGACCGAAACATGCCGGAGCGGTTTTAGTGTTTTAATGTGTAAATTTTATATAAGTGCATTAGTTGGTATAATAATTGAGTGAGATCTGTACTCTTTTGAGATTTTACATGGCACAAAATGGTAGTTTATTACCGACGTTTCGGGACAACGTATTGGTCCCATCTTCTTCTTGAGCTGCTTGACCCCTGAAGACGGGACCGATAGGTTGTCCCGAAACGTCGGTACGAAACTACCATTCTACGCTGCGTCGAATCCCAAAAGAATGCAGGTCTCGTCTAGTATGACGTTGTACAATACCGTATTAAAGAAACGGCACTCTTCTACAGTAAATAGAGCGCTGGATTGATTATTGGTCCTGAATCAGCTCATCCCAAGACACCCTGAGACAGACAGGGTTATAAAGCATGAAATAAAGGGTATGAAATCGATAGTGATTAATCGGAAGTTGATGCTTCTTTGTTACCGGAACTGTCAATCTTCAGTGACCTTTAGGACCAAACGAGAAAGCTGGAGAACAAAAGAGCGACCGTGAGAACGCAGACTGCTTCCATACCGACCACACCCCGAGTCACACAAAGCGAACTGTGCCTGTGTGACGAAACAAAACAAAAAAAAAAAAAGCAGTTCCGCTCCAAATGCCGGTTTCAAAATCTCGATGCTTGCACATTATGATGCGGCTTCCGATGCAAATCCGTGCACGCAAGCCACTGCAGCTACAGAACCGGCGTATGTACGCGTACCACGCCATGAAACCACAGCGGAGGTGAAGTTCCTCTCATTCGTAGGCTCGTCACTGCAAGCAGTGAGTGACTGACCTAATTTTTTGGATGCCTTTAATTGTGGCTACTCGTTACCAGACTGGTTGGGTTCTGGAGTTGTTCTGAAGAGTGTGGGGAAGTGGATAAGAAGTCTACGTCCCTTTGCGAAATAATAATTATGACCACCTAGACCTCAACAAGTCACTATAATGATCTTCAACAATGTTCTGCAGCTTTAGATGAAGCTTTGATACACCATGATCAATTTTGCAGACCCCACACATGATTGTCTAAGATGTCTGTCGCCTTATGTCGTCATCGTCATCGTCATCGTCGTCGTCGTCATCAACATCATCATCATCGTCATCGTCGTCGTCGTCATCATCATCATCATCATCATCATCCTCATCATCATGTCTGGCGCTACAGTCCACTTTGGACCTTGGTCTCCCGCACGATCGTCTTTCATTCCTGTCAATACTGGGTCTTCACTCGCCTATATTGGATGCTCATCCTCCTGAGGTCGTCCCGCCAGGTCTGTTACCAGGCGTTTTATTTGTCGCCCTAGCTTCTTCCTGCCATAGATTTCTTCATTCACGATATTTTTGGGTATATGATGATCACCCATACGTTGCACACGACCCAGCCAGCTGATTCTCTTTGATTTGAAAAATCTGACGATGCCAGCATCGCCCAGGATGGATTCGATTTTTTGAGCTGATCTCAGTCACCATTCTCCATTCAGAGAGAGGGGTCCGTAGATTCTTCTGACGATTCTCCCCTCAAAGACTCTCAAGGGTTGTTCGTTTGCAGTTCTCAGGGTCCAGGTTTCAGCTCCATGTGTAACCACAGGTCTTATGAGCATTTTGTACAGTGTCGTCTTAGGTACTATAGAGAGAAAGTGTGACCTACGCAGTTTTCTCAGGCTAAAATATGCAAGATTACCTGCCAATATTTTTTTGGTTATTTCTTCATCTTTATCTCATATGTATTCATTTGAAATTCCTAAGCCGTTCGTATGAAGACAGTCAAAATAGAACGAATATGAGACGTTTAACACGATTACGTTTGTTACTGCTTGAGCATAACAACCAGAATCGCTAAAGGTGAAGATGTCCCTGTGCATGCTATTAAGGCATATGGGGGGAGTAGAGGTATAGCTCAACACATTCTTAATCTCAGCAGTACCTGAACCTGAGCGGTCCGCTTCATGCCCCGGCCGATGTACCTCCAGAAAAAGAACATCGGTACCGATCGAATAGGAGGCTGGGTGTGCTCCGAGGCCTGTCTAAAAATTTATTTGGGGGGGGGGGAATTATTGCCCTTGCCAGGAATCGTACCCCGGATCACACAACCCGTAACCTATCCGCTACCTCGAACAGGACTATTATCTACCGTACTTAAAGAATAATGGGTCACGTGACATAAATTCAGCGAATTAGGACGAGACGTTAGACCTTGGGCACACAAGTTTCAAAAAATCTAGGAGTCACCTCAAAATTCTGGGGATCCAGAAGTGCGAAATAAAGGAAATTCCACACTCAGCATCCACATACATCAGGCGTCGCCCTAAAAAATTATCCCCACGGCGACTTGGCGACCGGGATTTATGTTCTCCTGTGTTAGACTATGAAATTGGGAGAATCGGAAAACCATTTAGCACAATTTAGCACTAATGACACGTTTATGAGTAAATCCGACGGCAGACGCAACAAGACTACTGTCGATTTCCCGCGACTTCCCAATGACACTACACAGGAAGCACAACGTCTCTCCACCACTGGGCCCACTACGAAAGTGCCGAATCCCAGACGAATGGCTGATTCATTCCCATTCCAAAATGAAAAGTTTTGTCTGTTGGACTATTTGGCACGCAGTTTCCTCTTCTTCTTGCACGTACAAATATTTCTGTCAATGTTGTGGTTGTTGTACCGGGGTGCTGATAATTCCTTAGCCCGACCAGGAAGGACAAAAGCTCGGAAACATGTCAGGGACGCGCGTGATTTTAACAACATCGAGATGCGAGCTGTCATAAAATTTTTTCTCCTGCAAGGCAAGGCGCCGAAGGAAATTCACGCCATTCTGACAGAAATATTAGCTTGTTTCCTTCGTGGTCGGGCTAAGGATTTATCAGCACCCCTGTATTGCTCGGTCTGTGACGTGATGTGTCTCTGTAATCTATTGTCTTGCTGGTATCTATGTACTGTTTGATTTCGTATTCGTTCAATATATTTATGAAGCCGGTACAGCTCAGTCGGTATAGCGACTCGCTACGGGCTGGACCGTTCGGGGATCGAATCCCGGTGGGGGAGAGATTTTCCGCACCCGTCCAGACCGGCTCTAAGGCCCACCCAGCCTCCTATACAATGGTTACCGGGTCTTTCCCGGGGGTAAAGCGGCCGGGGCGTGGCGTTGACCACCCACCCCATCTAGCGCTGAGGTTAAAGAAAGAGTAGATCTATGCCTCTACTCCCCCTCTGGGCCTTCATGGCCTGTTATAGGGTGAACTTTCCCCTTACCTTTACCTTTACCTCTATATATTTATAATCTACTTCCATATTACGAGTCACATTCCCTGTGTGATACAAGAAAAATACGCTAAACGTATGAGGTTAATTGAACTGGCTCAAAGTGTGGCTTTCGTTTCTACAGTTGTGAACCTAAGTGTTGCTGCACAAGTCTGAGGTATAAGGTTTCTAACGCGAACGCAGAGTATATTATATTCTTGACATACTGTTTCCTTATATTATAAGCGTGCTGCTATTTTATACCGCGGTAACGCGCTGGTAAAGGTGCTGTGCTACAAATCAGAAGGTCGCTGGTTCGATCCCAGCAGGTGTCATTGATATAAAATCCTTCCGATCGCACTATGGCCCTGGGGTCGACTCACCCTCTAACAGAAATGAGTACCAGGAGCATTTCCTGGGGGTAAAGGCGGCCGGTGGGTAAGGCTGATAACCTTACCACCATCCTGTGCCGTTGTCATGTAATATGGGAACCTGAATTTCTTGGAACCATCTGCGCCACTCCAGGCCTGTAACGGGACTGCTTTACCTTTACTGCTATTCTTCTTCTTCTTTCTGAGGCGCGACAACTTCAGAGAAGTTTTGTCCCTCTCAGCGAGTGACTTCCATTTGGTCCGGTTTCTGATGCAGTCCTTCCAATTTGTTACTTTCATCCTTGTTATGTCGCTCTTTACATCATCCTCCCATCTATATTTTGGTCTTCCTAGCGATCTTGTTAGTGCGGGTGACCACTCATGCACTTTTTTTTTCTACCATGCTGTTATCTGGCATATGATGTACGTGTCCGAACCAACCTAATCTTTGCGCTTTGATATAGTTCGTGATGTTTTTATCACCAGTCAGTCTGTTTAGTTCTTCTTTCGATTTAATCCGCCATGTGCCATCCTTTTCTTTAGTGGGTCCATAGATTCTTCTTAGAACCTTCCTCTCAAATACCCTTAGTTGGTTTTTATATTTTCTTTCAGTACCCACGTTACACAGGCACATGTTACCACTGGTCTCACCAATGTTTTATACATCCGTAGCTTGGAATTCTTAGTCAATAGTTTACTTTTAAATAGGTCTTGATTTGCATAAAATGCCTTGTTTCCTAGGGAAATTCTTCCCTTTATTTTTTCCTCAATTGAGTTATTTCCGTTCACAATTGATCCCAAATATTTGAATGATTTCACCCGTTCTAGGTAGATTTGGGTGATATCAGTTCCATCCTTCTTATGCTGCTTCTTTGTACATCTTAGGCATTTCGTTTTCTGTTCGTTTATGGTCAACCCAACCTGTATTGATATTTCTTTTAGCTCCTTTACTGCTATTATGTACAGCTTTCTTTATCTATCTAACAAGATGTCAATCAACTACACACATACACTAAACAACACACATAGAGTAAACAACATACATAAAATAAACAACACACATACACTAAACAACACACACACATTAAACAACACACATACACTAAATAACACACACACACACTAAACAACACACATACACTAAACAACGCACATACAATAAACAACACACATACAATAAACAACACACATACAATAAACAACACACATAAAATAAACAACACACATAAATAAACAACACACATACACTAAACAACACACATACACTAAACAACACACATACACTAAACAACACACACACACACTAAATAACACAAACACACACACACTAAACAACATAAACATACACCATTTTACTATATTTTAACAACAATGTAAACGTATAATAAAAATTCGATGTTTTAGGAACATGAGATTCGTCGTAGTAAATTACGCGCAACATTTGGTGGTTTTATCATATATTTTCGTAACATCATTGCATATTAATTGTATTTTTGTCATACGACACCCTGATGATGGTCACAAAGGTAACCGAAACGTGTTTGTGAAGAATAATCTGCGATTGGGCATATTCATAAATGTATATTTGTTGATTTCCACATTCGTACCGTGCATCTTAATATTATCAAAGTTAATTAATGCGCTCCCTGATGATGGTGTAACTGTAACGCCGAAACATGTCGAAGCTGTTTTAATATAAATTTTGATGTAAATTTTAATATTGATTTCTGAGACAACTCACTAGTGCATCAGTTTATGGTCACGAAGGTGAAGAAATAAAACTTTGATAGTACATTTGTTGGTTTATCATTTACAACACTGTTTAATGACAGGACATGGACACATACAAAGTTACGCATAATTTGCCCTCTCCATTCACACCTTCCACTGTACAGTGTGGGTACCATACCGTGACGAGTCACTTACACAGCTTCCTTTGTGCGAGTCAGACGCAGTATAATGTTACACACGCGTTGACATTTTGAACTATTTATAAATCAAAAGAGAAATGTTTACGTAATTTAGCTAGAAAACCCTCACGGAAACGAAGGGTTTAGGAAAACAAAGGCGAAAATGAAAGAAACGCTGAAAATTTTTTAAGATAAAAGAGTGAACTGGAGATAACTGATTTAGGACAGGTATTAAGTGGGGAAATTTAGTGTAGATGGGGGTAAATCTCCTAAACCTTCAGGCTTATCAACGACCGCCATTTCTTTATTATCCCAAAAGAAGCACAGTGGTACTGCAATGGTTAATAACATAAAGAGTATGTTGAGATGGCAACTGAATTTATCTGGCTCATAATATGGTCCATGGTGGGCACTTGTTAACACGATAATGAAATTCTGGGGTCTATACATAGAGCGAAATTTCTAGAATTTCTTAGGAATCTTGAAGTGTGTTGGTTTAGTTAACCAGTTAGTTGAAGACGATAAACTGCTAGTCGAAGACCTATGCCACGAAGTCGAGAGGCAGCCAGTGGGATATCTTGGTCCTCCTCCCCCCATTCGGATATCGTGGCTCCACAACAAATGAATCACTCAGTCCGATATCTTGGCTTCACAACGAATGAATCAGTCCGACATCTTGGCTTCACAACGAATGAATCAGTCTGATATCTTGGACCCACAATGAATGAATCACTCAGTACGATATCTTGGCTCCAAAACGAATGACTCGCTCAGTCTGACATCTTGGCTCCACAACGAATGAATCAGTCTGATATCTTGGGTCCACAATGAATGAATCACTTAGTACGATATCTAGGCTCCAAAACGAATGAATCACTCAGTCCGATATCTGGGCTCCACAATGAATGAAACACTCAGTCCAATATTTTGGGTCCACAACAAATGAATCACTCAGTACGATATCTTGGATCCACAACGAATGAATCAGTCTGATATCTTGGCTCAACAACGAATTAATCAGTCCGATATCTTGGCTCCACAACAAATGAATCAGTCTGACATCTTGGGTCCACAATGAATTAATCACTCATTACGATATCTTGGCTCCAAATCGAATGATTCACCAAGTCCGATATCTTGGCTCCACAACGAATGAATCGCTCAGGCCGATATTTTGGCTCCACAACAAATGAATCACTCAGCACCATATCTCGGCTCCACAACGAATGAATCAGTCTGATATCTTGGCTCCACAACGAATGAATCACTCAGTACCATATCTCGGCTCCACAACGAATGAATCACTCAGTACCATATCTCGGCTCCACAACGAATGAATCATTCTGATATCTCGGCTCCACAACGAATGAATCACTCAGTACCATATCTCGGCTCCACAACGAATGAATCATTCTGATATCTTGGCTCCACAATGAATGAATCAGTCCGATTTCTCGGCTCCACAACGAATGAATCAGTCTGATATCTTGGCTCCACAACGAATGAATCAGTCTGATATCTTGGCTCCACAACGAATGAATCAGTCCGATTTCTCGGCTCCACAACGAATGAATCAGTCTGATATCTTGGCTCCACAACGAATGAATCACTCAGTACCATATCTCGGCTCCACAACGAATGAATCATTCTGATATCTTGGCTCCACGGCAAATGAATCACTCAGTACGATATCTTGGCTCCACAACCAATGAATCACTCAGTCCGGTATCTTGGCTGCACAATAAATGAATCACTCAGTCCGATATCGTGGCTCCACAACAAATTAATCACTCAGTCCGGTATCTTGGCTGCACAACAAATATCACTCAGTCCGATATCGTGGCCCCACAACGCTTTCTGTATGCTCACACACTATCAAAGGAAAGTGAACGCGCAGACAAAAAAAAATTCATTTTCATATCTTGGCTTTACATGGAATGGAGGTTCAATATCAAGCTCTGTTTGCTTTTTAACCTGATAGCTACTCTAACCGCAGCTGTGTGGGCTCTACATTTGGATATCGACAACCAACTCCTCAGGTGGCCGTTCAGTTCATTGCCACACACACATATACAATATCTGTGTAAATTACAGAGTTCCAGCGTGACAACGACGTACAACTTCGATTTGCAGTTTGACAACTGCATGTCAGTACCAGCAGTGTTCAAATTGTGTGCCGTGGAATCCTTCTGTTCTGTGAGTCACTTGCAAGTGTGACGCAATCACAGTACCCTTATCATAAAATCTATAAATAATTTTTAAAATAATTTTAACTACATTTTCCGCCGTGTCTTTATGCATAATGGCAAGGGAAAAAAATCGTTGTAAATTTGCGTATTTGAATATTCTTTCCCTAAGTAAAACTTACGTTTTTTAAAATCTTTTCATTTTTGCACCTTAAGAGAAAACTTTCACTTTACCGGGGTTCTGTGAGAATTCAGATTTTGTCCGCAAAACTTTAAGAATATGAAGACCGCTGTTCTACGCTAACAAAAACAATTTTTACAAAAATATTACCGAATTATAAATGCTGTTGGCACCTATAGATGTATTTAAAGAATAGTGTACAACTTAATTACCTGCATAGTGCTGGTTAATTTCGGGAAGTTGTTTGTAAGTTTATACACCAAGCATCATGCCAACTGCGTCCTAGTACAATAAACTTTACAGGCCAGTGCCTATGTTAAACTGAGGAAAAGCTAATGCGATGTTCATGATACTGAAATGCCATTTTCGTATTCCACGCTACAATAAACCCAACATGGCAATGTCTATGTAAACAGCCGATTTGCCTCACGCGACTTGTTTACTTAACCTCATGACTTGTGTGACAGATTCTTTGCACTCGCAGTATGAATGAACGTCACGTACAAAGAGAGAAGTCACATGTGACCATAACATATCGTCCCCTAAACGATCTTCACTTAAGCGTATAGAAGAAAACCAACTAGATGCTACTGAATGCTTTATTGCACTTATATTCTGCTCAACATGTTTCTGGCACTTATATGCCCATCATCAGGAGCTCGAGTATCAAGCTCCTGATGATGGGCACATAAGTGCCCGAAACATGTTGAGCAGAATATAAGTGCAATAAATCATTCAGTAACATCCAGTTGGTTTTCTTCTCTGCGCTTATACAACGATGCACGGACAAACATCAAAATCTTCACGTAAGTCTATGAAACTTAGTACGGAAGTTGTACTCTAAAATTTGACTCAAAAAATAATGTTGGTCCCCGTTAGTCAATGATAATTCTTACTTTGCGTGAAAGTTAAGTATAATTTATCATGCTGAAGATAATGTATGGAGCTGTACTTTCATTCCACCACGTCTTCACGTCACCTTTTATCTTAAACCCACTAATATAATTTATCTCAGTATTTAACCAACTTGATGCACAAAATTTGTTTCACAATAAGTTTTATTTCATGCCTCTACATGTTTCGAGCACACGTGTTCATCTATAAGTGTGATGAAACCAGAGGCTGTGTAATGCAATTTTGACCTCCTGATGATGAGCACATGTGCTCGAAACATGTAGAGGCATGAAATAAAACTTATTGTGAAACAAATTTTGTGCATCAAGTTGG
>Ga0131853_10025857_pt1 | contig 10569 bp, 5 predicted proteins | sample TergutLab28metaG_FD_92764 | JGI IMG/M metagenome (GOLD analysis project Ga0131853, IMG submission 92764) | Labiotermes labralis P1 segment gut microbial communities from Petit-Saut dam, French Guiana - Lab288 P1 (version 2) (version 2) | ecosystem: Host-associated > Arthropoda: Insects >... | reverse complement strand
CTGGGGAGACCTAGGCGTAGATGGGTGGATAATATTAGGATGTATCTCCAGGAGGTGGGATGTGGGTATATGGACTGCATTGGGCTGGCCCAGGATAGAGACAGGTGGCGGACGCTTGTGAGTACGGTAATGAACCTTCGGGTTCCGTGAAATGCGGGGAATTACTTGACTAGCTGCAAACCAGTTAGCTTCTCAAGAAGGACTCTGCACCATGGAGTAAGTAAGTAAGTAAGTAAGTAAGAAAGTCAGCTTCTCAAAGATACTGTCTCTTTGGGATTGGTTGGTGCAATAGAATTGTTTGCGTGCTTGGGACTCGTTCTGTTTTTCAGATTTCCATTATTGGAAGTTTATAGTTGCTTGGCTTCTGTTTTACATATTAATACAACTAGAAATTTGTGTCATGCATCCTTTCTATTGGCAGTTTCTGAGTAGAACGTTTCCAGCTTCTGTTGCTGATATGATCCTGGTGTTATGAAACAGTTTCAACTCAAATTTGTGTGCGATCTCTATTGTGCCATGTATATAAAAAAAATTAAACTCTCTGCTCTCAATTTTTTTTTGTGTCGAACGTCTTCTTAAGATTCTCATTTTGAAACACTGGATAAAGAAATGAATAGAGCGAAGCGTTGAACAATCCAATTTATTCTGGCAGTGGTATGTGGTGGGAGATTGCATTTAAGCAGCTCAGACGAATTCCTCTTTTTGTTATCGTCTGCAATGTCCTCATGCTGTCAGAATTCAATTTAAAAGCCATTGATAGAGGAATGATGGTGGATAATAGCCGAGATTCCACGTAAAATATCGCAATCAATATCCTCACTACTTCTATTAATTTCACAAAGTCTGGTTATTTTCAATACGCTAGAGACTAATTAACGAATGCCGTGAATGAGTGCCGTAAGAGAGCATCACTTTTATAAGGCGGATAGTAGAGACAACTGCAAACGATAACACGTTAACAGTAAATGCGGGTGTTGTAGTAATACATTACAGCTCATTTCATTTATCGCTGTCCTGTGCACCGCAAGTTGTCGCACAACTTCACGGCCGTTCCAGGCTCTCTGTGCGATACAGCTGACGTGTTCGACGTGGCAATAAAAGGGACCCTGTATTTGAGCGGTAATTTTTTTTCTTCTACCCCCTTTGTTTTATAACTTGGGAGGGGGGGGGGTAGGGTGGTCTGTGAATATGGGACAAATTTTCGTGAAATTGTCGTTTTTAGGTAAGTTTGCAAAATTGCGCGAAGCGTCTGTTAGCTTTGTCTGTCCGCATGGAACAAGTGGGCCCCCCACTGGACGGATTTTCATTAAATTTTAGTATTTTTCGAAAATCTGTAGAAAAATTCAAGTTCCATTATATCTGACAACAATTACATGAAGACCTGTTGTGTAAAATTTTTTAATAATATCTCGCTCATTTCTTCTTGGAATGAGATTTTTTTTTTTTTTCCAATGCCACCACCACATGTCCTTGTGGACTTCGTGGTCCTCCCTCCAGGGTATGGCAGGAGTGCAACCGACTTCTGAGGTTGGGAGGCCCATGAGGCGCAGTTACGTTATCCCTATGATGTGAGTGGTGATATAGGAAGATGTAGCGCCAGGAGGGCCCTTAAACCTAAATTCTACCAACCTACCCTACCATGGTCACCGCGGGAATCCTCCCCTTCAGGGAAAATTTCCACGGTAGAGCCGGGAATCGAACCCGGGACCTCATGATTAGTAGTCAGAGACTGACCACTAGACCACGAGGCTGGTCGGAATGAGAAATGTTTCAGACAGAAGTTGTGGAGAAAATCAAAACAGGCATTTTGTGTTCAGTAACATTTTTTTTTAAAGAAAATTGTGCCCATACTGAGATAATGTGGAAAAATACAGTAGAGCCGCATATACCACAGATGACAATACGGCGCATGCGCATTGCATGCTGGATACCTAAAAATGCCAGTAACATTCGTATCTCGATTGAGGTCACTATCAATGGGAATTCCTTTACATCTTGTAGTTCATTTCATTACAGATACAGTCTAAGAGGGACGAGGTACCACGGGACCAGAAGATTTGCGTGATAAAAACTTTATGACCTGTACTCACCGAATATTCGAGGGATGAAATCCAGAAGAATCAGATGTGTCACGTGTGGCGTGTATTCGGGACAGAATAGATGCGTACAATGTTTTGGTGGGGAAACCTGAGGGAAAGAGACTACTTGGAAGACCTGAGTGTAGACGGGAGGATTATATTTGAATGGATCTTCAAGGAACAGGATTTGGAAGGCGTGAATTGGACTGATGTGGCTCGGGATAAGGTCAGTTGGCGGGCTGTTTTGATAAAGGAATTGAAATTCCGGGTTCGATAAAACGAGGGGATTTCTCTGCCTAACTGAGGAACTGTTAACTCTTAAAGCGGGACTGTGTTTCAGAGAGTTGGTTACTAATGGGTATATGATAAGATTGTCGAAACGTCAGGAATACATTAATTCTGAGCATATCATTACTCAGTAACCAGATCCGCCATGAAAACCTAAAATCATATTAGTTTATGCCGTTTTATTGATTTTTTCTTATGGTTTAAGTCTTATGGGACTTTGATGCTGTGAGATGAGGGCTCACGACGTTTCGGTGCCTCCATATTCGAGGATAATTATTTCGGACCTTCAGGTACCAGTCACCCATCTATACTACGTAACGTTTGACTAGGCCTGTTTATTAATAAAAATCATAAAGGAGAATCTGAGTCTCACGTTTCAATTCTGCAGACCTGATCCCGGTCTTTGCGTTCGTCGCACAAAGTGATAAAGCCAGCTACTGCGATTTCTTGCCGCCTGACAGAACACAGCCGGCTTCACGGGATAACGCACGGAATAGTGCAGAGATTTTCAAGTCCGTTGGGTTTTTTCTTACACACAACCCGAGTCCTGTTGCCACATCGCGTGCTGTTGGACCTGTTACCAGCGAACAGGGCGTGACGTTTAAAAATATCTTGTCACCCTCCTCCCAACTGCCACTCTCCGATTTAACGTTTATTAGCGATCGTCAATGCGCTCTAGACCCTCTTCGCGTATTATGGTAGAAATCCGTGCCATGGCTGAAGCTGCCAGTCGCCGGATAACCAGGCCAATTCATGTGGGATTTGTGACTGGTAAAACGTGGAATTACTGCGAACTTTTCTCAAAGCACAGAACTTCCTTTTGGTCCTCTCATTTCGTTCAATTCTAAGTCTGTCTAGCGACAGAACCATAGCCTCTTCCAAGGCGAGTTCTCCACAGTGACACCTAGGTCATCCAGTAGCTGCTTACGTCATCTTCCTCACCTTCTCGACGCTTCCATCTTTCTGTCTATGAGGTGTTTTAGAAAAGAGTTCCCTCTCTGGGTTATCCAACAGCTGCTTGCGTCCTCTTCCTCGCCTTCTCATTACTTCTGTCTGTCTGTCTTTCTTTATTTGTATGAGGTGCTTTAGAAGACAGTTCCCTATCCGTTGGTCACCCAGTAGCTGCTTATGTCTTCTTCCTCACCTTCTCGTCGCTTGTCTTTCTTTCAGTGAGGTGTTTTAGAATACTTCCCTGTCGGTTGGTCATCCATTAGCTGCTTATGTCTTCTTCCTCACCTTCTCGTCCCTTGTCTTTCTTTCAGTGAGGTGTTTTAGAAGACAGTTCCCTATATGTTGGTCACCCTGTAGCTGCTTATGTCTTCTTCCTCACCTTCTTGTCCCTTGTCTTTCTTTCAGTGAGGTGTTTTAGAATACTTCCCTGTCGGTTGGTCATCCATTAGCTGCTTATGTCTTCTTCCTCACCTTCTCGTCCCTTGTATTTCTTTCAATGAGGTGTTTTAGAAGACAGTTCCCCCGCTTTACCAGTTCACCGATGCTTTATATTAATGTTTTATTCCTCTACAATCTGCGCTGCGTAATCATAGCAATATACATTGTCATTCAGTAGTCTCTCTCTCTCTCTCTCTCTGTCTGTCCCCAGCATGACATATGATCTCACAGAATCTCCACCTTCAAAGGAGCTGTACGATCGAATTTTGTGGAGCGAAACCTTTTAAACCTTGAAATTCCGGTGGTCACTGCATGTACCTTTGAGGCTTAAACTTCAGAAGTTCTACATTCTACCCACAGAGTGCATTTGTGTGTTTTAGTTCGTCTTAAGAACTAACGGTGAATATTCACGTATAGAGCATCAACTCACTGCTTTTTATAATCTAGACGTAGATCGTGTACCGCGCGATACGGATCGAACCTTTAAATATTCGCCGAATCTCGCGGTATCCCCTGCAGAATTTCTGCTTAGCATGCAGAACTTTCAGTGTAGGAATTTTATCCCGAAAGCCAATTTTTTTTTCTGACTGTAATGTTTTCTTAAACAAGCAAATACAGTTTCGCCCCCGCTGTGATGGGACAAGGTGGGAATTCTTTAAAAAATGTTAATTCGGAAAATCTGGAAAACTTGCGTACGCTTAGTTGAGAAGACGGTATTGAGTGTTAAGCAGACAAGGTTGACTAGAGTCGCTGAGTCAGGATGTTCGCTAGTAGAGGCAAGTTGAAATGTGATGGCACACGCGCAGAAACCAGATTTCGTCTTTCGACAAAACGGACGAGTCCATTTAAATCGGCGGGGGCATCAGTTCAGTCGACTGCTAGCAGCCGAGGTGTGCGCATCAGCGGTAGTAATGCTGGATACACCATGTTCCGAGGTAGTGTGAAGGGTACTGGCTACCCACTCCATTCGCCAGTTTCCCCTTCACTTCCCCTCCCGTGCGTCGCCGCGTGCCATCGCATTTCAACTGGAGTCTAGGAGGCTTTGTGGAAACCTTAATGAACCTTGAGATTGCACAAAGGGCAGGGAACTTCTTGACGAACTGAGCGACTGCCGCGTGCTGGAACGCCGAAAGAATTGCGGGAGCAATCAAAAAAACTCGATTACCGCTGTAAAAGAACTCGCATTTCATTCTTCACAAGAAAAAGAAGACTGAAAGCCGTGGCTGGAAGAGTTCGACACGCTGCGAAGCGCAGAGAATTGGCATCGCCCGCTGAACAAGGCAGCAGCTCGCATTTAGACGACCACTGTGCTCGGTACCTGCAGCAGTGGATGTGTCCAACACATGGTCAGACCTTAAGGGGTACTTCGTTTTGTTTAGAACAATAATTGTGCGCCTGTGTCTTCTTACCCATTCCTGCGACATTGGTGGAAATATAATTTTGCCTTTTGTTTTTTATGGGTATGAAACTTGGTCTCTTATATTAATAGAGGAACATAGGATGAGGGCCTTACGTGACATCTTCCCCTTCTTCTTCTTCTTCTTCTTCAGGCGCGGAACCTCCTTTAATTGGAGGTTTTGGCCTTCTCAACGACATCCTTCCACTTTGCTCTATCCTGGACACAGGTTATCCAATTTTTTATCTTCATTTGACCAAGGTCCTGTATGATGTTGTCCTCCCATCTATGCTTGGGTCTTCCTTTTGGTATCGTGGTTAAGGGATTCCATTTAAATATCTTCTTAGCTGCCCTGGTTTCAGGCATTCTTTGTATATGGCCGAACCAGCTTAGTCTCTGGGCTTTGATGTAGTTGACTAAATTTTCGTGGTTTATCAGATTGTCCAATTCTTGATTGTTTTTAATCCTCCATGTTTGATTTTCTTTTGTAGGCCCAAATATTCCTCTCAAAGACTAGCAGTTTCTGAATTCATCTTCCCCCTCTAAAAAGGTAAAGTGCATCCTTGTACAGGCACTGAGGGTCTGTACAGGCCGTACGGCCCATAGGGGGATTAGAGGTATAGCTCTAATCTTCCATGACCGCGGCACTAGAAGTGGGTGAGGGGTCAGCGTCACGCCCCGGCCTTTCTTTACCCCCGGGAAAGACCCGGTACACATTGTACAGGAGGCTGGGTGGGCCCCAGGGTCGGTCTGGACAGGTGCGGAAAATCTCATCCCCACCGGGATTCGATCCCCGGACCGTCCAGCCCGTAGCAAGTCGCTATACCAACTGAGCTACCCGGCTCGCATCTTCCCCTTTTGTATCCTTATCAGTTGCTATGTATTACTGTAAGATAAACACAACTATATAGATCTAGTGTGTTTGGTTGTAATTTGATACCACTACATGTGTCCAGGCCGGGACAGCTCAGTCGATATAGCGACTCACTACGAGCTGGACGGTCCGGGGATCGAATCCCGGTGACGGCAAGATTCTCCGCACTCGTCCAGACCGGCTCTGGGACCCTCCCAGCTTTGTGTTCAGTGCTTACCGGGTCTCTTTCCAAGGGGTAAAGTGGCCGGGGCGTGGCCTTAAACACTCACCTTCCACCTAGCGCCGAGGTTAAAGAAATAGTAGAGCTATACCTCTACTCCCCCTCTGGACCTTCGTGGCCTGTTCGAGGGTGAACTTCTATTTTAACTTCTACTACTAAATCATTATCAGGTAGGGCATTGGTACAGAAAAGGGGTACAGGGTGTAAGGACAGACCTGTCCAGTTTTTCTCTTTTTGTGTACAATGAAGTTTAATTAATGTTTTAATTTCAAATTAAGCAAATGTATTTTTGTCTTCTGTTAATATATATGCGGTGTGATTGATTGTAATGAATGGAAGACGGAGAAACACCACGAATGCGCAAATATGGGGAAAGTAAATCGACTCGAATTATGATGGCAACTGTACGTTACGTGACTGCATCAGCGGGACATACGAAATATCACGCCGATGGATTTTTGTTCGACTGAGTGTACCATTGCCCTGTCTGATAACGGCTGATGTGGACAGCCGAAACATCTAGTAGCATCGATTCGCAATCAAGTATATACAATCCCTATAGTTTAACCTTTTGACGCCTAATGTCAACTATAGTGGTCGTACCGCACCGCTAACCTCTAAAGATGCATTTTATATATTTATTCAACAAACATAGGTACTGAATATTTTAAACATGGTATATACTGTCCGTTTTTTTCTCTTCAAAATGCAGTTTGTTTCATAATTCTAACGTATTTGGTTCTTGTATTATTCACATTTTATATACAGAGTGTGCTAAAATTTAAAAAAAATAATTCCGGCGCAAAAAGGTTAACGGAGAGTAAGAATAACTCTTGATTGACAGCGTAAGGGTGTTTGTCGATGGAGTGCTGAGGAAGGTATTTGAGTCCAACAGGTACGTGATAACAGGGGAGTGGGGAAGACTGCATATTGAGTGGCTTCATGATCTGTTCCCAACAAATATTATCCGGGTGATCAAATATAGAAGAAAAAGTGTGGGGGTGGGGGGAAATTTGGCATGCATGAGGGACAGGAAAAGCGCATGTGGGGTGTTGAAGGGGAAAATCCTGATAGAGAGACCTGAGGGAAGATATAGGCATAGAGGGGAGTGTAATATTAAAAAGGATCTTTAAGAAATAGAATGGGGTGTGGAATGGATTAATCTGGCTGTGGATGCGGACAGGGGGCGTGGTCTTGTGAATCTGGTAATGAGCATTCGGTTTCCATAAAATGCGGGGAATCTGATGTCTATCTGAAACACCGTTGGCTTCTCAAAAAGGACCCTGCTCCTTGGAATTAGATTCATGCTACATTGTAATATTCTCACGGAGTTTTTGCTGAGGTTTTGAGTGTTCTGAGATGTTGCGTTTATTTTTTTATTATTCCCACCGCATCACCGCCGGAGAGTATCTTTATAGCTACGATTTTATAGCTCTTAGCATTGCGCAGTAATTTTCAAACACCCTGTGTAACAGGTGACTGCCCTAAAGATGGCAGCCATAGCGATCTCATGCTTCTAACTACGAACTGCTTGAGGCTGCAGTGCATCAGGGGATTTATTTAAAGCGAACTGGTCGTGGAGAATACGTTGAAGGCCACCAAGTTGCGGATGATTGAATGCGGCTAAATCATACAGGTTTTATATGCTGTGTACCGCTTGGTTCGACGTCCGCTAGGGATTCTATTTTCTCCCGCGGATTTCTATAAAGGTCGCTATATTCTTAAAGGTCAGTGAGGATTTCCATGACAGTGAATGTTAGACGCTTACTTTCTATGGTCATTCCATTTTGTAAGTACAGGAGACTGATTGATGACATGGCGCGTACAATCACGGAAGTATGTAAATGGGGACACAGTACGTAAGACGTCTCTAACCCAGCTTTCTTAGGATATCAAATATCAGTGTCTTCTTAATTAACTGTACATTACTCAGATTCAATGTACAGTTCTGACCACATTAGAACAAGCGACATTTATGGCTGTAGATCGTGAATGGTACATATCCGTTACGAAATTTTTTGGGTGGTGAAATGCCGAAAGTAAAGTTAAAATTGAATATTCGGGTTTTCTGGTATGTTACGATGAGTCGATTGGCAAATAGTTACAGGTGTTTCGTCTGAGCGTACTGCCGTCTTCTTCAGGGTCACGAAGTTCAAACAGTTATTTTTGGACATTTTTCTGTGACTTCTTGACCCTGAAGATGAAGGTAGCAGTATCTGTCAAGACGTCCACGAAGTATAACATCTGAGGAGACTTAAAATCTTCAGCAATACCGCTGCGAGAACCTGAAATTCAACAAAGTTAAATTTAGCTGTGAGGAAGTTATATTTGAATTATCCGCTCCAATTCTAGATATAAGTAGTATCTTCACGTTCCGGCCGTTATATCTCACCAATATATCTGCCCCTCCCCGTTCACTAAGCTACAGGATGGACGACAGGAGTATCAGGGTTCAATTCCCAACCACAGCACAGAATTTTCTCCTGTCCACCACGCCCAGGCCCCCACCGAGGCTCGCCTAGTTAGTACCGGCACTTCTTTCTGTGGTGTGCAAAGTGGCCGGTACTTTCATTAATCCCTAATATCCTTCTAGTGCCAAAAGTAAGGAGGAACTGGAGCTACGCCTCCTGCACACGATCAGTACTCATACATGACTATATCGCCAATATTTTACTTTATATTCTCTCACTGTGTGAAGGTCAGTCCAGATGTCATCATATTCCTGGCTTGATTCGAATTACGATCGTCTGCCTGGTAGCAAGTGTCTGAAACTGTCTTCCATTTCACAACGAGGAATTCCTCGAAAAGAACATCCTGTATAATATAGACTTTTAATGCAGCTTCTGTGTTCGTGCGTGTAGATGCCATGAGCAGGTTGCACTTTAAGATGAAGCTCTTCATCTGGGGGGAACACCTACCGCCTTAAGCTGGACATTCCGTATCTATGGAGCACCTACCGCCTTAAGCTGGACATTCCGTTTCTAGGGAGCACCTACCGCCTTAAGCTGGACATTCCGTATCTATGGAGCACCTACCGCTTTAAGCTGTATATTCCGCACTTAGGGTGTACCTACCGCTTTGAGCTGGCAATACTGAATGTAGGGAGCAGCTACAGCTTTAAGCTGGACACTTTGAATCTGTGGAACACCTACCGCTCTAAGCTAGACATTCTGTATCTAGGGAGCACCTACAGCTTTAAGCTGGACACTTTGTATCTGTGGAACACCTACCGCTCTAAGTTGGACATTCTGTATCTAGGGAGCACCTACAGCTTTAAGCTGGACACTTTGTATCTGTAAAACACCTACCGCTCTAATTTGGACATTCTGTATCTAGGGAGCATCTACAGCTTTAAGCTGGACACTTTGTATCTGTGGAACACCTACCGCTCTAAGTTGGACATTCTGTATCTAGGGAGCACGTACCGCTCGAAGCTGGACGCCCTGTGTCTCCTTTAAATTGTACATTCTGTATCCAGGGGGCACGTATCGCTCTAAGCTGGACGCCCTCTGTCTGTGAATCATTTACCCAATTCGAATCTTGAACGCAGTACCATAGTCTTACTGATCCCATCCAGACAAATAGAAAAATTGCAGAATAAAGTAGGCCACGACCTGCTACTTGTAATTCCTTACGGTAGTAGACGCAGGCAAGAGAATGCGTTTTAGCTGAGTTCGTCGAATCGCATAAGGAATGTGGAAACCATCATATTCCGCCCTCCGGGCAAAAGCCAAGGCGCTGACTCTTTAACACTTAGCGATCGTGGGTCAAGCCACACAATCCTAGCTGTTGGTATGCTAAGTTCAAGGCTGATATTTCCTGCGACCGTACTCGGTGGGCTGCTGCAGGTCAGGGCTCGACGAATCCCGGACGCCAGCTGGCATATAAATTTTTAGGGAATAATTTCTTAGTTTGATTATTTTTTATTTAAATTCGGCTCGGCAGTCATTGCTGCAAAGGACGATGAGGACACAACATTTTTTTTATTTTCAATATATAATCGGGAATGTTTGGTTTATGTCCCGTTGACATTGTCATCAGGCGGCACAGAATTTGATTTCTGAACGAAGAGGATGGACAAACCAGTCGGCACAACCACTGATGACAAAAATTGTCGTGCCCTGATCCCTATAATTTTCAATTTCTTTTGCACGAACTGACCAAAGCGAAAGCAAAATGGGAAGTTTTGACTTTACTGAGATTTTGACGTTTTGCTGACCGTGCATCTCAGTATATTTATCTCAGTATTTAACCAACTTGATGCACAAAATTTTTGTTTTACAGTAAGTTTATTTCATGCCTCTACATGTTTCGAGCACATGTG
>Ga0131853_10025856_pt1 | contig 10569 bp, 9 predicted proteins | sample TergutLab28metaG_FD_92764 | JGI IMG/M metagenome (GOLD analysis project Ga0131853, IMG submission 92764) | Labiotermes labralis P1 segment gut microbial communities from Petit-Saut dam, French Guiana - Lab288 P1 (version 2) (version 2) | ecosystem: Host-associated > Arthropoda: Insects >... | reverse complement strand
GCTGAGTGGACCCCGTTCCAGACCCACTACTACTCAGAAAATCTGGTAGCGCCGGGGATCGAACCCAGGACCTCTGTATCTGTAGCCAGAAACTCTGACCACTAGACCACAGAGGCGGTCTACATACATATATATGTGTGTGTGTGTGTGTGTGTGGTGTGTGTGTGTGTTTACAGCACTTTACTCACGTTGAAACCTTCCTCCATGTTGCAGTGTCAGTATTAGTGCTGTAAGTGCTGTTAACATATATACAAGTGCAGCAGTCGAATTTTTATGTAAAATGGGTAAACAGAATTGCGCGCCCGTAGGCACAGGGACTGTTCGCAGTATTGCCGTATCGACATCGACGTTGGATACAGTCACCTGTTCTGTGGTACAGGGGGTTTGCTGCTCGTTGGTAAGACAGAGAAAGCATGAAGCTGACAAATCATAATCAACATTTCCTTCAGATATTGAAAATGGGGTGGGCTTTGCCCCCCCCCCCCCCCCAATATGTATTCCCGGTGTAATGCTTCTAACAAGTGACAATTCTTCTAGCAATTTTGCTATTACCAAGTGACATTTACACTTTACAAAAAGTGTATTTTTGTGAGGTTGGCACTGATTTTTAAATATTTTGACGAATTCTGTGCATCAGAACATAATATCGGCAAGTGATTACAGAGATACTGATGTCTCTAGACATGTTCTGGTGCGCCGGTGATCTGAAAGGACTAGGTAGTTCTCAGTAAGGACAGGGTTAAGCGACCATTCCTTCATTTCCATACCTGCCTTGTTACGGGTCAGACAACCGGCAGTTTGAGACACAATGACATTTACACGTACAGTCTCATGTAAAGCAGCTTTTAGTACCCACAAACATCTTCATTAGTTTCCACACGCATTAAAATACAGCGTCACAATGTCAAACGGCTGATTTTTGTTGACAAGAAAAGATTGTTTACAGGTAGGATTAGTGGCAGCAGGGAGAGGAGCGGAGACAAGGCTGGCCCTACGATTGTTCCGGAATGTAGTTCATAAGAGTCTTTTTGACTGGTTCCACACGGTACACGAACTGACAGTAGGCTACACCGGACCGATTTGTTTGTGACATCGAACTGAACCAGTTTTATATGCTCCTTCGAAATGTACTTAGACCCTAACAACAGCCTTTCGTAAATTGGGATCTATTTCACTAGATAAATTATCATGATTGGACCGACTTACATATTTGATTTTTGAGCACAGAGATTTGTATGAACTCCGCTAAGCATCATGACCACTGGTGGGCAAACTTCAAAGACTGAAATCCCGACACGACTATAAGCAACCCTGATTAAGATAGCCTTTGCTTTTTAAGTATGGTGTCTGAAAGAAGGAGAAGGTTATTCTGTACGTCACACAGTGTGACACAAACCTATAAAAGATAGAACCAAGGCCACACGAAGATTGTAACTTGCGGTGATGTTCGTCAACATGGCCACCTCAGCAAGACGGCCTCACGTTAACGAAGGTTTGCGCCTTCCGCCACCTAACATCCGTAACAGTACACAGAATTTTCGATTTCACTAATATAGCACTTACTGAATGTGATTCCGTGAGGGCCACTGCTACCAACACAGTGCTTAAGAAAGCCTCAAAAAAATTATAGAAAGGATTAATGTCACGACAGCAAGCAATCATGTCAAGAATGTCTCACAAACAATCGCGGTCCTTTTTTTTTTTTTTTGTTCCTTACAAATTTATCGAATGAGTATCAATGTTTTGTCTGCAGTCTCTCTGCATCTGCATGCACAGTGTGCTACACAAAGCCACGTTCATGACCACATGCACACGGGTACCAACATCACAACAATCGCTCCTATCTCATTATTTTGCTCAGTACTTGCGTTAAGATTATGGACCAGCATACTGCCTTCGTGTACGACACGACATCCTTTCAGTCCTCACTTACTGGCTGTTTAATGTCGTCCTCTCCTGTCCTCCAACGCTACATGAGCTGTGCAGCTGAAGTTGAGACGTTAAACATCGTAAGAGTCAATATTTCTCCCCAGAGAGTTCCCTACTGCTCCAAGTTTATTTCCGTATTCCCTCTCCATCTGATAACCTTCCTTCAGCATCTTGTACTTTAAAGTGTCCATGTCTCTACACAAATATCATTACGAGATTAAGTATTTATAAATTTGCAGTGGGAAATCAGGGAGCAGTTAAAGTACACTCTCATGCTTTCGTTCGTTTTTTTCAATCTGATTAACCTCTGCAGACAAAAACTGAAGTCGTTTCAATGATCCAGTTCGTACCGCGCAGTAAACAGTCTCCGCCTCGGTTATAAAAACCAGGCAGTTAACGTTGTTTGTGTTCACTTCCATACAAAACACGTAAGTGCACTGAGTTGGCAGAACGTAGAATTTTTAGGCGCTTAGCTTCATCACGTCTGTCTGTCCGTCCCTCCGTCAACATTGAACAACTCGGTGTCTACAGGACAGATTTTCATGATATTTGATATTTGAGTACTGTTCGAAAAGTTGTCGGAAAAATTCAAGGTTCATGCAAATCAGCCGAGGACTTTACATAACGACCAATACAAATTGTTGTCATATCTCGCTTAGTTCGTCTTAGAATGAGATGTTTCATACAAAATGTGTGCAAAATCGAAACACATTTTATTCTCAATAACGTTTCTTCTAAATTCGTGCCGCTGAAAAGACGGGTGGAAGAAATACTGCACAACCGGGCAGGCCAAAGATGACAATACAACACGGCGCATGCGCATTGCAAACTGGACAACTAAGGCTACAGTCATAGACTCAGAATATGTAATACTTACTGCCTTTCCACGGCAGCAATGGTTAGGCGAAAGCGCTTTAATATCAAGCCATACGTATATGGCGTGTTGAATGTTACACGTGGTGATGCATACAGTGACCGGTAGGCTTTAAAGGATTCAAGAGACATTTTATGTAAATTTGAACTAAGTGCTAAAGCCACAATCCTCTGGGTTTGCTGTCTCGCTCCGTATAGTACAATAATGAACAATCGGACAATCTGTCAGAACGTCACATGTCAACAGACCGCAGTCTTTGTATTGACAGCTGTCAGAACTGCCATCATCGTATAACCAAATGGCATGCCGAAATCTTACTGCCAAGCAGTGCGGGAACACGGCTTGTGTTAAGTTCAAACTGTGCCACATCTGAGGGCGTTCGCTAAGATTGTGCAAAACGTCTAAGAAAAACACACCATCAGCCCCTGACACCCTGCTGTACCGCCGTAATGTCTCTGTTGCACGTCCGTGGGTGCAAACGGCTCATTTTCAAAAAAGCAAGTATGCAAGTGCTTTAGACCGCATTGTGTAATTACAGTGTTCATTTTGTGGCATGGACAAAGGCGCTTTCTACGCTTATTGCATGCTTTATATATACTTATATAGAATACACATGTCGGCCCGGTAGCTCAGTTGGTACAGCGACTGACTACGGGCTGGACGGTCCGGAATCGAATCCCAGTGGAGACGAGATTTTCCACCCGTCCAGATCGGCCCTGGGGCCCACCCAGCCTCCTGCAAAATGGGTACCGGGTCTTTCCCGGGGGTAAAGTGCAGCCAGGGCGTGCTGCTGACCACTCACCCCCTTCTAGTGCCGCGGTCATGGAAGAGTAGAGCTATACATCTACCCACCCTCTGGGCCAGACCGGGCCTGTAACGGGATCACTTTACCTTTACCTTTATATAGTGTCCATGTAATATGTACAAATATAGAACTGCATGCACTGTGCTCATGGTCTCGCTACTGGCCTGGCAAGTGACGAATATGGCTAAAATGCTAGTAGGTCCGATTTTAACAAAAACTGAATTTTCATGATAGATTTTCACAGAAGCGTCCTATATGAGACTTAATGAAAATCCGTCCAGCAGGATACGAGTTGTTCCGCGCTAACGGAGAGACGGACAAATACAACGAAGCTTTCGCAACTTCGCGAAGGCGCATAAAAACAGAAGGTGAAATGACGCTCGTGAAAGGTACAGCACCCGGGGTCAAGTGACCTTTCCCACGACGGCGCGTCTCAGTTCCTCTGCAGAGACGTCGCCTTCGTCGGATGTTCTGCCCCCTCCACATGACGGTGCCCGGGAAGCTCGTCAGCTTACGTCACAATATTAGCTAGCAGTGCGAGAAGCTCCTAGTAGCCTAATGTCCGGCTCCGTAGTGGCATTGCCTGAATGGTCTCAGAAGACAAACGTCGATCAGCTCATTCGGTCTGCAGATCAAAATTTTAACCTGGAACCTTCCATTTACAAACGCGAGTGCCATTCACTCGATGGCGACGCTCGGCTATCTGAGGTACTACCTCGGCAGCTACCCGGAGGAGGTGAAACAACCAACTACACACCTCAATGGGGGCAGCCGCCCTCTGGACTGGGATACGAATGGAGCGTCTTCCAAATACCAAGCGGAAGTTCTACCGGCTTTACTGGATGGAAGAAAGAAACACAATGGGGTCGAAAACGAGGAACTAAACACAAGCAAAAGGAAAGAAGAAACGAAGGGACGAGAGAAAGGAGAAAAACTCAGAGAAAGAAAGGAAGCTAGCAGTTCAAAACAAACGAGCGTGACGGCGTGAAATATTGTCCATATGTAACTCGATAAGCACGTTATTGTGAACATAAAACATTTCTTTATTGTTTTATGACTTCTATTGCCGCCTGATATAAATCGCACACGTAAGCCAAACGTTCTTTGTACGATATCTTTATTAATACGTAGCTTTGTGGTGCGTGCGTGCGTGCGTCTGGCGTTGGTTGTGTTGCACTGTAAGGCATTTGCATAACAAGAGAGCTGTTTTGTGGGATGCTGAAGAGGCTGATGGAGCCGTCTAAAGCGCATAGCTGAATGAGAGAACAGGGCTGAATGTGAAGGCAGAATTACACTAGATGGTGAGGGTATTCTGATACTAATCAAGGACCAACATACAGTATTACACCAGATGTGTGAGGGCATTCTGATACTTATCAAGGATCATTATAAAGACATTATTAATCCAGATGGTGCGGGCATTCTGATCCTAATAAAGAATCAATATACAGTATTACACCAGATGTTGAGGGCATTCTGATACTTATCAAGGATCATTATAAATACATTATTACACCAGGTGATGAGGGCATTCTGATACTAATCAAGAATCAATATACAGTAGTATACCAGATGTTGAGGGCATTCTGATACGTATCAAGGATCATTATAAAGACATTATTACACCAGATGGTGAGGGCATTCTGATACTAATCAAGAATCAATATACAGTATTATATCAGATGGTGAGGGCATTCTGATACTTATAAAGGATCAGTATAAAGACAATATTACCCTTGACAGTGAATATGTTCTGGTATTATTCAACTAGCCAAATGTTACTCACACAGTACGATAACAATTAAATCCCTTTCAGGCGTCCCCCAACATATAAAGTCAGTCAGCAACTATAACTAACCTAAGAACTGTACATTCATTTCAATGGTGAAGGGGCGAGGGGAGGTGGATGCATAATCATCGCGTTTTACTTTTACCTTGATGATGGTGACACAGGTTATTCTGAAACGTCGGAGAGTCCACAAAGCTACATGTAATCACATTCCACAATAGAACAACAGTCATATAATAGACGGGCGAGCTTCAGCTTTCACTGACGTCAGCATGTCCAACACATTTCTTGTTGTGGATCAGTTCTGGGTTGGTTTTCATTGCTGTATTGTCTCAGGAACTCGGACACACTGACGTAGCGAAACTGTGATTTCATTATAGGGTGTCCGTCTGTGACTTTAATATTGACTCTTATTATTGTTCTTCTCGTCTGTAATGAAAATCAGTATTATGTGACTGTTTGTGCAGACGAAGGACACAGGAGAAAAAGGAAGCTTGGACTTCTTGGCAGTGACGTCAGAATGATCATAAGGCGTGCCGTACCAAGTATAGGCTTTACCAAAAAGGAAGTTCCTGTTCTTAGGTCGGCAAAGGAATGTCGTGATTTGCCGTTAACTTTAATCATTCTTGATTTCCAAATTTCTTCTTGTTCTGAATGTTGTATGCTTTATTCTGGGTAATTCCCCGGCGTCTGAATTTTATATGCCAAAGTTTCGGAACACTCTGTGTGTTCCATCTTCATACCTACCTGCCTATGAAGATGGTACAGAGTGTTCCGAAACGTCGGCATATAAAATTCAGACGCCGGGGAATTACCCAGAAGAAAACATACAACTTTAATCAAGCTCACTTGTAAAATTTTTCAGTTTATGGCGTCAATATGCACCACCACATTACTGCAGCACAGTGCTGACGGCATTCATTGAGTGAAGACAACTGAGTTCAAGAAAAAATGTGAAGGTCTGGACAAAATTTCCCTCTCAAATTTCGAGGGTTTTATAACAATGCTATATGCACGTGCAACTGCTAGTCACACTAAGCACTCGTCCACTACACAATGAAATCGATTAGTGCTGTGTGTGGAAATTGTTTTCAAGTGCAATATGACGTCTGTATGTACCGTTGTGTTCAAGTGATTGATACAGTTTAACTATTTTAATTTTTTTAATGTTTGCCATCCCGACGTGTTTAGCACATAAATAAACACACAATGATGTATCAGTCAAGCACAACAAAACTTTTTGTTGTGTTTGACTGATACATCATTGTATATTTATATACAGTTTAACTAACTAACAAATAAACTAACTACTAACTAACTCCATGCAGCACAGTCCTTCTTGAGAAACCAGCCGGTTCTCAGGTAGTCAAGAAATTCCCTGCATTTTACGGAACCTGAATGTTCATTACCACATTCACAAGTGCCGGCCATCTGTCCCTATCCTGAGCCAGAGCAATCCAGCCTATGCCCCCGTCCAACTTCCTGAAAATATATTTTAATATTATCCTCCCACTTACGCCTGGATTTTCCAAGTGCTCTCTTTTCATCACGTTTCCACACCAAAATCCTATATAAACCTCTATTCTCCCCCGTATTTCCTACATGCCCCACCCATCTCATTATTCTTGACTTGAATCACCTGGTTAAAATTTGGTGACAGTACAGACCATAAAACTCCTCATTATGTAGCTTTCTCCACTCCCCGGTTACATCATTCTCTTAGGCCCAAATACTCGCCTCAGCATTCCATTCTCAAAAATCTTTATATTTTTGGGTAGCAAACTGGAAGACAAAGGATTCTGCACCGAGTGATAGCAAGCATTGCCTGACTTCAGTCTTCTCTTAATTTCTTCCTGAATAGAATTTTGATTCGTTAGGGTTGTTCTGAAATATTTGAACTGTTCAACCTTTTCAGAGGATTTACTACCAGTCTTTATACTGTGATTCAGTCCTGCATTCTGATATGGAGACATAACCCTGCGTTCAGTTACATCAGCACGCACTGCTAGACCCACCTCCTCACTAGCTACTACTGAAGCCGTTAATTCAGGTTACCGTCTACTAATGAGTTCGCCGCTAAAATTCCGCAGCCTTCCGTCAGTAGGTGAGCCAATCAGCAGTTTGCCGTGCCTCATCACTCACAGCAGCAGTCTTGCCTAGGAAATGGCGGAGAGAGTCCAGTGGGCACAGCTAGTGCGAGGCTGGGGAGCGCAAGCGGTTTGGTTCATCATTACTACTGACAGCGACTGTACATGTAGTCCATCCCTTCAATGTAGAAAGTGACGGTATTACACGGCGTCATATTCCTGACAAACTTGATAATGTTCGTGGTATTCCTCAGGCCCTTCAGGTAAACGTCGGGATAGTACGTCCATTGTGCTACTCAATCTTCGTCCCAACACTTCCCACTTCACAATTTATCAACCGCCCCCAGACACTAACTGCAACTCCACACGCAACAGCAGCACAGACCGTTTCACTTGCACGCCCTACCAACTGAGGTGCCCAGTTTTCTTATCTTCCCTCCGTAATGTCGGTTCTCTCATCTGCACAACTTGCAATCGCCAAGGTATCTTGAAATATAGTCCAAATCAGAGAACTCTCTCGGTATCTCGTATCAACATCAGAACCGCTACTTGTTGACTCATTAATTTCTAGAGAAATATCAGCGGAACTTGGAGGCCGCAGCACGAAATTAAGACCTGAAATCAGTGTTCAACTGGAGCGCGATATGCGTTTATAGCAGTTGCCACGATGATGGATGCGGGGAGCCTACGTGCCAGGAGCCAGTGCAGGAAATTAAACTGATTGCAGATTAAACAGCGACTGCTGACTTATCTTTAAGTCCAAATGACGTACATTTATTGCAGCCATTTCCGTGTTCCACAAGAATTTCTTTGGTATCCGATTTCTTGGCACGTTATGGACTCAGTAGGCCATACGAATATCACAAAATGTCTTATACAGCAGCTGGAGGTGCATTTGTCTCACCGCCTGTCTTTTATGCTTGAAATACATTTGAGCCTCCGTGTCTCAGTCGACATAGCACCAGTTTACAGGCTGGCCTACCGACACATAGGTTTTCCACTGGGCCAAGAAACTTTCTCGTTTCCAAAATCTGCAGAAGGCAATGCGGCTCTTCCAGCCCCTGCCAATTCCAAAAGTACTGGCGTATCTTTGTCCGCACTATAGTGGCCGGAGCGTGAAGCTCGCCATTCACGTGCTTATAGTATCAACTGCTTCTTCTGAGAGTCATAAGAGAGACATTTTTATTTATGCAACAGGGGAGAAGGCCGTAAGGTGCACCACGAACCAAAAGTACCGAAATTCTAAATTCCACATGAAGTCACACTCTGCCTGACAGTAACACTGTTCGTATGTTCCGTGGATTTACAGCACACGACTGAATCAAACACTAACTGCAACACTACAACACAAATACAATGACCACATTCTACGGGACATTAATCAACACCACGAAGACGTACTGCAGGATACCTAATCTTGACATCTGGTGGAAGTGACAGATTTATGCCCATGCTACTTGGGCACACATTCGGGGCCGCGATAGCCCGGTATAGCAACTCGCTAAGGAACGCACACTCCGGGAATCGAACTCGTGTGGCCCTGTGGCCCACCCCGCCTCCTGTACAACGGGTAACCGGTCTCTCCCGGTGGTAAAGCGGAGGGGTCGTGGTGTTAATGATACACGCAGACCTAGTGCCGAGGTTAAAGAAACAGTAAAGCTGTGCCCCTAACACCACACTGCGTCTTCATGGCCTGTTCTAGGGTGAACATTCCCTTTAGCTTAGGCTTCGAATATAAGGGTGGATGGACCCTGGAGCCAATATGAATATTCTGGAGGAAAGGAAGCAGCAACTGCTGTCAGGAGTCGAAACCCAGACCATTCCGTAGCTATCGTACTGAGCTATCTGGATTTTCAGAGATCCACAAATCCTGGATCTGCCTAATGTGCATTTTCACGTTGTTAGGCAATTAGCGATTGTACGGTAAACGAAAAGCTTTAGACTTGCCGGTGCTGCAGTAACGTGGCAGCTGGCAGCCTCCTTTCTTAATGCGCAGTGCGTGAAAACCGGCGGCGATGTGCAGAGCGGAGTTGGTCACGACCCCCACAGCATCGACCAGTAAAACAAAGAGTTCATAATGAGTTTTGGGTGTTGGAAGTAAATGGAAATTAACTAAATATCAAGGGTGAAGATGTACGTGCAGTGGAGGTTAGCTCCACGCACTCTTAACTTCACATTACTCAGTTTCACGTCCAAACCGCTTTACTGCTAGGGGAAGAGAAGGAGAAGGGTGGGCGCGGTGGTGAGAAGAAAAATGTCCGCCTCCGCCGAGCATCAAACCATCAAATCCCGTCCTTCCGGCCCACACAAAAAATGACGTTGTAATCTCAAACCCCAGAACACGCAAATAATGTAATTTAAAAATGTTGTCCCAGCCAACACTGACCTATTTCAAAGTTCTATATTATTCCAGAGACCAAAAGAATCACCAATCAACGGCAGCCATGATAACCGGTACTCGGGCCGAAATCTGAAATCGGGTCTTTGTGAATGTCCAGTTTTACAGCCCAATCCATAACACTGCAGTTTTTATGTTTCTAAATCTCTGATGCAGGTTTCACAACACAACACAACACTTGTGGGTGTGCTGTAGTGCACAAACAGCACGCAACTGCAGCGCCTGGCGCAAACTCCCAGACTTGGCATGTAAATTTGTAAGTTTTTCAGTGACAAGGGAAACAAACAGAAAAGCCACAAGGGTGATGTGACAGTCTGACATCAGCCAGTTCATGTGACAGTCTGACATCAGCCAGTTCATATGACAGTCTGACATCAGCCAGTTCATGTGACAGTCTGACATCAGTCAGTTCATGTGACAGTCTGACATCAGCTACTGGCTGCAACTACCAACTGTTTCATTGTAACAAGAGAAACAGCAGCATAATGCAATTATTGTTGTTACTAGCGTCGTTACTGCTGTACACTTGATACCATTATTATTATTATTTGTATTATCTTCTCTTGTCACAGGCATTTCTTCCTGGTAGTTCTCTTGAACCAGCGGTGATCCCCACCGCTCAGGCTTCAAGCTTCACATTGCAGTACTTTCCGTATTATGTGTGATGTTCCAAGTATAGCTGTCTTT
>Ga0131853_10025851_pt1 | contig 10570 bp, 10 predicted proteins | sample TergutLab28metaG_FD_92764 | JGI IMG/M metagenome (GOLD analysis project Ga0131853, IMG submission 92764) | Labiotermes labralis P1 segment gut microbial communities from Petit-Saut dam, French Guiana - Lab288 P1 (version 2) (version 2) | ecosystem: Host-associated > Arthropoda: Insects >... | reverse complement strand
TTGCCATCTACATTGCGATTTATAAAATGCGGTTTTATTCCTACGCCGCACATGATTCTAAAACCAAAATCAATTAGGTATTGAAATCTGGGGTCTTGGTGATTGCTTGGGTATTCGCCATACGGAAAAACATATGCAATGGTGTCTCCAACTAGCGGACGAACCTCCTCGTCCCAACGCTTAGTATCTTGCATTAGTTGCTCTAATGTGCGAGCGTTCATACGACCATGCCCGAAGCTGTGCGAGGCAAAGCTCCAACCATTTGAGCGAAGTGCTTTAACAACTGGCATAGCCGCCGCTATCTCGACGTCTCTATTAGGGCTTTGAGCTTGTGTGCGATACCCTAAAATACCAGCGAATCCCGTCAGTGCCAGCACACCCTTTGTCCCAAAAGGCGAAAAGTCGGGATATTGCTTTACAAATTTCTCTAAAAGCGAAATGACGCAATTATCATATGAAATATAGATATTGCCATCGGGCATTTTGGTTGATGTGGCTAGAGTACCGTATTCGTCCAGTACGATTTTATCCACTATTCCCTTGCCTAAATTCTTGGGGTAGTAGTTTATATCGTCAAAAGATAAAATAAGCGGTTTTTTACCCTTGGGCAGCATTAAATACGGCTTTTTACTAACACCGCTTTCGCTCTCAATAACTGTGTCGTTTATATCAATTAGAACAAAATCGCTTCTATAAAATTCATCTAACGCCTGCCAAAATTCTGCAGGAGTTATTGCATCATTATCCAAGCATCGTCCATAAGTATTAGAAAAAGCAATGCACGGAAAAGCAATTAAAAAATGAAAAAACGCATGATAAATCGTGCCTTTATATTCTACCAATTCCGTTGTAGCTGCGCTTTCGAGTGCTATCTGCTGCGGCACATAGTTTTGTTTTTCTTTATCTAAATGCGAATAATTGTTATTGATAGCCCTAGTCGCATTGCAACCTAACAACGCAGTCAATACAATTAAACAAATTACCAATATTGTCGACTTCTTTTTCATAACATTAGTATGCGCATTAACGGTCATTAAAAAAAGCAGGCTCTTGTCTATAAAAACAAAAGCCCACTTTTTGATTTTTTTGTGCTATATTAGCTATATGGGGATAAAACAAGGATTTTATCAAAATTTCTTTCTAACCTTAATTACTTGATTTAAAATAATTTTTTACAATGGTACAATTTTTTTCTTCTAATCATAAAATGATAAAAACCATATACAAAAGTAAAGGAGAAAATACATAGTATGCCAAGAAATTCTAATCAGCATAACCAACCGCAACCTCCTCAATCACAACCACAACGACCACAGTCTCCCCCGTCATCACAGCCATCCCCGCAACGGCCGCTACAAAGACCTCAAACACCAAGACCACCGCAGTCTTCTCCGCAAAGACCGCCGCAACAACCCTCTAGACCTCATCCTCATAATCCGAGATGGCCGCAAGGCTTAACGCCGCATATGCCCGTTATGCCACGCCCGCCAAGTGCCTTATTTATGCCAAGAGGATTTCCTATAAGGCTGTCTGGCAGGATTGGACTTATTGTTGCACCCAGATGAAGAGTGACAATGAGAAGGATGCCGTCAAGAATATCGCAAACAGTCGGTACAGTACCAAACCATACTTTCGTATGGGTTTTTGGCGATAACAACGGTTGGTCATTGATTCATTTTAACGGACAATTCGGCTTTGTAAACTCTAGGTTTGTGATTGTTTAATAATGACAAAATACTCACTATCAAATTGGTACAAAAGTAAGATAACTGTCATACCTTGTGTATGAGGAATACTTATGGCAGATACATCAAATTTTCAATACGGCTCCTGGATACCGTCTTTACAAATAGGAAACGGTATTATTCAAGGTGAATATACTGATAGAACAGGAAATTGGACGAGAATTGGGCATCAGATTTTCGTAAATGGATTTTTTAGATTAAACTATAACGAAGCGCAAGTACAAGATGCTCTAAGAAGAAACACAACTGTTCGTGAAATTAGAATCGGAACATTACCTTATGAGGCGAATAGCGGTACATCCATTTTTGGCTTAATGGTTTCTAATAACAGTTTTATAAATAATATCAGCCCTTCTACTACAGAGATTTTATATGTAGGAGCAAGAAGCATTTGGGGCAGTCCTCGTATGCGCATTTTTGCAGATAAAAGCACTATAAATTATGTAGGTACAGTTCCTGTTGCGGAAGATTTATCTATTCAAGATTTAAAACCCTCAACTTATGGAAAATTTGTTGAAATACGAGTATCCGGCACTTACACGGCTTTCCCTGATTTGTCTGCAACAGACCCTGTAAACACGCCGCCGCCGATGATTACGCTGCCGCCTTCACAAATAATCGTAGGCTCTTTCGTACAAGTGATTCAAACCGCTCAGACATGGGCAACAGGACATCACATTCCTGCATGGGTATTAGGTCAAACTTTTAGGGTTAATGCTTTGAGAAACGCAAACCAAGAACTTCTATTGGAGGGTGTCAATTCTTGGATTAGGGTTAAAGATATAACATTATTGTAATAATAACGAACAGTAATGAGTTGCGACATATGCAATTATAAAAAGGCTAGTAAAGTACAAAAAAATTTACTAGCCTTTTTAGTTTATAGCTTAAAAACAATATGTTATTGATATTGAATAATGATTAAAAATATTATATTGCGTCTAAGCTGTCCTTAATATCTGAAATAACCGCTTCCTTAACAGCATCTTTATTAATTCCTTTTTTAATATAAAAGATGGAACTCAGCTCTTTAACTTCATAACACTCGACATCATTATACGAAACCCAGCCTCTCTCAAAAATTTCTTTGCTTTTATCTTGCTTAGTATTTATCTTGCTAATGACTCGAAACATCATTTTAGAGTTAAATTCCAAGCCGATATCTGCTGGAAAAAAGATCGTTTTTAGTTCATCTTCGAAAATCTTAGCCAACTCAACTCTACAACCGTTAAACTCCTCGCCAAATTCAGTTAGCACACAAATTTTCGGCTGAAGTATTTGAACCAACTTTATAACTCCAAGTCTTCCTAAGTGATTATCATAGTAAAATTTAGCTTTTGTGTCACTACTGTTAGAATCATATCTTAACTCCTCATCCTTAAAGCCGCCTAAATTTGCTATTAGTATAATCTCGCAATCTTTGCAATTTTTCTTTATATCAGCATACACTTGGTCTATTTCGCGAAAACTTGTATCCCCTGTAAACACTACGGCAAATTTTTTATATCTAATAAAAAATCCTATTGAACACGAATCGGACATTAAATCATTATGTGAAGCCACCATTGAACGGATATTTAATTTATCAATTGCGAAAGGATGATCGTTGAAATGTTTGCTATCAACACACACAATTTCATAATTGCTTTTTTTGTATAAATTGAACACGCTTGAATACTTTTTAAAAACTCCCTTAGTCACGCAAAAAGTTATTCTATGTGGTTCATATTCAAGATTCTCCAGTTCTTTTTCTAATTTCTCTTTATTTCCATTATTTAAGACTTCTTCTCGAGAAATATTTAACACCTTTAATGCCTTATCATAGTCACTATGTTCTCTATATTCATCTAGCGAACCTCTTTTTTCCCTATTGTATCTATACAAAATTGTTAATATTGATTCAAGATCTGCGGTATGGTCATTATGGGCATGAGTTATCATAACATAATTAATATCTTTAAAATGAAACCCTGCCTCAACAAAGTTTTGTATAAAGTTAAAACCCGGATCTATAACTATTCCTTTCTCTCCACAGCGAACAAAATAGCCCCCACCTTTACTAGCAAAAAATCCTTTACCGACTATAGGAGTATGCGAGTTCCATCTACGCAACACTAAAAAATTAAAATCATCTGAACAACTATGGTTTTTATAACTATGATCATAAAATTCTCTAAACTTTTCTGAGTTGTCATACATTGCTGAAGACAAATTTTCCGTAGTTTTGCTCAAAATTTTAAAAGCCACATCTTCACTTTTTTGCGATCTCGATAAAAAATCAACCATATATTGTGCACGTTTGACAAAATCAGCAATTCTAGATTTTCGGTATTCTTTTTCACCCAAATAATTTTCATATAGACTTTCCGCATGCTGAAAATCCTCAAGAGCCATCTTATAGAATGAGAAACTCTTCGCATGCAATGCTTTTGAAAAATAAACCTCCCCCCTATTATGAAATATTTTAGGATTATGGGGATCTAAAACTATAGCATCTTTATATAACTCAATTGCTTTATTGTAGTTGTCAATTCTATCCCCATCTTCTCTCTGAATATATAGATGAGCATGATTTCTGTAGGCGTCTATATACATAGGATACAATAAAATAGCTGTTTTGTAACTTTCAACAGCTTCATCATACTGCCCCATAGAAGCATAAATAATACCCTGCAAGCCATGTGAATATGAAAAGTAATTATCCAAGGCAAGTGCTTGTTTGCACAATTTTAATGCAGCAACTTTGTCCTTTTTTGTTTTAGCTCTGCTATAAGCTATCAATGCTTTGCCCAACACTGCTGGTGCGAAATTCGTATGCTTATTGCATTCTTCTAAAGCAAAATTTCTGTTTTTATCGTCAGTATTGAGAGCGCAAATGTATCTATAAAAACACCTATCATGAGCCCAATTTGTAATTTTCAAACCCTCTAAATAAGCTTCTTGTGCACGTGAATAATCGTTTCTACTAAAAAATAACTCTCCTAATTCATGATACAATTCTGCATTGGCAGGGTTTTCTTTTATATCTTTTTCAATTGTTGCTAAAGATTTTATCATATGTTTCTCCTATAAATACTACTCTCCTTTATCCCCCAAAACAATTTACCTATTTGTTCCTCAGAAAAATCATTCCTAAAGATTTTACAACAAAATGGGTCTGGTGCTAAAAATATTCCATGATATTTATAAGCTCTTAATCTACACCCACGATTACATATATCGTTTGCAATGCAACCATCACACTCATTTATCTTATTTAGAGCATGGTTAAAAAGTTTTGCCGATTCATCACTTGCAAGATACTCTTCAATTATATGCTCCAAAGGTTTTTCATTTACATTGCCCATATAGAAAAAGCCATGTTCTCTCGCTTCGGGACAAGGATAGACTCCCCCATCATACTTTATCGCCATAACATGCGGAAAATTTTTACAAGCATTGTTTTTCTCTCTAGCCAAAATTTTTTTCTTGTAAATGAGTCTTATTACATTTTCATAACTTTCATCAATGGAGCGATCAAACATTAAATTATCATTAGGAATGTTTTTTAAAAGACTATACTCTAAAACCTTGTAAGAAGAGGGGTGCACAAAAAATTCACCGCCACTAAAAGAAATTTTTTCAACGGTATTTCTAGAAGCATAGTCAACTATTTCAACCATCTTCTCCTCGCTGAGTGAGTGCTTGTTCCTGTCATGAAATCTAAAACAATGGGTACAACTTGAATTGCATTCACTTGTAGCAAGCACTTTAATTTGTTTAAAATCAAACTGTCGTAACATTTGCTAATTGACCTAGACCTCTAAGACTAATTTCACCTAATTGTTTGTTCAAAGGAGCTGGAGCTGAACAAAGAAAGTGAGCATCGACCCTATCTCCTAATATATCTAGGGTCGAAGAGAGATCTTCAATAAAAATCGAAAATACATTGTTTAGGCATAATATGCTAGCCTTTTCTATTGTTGTATCTATTATATCATTCATATAATAAATCCTCCTTAGATATTGGGTGCCTTGGAGACAAAAGTAATACCTAAAAAAATAATAGTACCAAATTTAGACAAAAAGCACAAATGTTTTAAGTAACATTTTAACAAGCAACTTAGTACAATCATAATCTATTTTAAAATTTTACACGAACTCAACAAATTGCCATACCTTTCCAATATAATTCTAGATACCGCATCTATCTTAAACTTAAACTTTGTGCACTCAATGTTGGTTTTAGAGCGACTTCTTCGTTGCTCAGGGCATCCTCCTTGACAAATTGGCAAAAACGAGCAGAATTTACATTCATCCCTAAGTACAGAATTCGCAAAATAATTATATGTTTCGTTTTTCTCTATCCCACAAACAACATTTCCCGTTTGATTGCTTAAATTGAGGCAACTCAAATTACATCTAAAAATTGATCCTTCTGGTCCAATAACTACACAATGTTCTGATTTTGCTAAACAAAGCTTGGTCCGTAATCTTGGCACTAAATTATCTATGGATGGTCGCACATCGTTATCAATTAAAATTTGGCTTGTTTGCAACATCATCTCATTATATTCGCTCAAGTTATAATATGAATCACAATCCTCTTCACTTCTTAGTGGCGATACAAAAAAGAAAAATTTCTTGTTCTTAAAAAACGGCTTGAGATCTTTAATGACTGCATTAAGACTGCTTACATTTTTTTTATCGATATTGTATCTACAGTGTACTTCTATATTTCTCTCCAGTAATTTCATTATGCATCGTAAATTGTTTTGATAACCATTATTTTTATTATCAACATACTTTTTTCTAGTATTATGCTCTAGTTCGAAGCCATCAAATGTAACATTCACTTTTCTTGTACGCCAAACTTTAACTATCTCTTCTAAAACTTCCTCCGTTAGAAAAGCTAAATTACTCGAAAACGCAGATGAATAATTTATATTAGGCTTTTTTGCTTGAAGCTCATTGCAGATTACAGTAATTAGTTTGTGTTGTAAGAGAGGCTCTCCACCGTACCAAGTTAAAAATAATTCTTTATAAAAATTCATTTTATTCGCTAGAAATTCAACTACACTATTAGCTGTCTCTATAGTCATATCTATTCTAGGGTTGTTTTTTGAAATGCAATAATCACACCTTGCATTGCAATTACTAGTTGGTACAATCACTGCCTTAAAAGCATCTGATGGGAATTTTCTAATATGTTCTTGAAACTTTTGAAAAACATTACTTTCATCCACACTTTTTTCAGTGAAAAAGCCAGCTTTTTGAAGAGCCAAATACCTTTCATCGTCCGCCGAAAAATCAAAATTCAAAATAGAATCAAACTCTCTTTTGTTTAAGAGAATTATTGCATCAGAAATAAAATTATAAAAAACAATTTTATTTCCAATTAACGCATGCTTATAATGATAAGTATATTGCGACAATTTCACATCTTCCGGTAGCCTTTTATTAAAATACTCTGGGAGTATCAAAGAATAATCACTGCCATTTCTTAAAAATGTCATAACTCAGACAACCTCCCTTTTGACCGCTGGGCATTTACAATCTTCAAAAATGCACATGGGGTCTTTTGCAAACATGTTTCCTGAATGCTCAATTGAGGCAACTTTACAGCCAAAACACACAGCACCATACTTACATGTATTATCCCCTATTAGCCTTGATTCTTGAAGCTGCAACATCGTTTTTGACTCATCAAGTATTTTAATTAGAGGCTTTTCTAACACATTCCCAATAATTATTCCTTGATACAGCATAAGCGGGCATGGACTCACATTACCGCTTGGGTCAATTCCAATCCATCTTGCACCAGCCCTACATGAATATCCCGACATTAGCCTATCATAATTCTTCAAGTCCTTTTTATCTTTATAGTAGTCATAAACCAGCGTTCCATAGAGCGGATCATGCACATTAATAGAAATGTCCTTACTTTGTAAATGTAAATTAAATATTCTTATAAGAGCCTTATAGTTTTCTTCTGGTGTCAATTCCACATCATTCATGCATGCGCGTCCTACTTTCACTAATCTTTTAAACGAAAAAGAGTTTACTCCCATGTTTCTGAATGTGCTAACAAACTTCTCAATATTTTGATAGGTATGTTTCATAATTGTCATTTCAATACTTAGGTCTAATTTGCACTTTTGTATTATGGGAATAATGTTTTTAACTTTGCAAAAAATGTCTGAAACTCCGTATACTTCTAAACATTCTGACTCTGATAGTGCCTGTAAACTCAATACTATTCCGGCTACTTTTTTACTTGCGAGTTCAGTAACAAGCTCAGAAGTTAATAAAGTCCCATTTGAACAGATAAACACTTTATCTCCTAACTCTTTTGCCAGCTCAACATACTTTAAAAATTGTCTATCTAAAATCGGCTCGCCGCCTGATACAAAAATACGCTTAAACTTTACCCCATCTGTATTAGCACGAAAATAGTCGAAAAAATCTTTCTCCATTTTTTTCTTCGGTTCAGTATCAGAACTAGGGTAACAATGAACACAATTCAGATTACACTCACTATTAATCACCCAAGATAATTTATTGATTGTTCTTTTTCTTGTCATTCCTGTCAACAAGCTCCTTATTCTCAATTGATTCTAGATGACTTCTAAGTAGTCTACTCTCTCTATCTATCTCATTGATAACAGCATCAGGAGAGTGGAAATACGCATAACCATACATGGTTTTTGTTCCCATATGTACTACGGACAATTTTGCCCCAAAATTCCAATGCAACTTGCGAAACTCCTTTTTGATTGTATGCAAAATTTTATACAATTCTTCAATCGAATTAAACTCTTTGCTTCTTAGATACCACACTTCGCCCTGATCTGAAAGTTTACCAAATAACTGCTTAAACAAAGCTCTATAAAGCTCAGTTAATTCTTTTGAATCGTTATATATTTGCTCTGATAAATCTACCAACCTCAAAACAGGCATCTTCCTATCAACAAGAAAATTTCTTTTAAGTAGAAACTCCTCTAACTCAGGAGCACAATACAGCAAAGTCTCTGGCTTAACCAAAATCCAGCAAACGTTTGAATTGTAGAAATTATTTTCCATATATAATTAATGGTAACACCTTTAACTATACGATGTAAAGCAAAATTGTGTCCGTAGAAAAGGTTGATAGTAGGTTGATAAAGCTCTGCAGTAAACAATCATTTCTACAAACTTCTTTATAAAAAGCATCGCATGCAAAATCAGCATAAAAGTCTATTCTATACTAAAGCATGAGCTTGCGATAAAAGAATGTTTTTATCGCCATTATATTAACTGCGTTGCTTTATTGATGAGGCACCGCTACTGTCGATGTTTGTGTTTGCCCCGCCATAAATTGTTATGTCGCTTGCGCCACTTATGTCGCCAATCACTCGCTCTGATGCAAATAGCGAAATGTTAGATGCTCTGCTAATATCTATTATTGGCCATTTTAGCCTGATAAACATATTAAACCTAATTTAATTTATTTTTCATAAAAATATCATCTAAAATTTGCACTATATGATTCCATTGCTTAAACATGCAATCTTAAAGGCTTAGCTTTATAAAACTAAATATTCTTGTCTTAAAGCAATATTTTCTTTGCAATACTCCATGTCGGGATTATACAAAAAAAACTCTGCGTACTTTCTTCCGTGGTTAAGATGAGCTCTGCCTCGCTTCATTTTTTCAACCCATTCCTCATATGATTTTGTGAAGTAATGGTCAATGCAAATTAAATCTGTTGTAGGTTCTACATCTGGCCCGATTTTCAAATCTTCCATTACCTCTAAATGTTCGTCAACAACCTCAAAACCCTCTTTAGCTACTCCATTGTGAATATACATACTATCCATAAGTAACGGTTGAATAAATACCTTACCTAGCTTACTTTGAAATTCCGAAGGTTTTGTAAACCTCTTGCGCAGTGGCAAATCTGATTTATGCTTTTGACCACACGCTCCATACTCTATCCACATTGCCATAATGCCAGCATAGCTTTCATAGTTTTTTAGAAACTGTCCTAGCGTTTGTTTTGTTACAACTCGCACATGCTCGTCTGTGTCAATAAAGCCAATCCACCTTGACTCATTAGAGAAACGCCTTATACAGTCACTATACGCCTCAGGTTGAGCGTTTTTATAAGTACCGCTCCAATCCGTTACTGTAACTTTGCTTGAGATGTATTCACCTAAATCTGCAATAAATTTAGATACAGGATACTTGCTTCCATTATCGTAAATGTAAAAATGCTCAATACCTTGACTAATGTGCCATTTTAACCATTCTTCTAAATACTCGTTTTCATCCTTTATGATAAGACAAACAGAACAATAGTATTTAAAGCTCATACTAGATAATTTTTCCATTAGCTCAACTCTAATTTTGTTAATACGAATTTCATTTTCACTAATCCACTCTGACATTACTTTATCAGGCGCACCGCCAATATAGAATTTTTTTGATTTGTTTTTGTGTTTTTTAGATTTTATTACTGGCATTTATATTCCTCCTAAGAAAAATTGTAAAATAAAGCTTGCTTAGCTTTATTAAACTAAACTTAATTAAAATTCATTTTTATATTTACAGCTAAATTTTATTTAACATTAATAGACAAACACAGCACCAGCAATAAAGCCGTTAATCATGCCGTTGACAGCGCCTTCTTGCACTCCGTCCCAAAAGTCATTGCCCCGCACCGCAGACATTATGCCGCCAATTATGCCGCCTATCACAAACCCGCTAATCGCCATTATTGCGCCCAGCTTTAGCATTGCAGCGCCCAGCGCTTGCGTGCCCGGTATTATCCACAGCACAACCGCAACAATCAGCACCACCGCCAG
>Ga0131853_10025849_pt1 | contig 10571 bp, 1 predicted proteins | sample TergutLab28metaG_FD_92764 | JGI IMG/M metagenome (GOLD analysis project Ga0131853, IMG submission 92764) | Labiotermes labralis P1 segment gut microbial communities from Petit-Saut dam, French Guiana - Lab288 P1 (version 2) (version 2) | ecosystem: Host-associated > Arthropoda: Insects >... | reverse complement strand
AGCGTACTTGACCGCGAAATGTCTGACAGATACGCCATTCCCAGTAACTATTCCATCGAAGAGATAAGCGACGATGCAGTCGTAACCGTTCGGTTTCCACAGAGAACGTCTGGTCCGGTGTCTATCCATTTGAGGGCAGTGCAACAATTTGAAGAAGATTCGCCCGATTTCAGGCGCGAATTGGCAGGTTTTGAGGTTCTCGGTGCAGAGCGTCAGACGGGGTTTCTCACCGTGTCGGTTTTTCCCTTAGACATGACTCCCCATTGGGACCCGGAGCGTGGGATTCGCCGCATCGAAGGGGGCGGTTCAAGTGCCGGTGATGCCACTCGATTTGAATTCAATTCGCAACCGTTTTTGCTTCGTGTTCATGTGGCTCCCCCACAAATTCGGATCAATGTCAGACCGGACTATCAATTTCGCATTAGTCGGGGAGTAATTACGATGGATGCCCGACTGTCCTACACGGTCAGCGGTTCCAGAGCGGATGTCCTCTATCTCCGCTTGCCCGATTCGCAGTGGCACTGGGATTTTGGAGCATCGAGTATTGTCGATGTTGTCGGCGTTGGATTGGACGAGTCAGGATTGCTCACGATTCCGCTCATTAGCCCAAGAGACGGCACATTCCCCATTGAATTTCGTGCGCATCGGGCTATTGATGCCGAAGACGAGCAACAATATCGACTCGTGTTGCCGATACCGAGACCGGAGCAGGTCACGTGGAGTGAACCGGCATCGGTAACAATCGTGTCAGTGCATAATGTCGAAGTGTTGCCGATTGAGCAGGATACACGGGGACTAACCCGTATGCCTCGTCGAGCAGGATTGATGTTGCCCATGCGGGTTGATCTAACCGATGTACAGCAGGAGTCGCTTTCTTATCGCGCTGAGTTGCCCGATGCAGCATTTGTTGCCGATTTGATTTTCCATCAGCGGAGCATGAACGCGACAATGCAAACGGAAGTTCGGCTGTTCGAGGAGTACAACCAAATTATTCAAACGATTTCCTACAATGTGGCATTCGATTTGGCTGATCGGGTCTATGTCCTTCTTCCGCGAGCATTGGATGCGAGCGGCGACGTTCAAGTTCGATGGGGTAGCCGAATATTGGAACTTCGAGACACAATTTCCACCCTTCCTTCCACCCTACCGGGAGATGTATCCGAAAATCGGGTGCTTAGGATGGTTCAACTTCCCGAACCAGTTTCCCAATTTCAGTTGACGTTTGAACATTCTCGAGCACCGCTTATCGTTGCCGCCGATGACACTGTGCCATTATCGTTGTCCCTTATTACTCCGGCGGAAGTGCCAGTAACAGACCACCGTATCCATTTTTTCACGCCGTCAGGTTACAGGGTAGAGTTGCAACCCGAATCGAGACTGCTTTGGGAACCCTTTCGAGAACCACGTCGTCCTGCCGTGAATGTTACAGAGTCGTTCCGGTCTGCCCAATCGCCGGCGAGAATTGCGTTGCTTATTTCTGTTGCCGAGAGGAGCGTGTCAGGCACGACGATTGTAGAACGCGCCTGGCTTCAAACTTGGCTCACCGGCAATATTCGGGAAGATCGGGCAATCTATTTTGTGCGGAGTACGAATGATTCCGTAACGCTTCAACTTCCGCCGGATGCAATGCGGGACCATCGGGTGAGGGTTCAAGTGGATCGGCAAACAATTCAACCGAACATTTCTCCGATGGGAATGTTAAGCATCCCGATTTTACCAGAGCAGTATAATCGTCCGGTTGAAATTTCCGTCTATTATCGTTACTCGTTTGAGATGTCCGGTATTGAAGTACCGCTCATCCTACCATCTTTTCCGAGAGAAACGTTGGTACAATACAAGTTTTGGCAAGTTATCCTTCAACAGAACCAACACATCATTGGCAGTCCGGCGGGTTGGACGCTGGAATACGACTGGTCTTGGAATGGACTGTTTTGGTGGCGGGTGCCTTCGATCCGAAAGACTGACATCGGTTTTGCGCCGGACTCACAGGTTATCGAAGCAAGCATTTCCGAGTCGAGTCAATATGTTTTTAGTCATCTCCACCCCCCGCCGCATGTTACACTCTACATCGCAAACCGTTCGACGATCATTCTCTTTTCGAGCAGTATCGCCTTGTTCATCGGTTTAGTGCTGATTTATGTGCCACAATCCCGGTACGCAGGTTCGCTGTTCGGACTCGGAGTGATTTTGCTTGCCGTTTTATTTTATCAACCTCCCCTGGTATTGATGATGTTGCAAGCCGCTACGTTTGGAGTATTTTTGGCACTGGGAGCAGGATACGTTTATCGGATATTCCATCGTCAGAAACAATGGATTCCACCGACATTCCCGATGATGGATGACATATCGCAACCCTATCTGACACCGGTTCCGCCATCGCAGACGATTCACGAAGTCATCATGGATGAATCCGGTAGTAGAGCACCTTCGGCAGTAAATAATCAACAGATGTAATAAGGTAGGTTGCCGACCATGTAAAAAACATGACACCAACCAATTCCCCAATCGGTCATTCGCCAGCGACCCGGCAATTCGTTTGTCGGTGGGGGATCGCTTTGTGCATTTTTCTCTGGGGCTTGCTGTTTTCGACATTTACTTTTGCTGACGAAAATGTCATCGAATATCACAGATTTCTTGTTCCCGAAGGAAGGATCGATCCTTCTCTCATTTTATCGCCAAGCCTTCCGATTGATCGACAACGGTTCGAACGCTATCTTGCTCAGTTAGAGCAACGGTCAGAAGAGCAGGGCGGCACACAACCGTACCTTTCCCGAATCGTTTTGACAGCAACACTCGAAGGTCGTCAACTGGTATCAGGACAAGGTTTTTTTACGTTGCATCCGCGCTCCGACAGGATCGATTCGATACCATTGAATCCGCTGACACTGGCAGTCAATTCGTTGCGTTGGTCGGATGATACCGATGCGATTCTCTTCCATCAACCAAACGTTGGCAATCGGCTTTTGGTCCCTTCGGAGTCGGATTCAAATTCATACGATCAACTCCAATTTCGATGGTCGCTGCAAAGCCGAAGAGATGCCCGTAATGGGATCGTTTTTGATCTTGCACTTCCGCCGTGTTTGAGCATTGAACTGCAACTTGATCTTCCAGAGTCGATGACGTTGACTGCTTCGGCAGGTCTTGTTCTTCCCGAAGAAAGGAGTGAACTAGGGTTCCGTACTTGGCGAGTCTTGCTAGGACACCACTCCAACACAACACTAACGATTACAGCCGACAGAACATTGCCGACTTTGGGGCGAGCGTCAACAATCCGTCAAGCGACGAGTTATTCCATTAGACCTCAAGGACTGGCAGTAGAGGCACAAATCATATTTGACAGAGCGGATCCCCGACCAGAGGAATTGATACTGGAACTAGAAATGCCGCTCCGTCCTGTCGGAGTCCAATATGGCAACCGACCGATAGCCTGGACAAGATCGATAACTTCTCCCGATGTTACGGAAATACGGATTGATCTTTCCCCTTTTGCCGGCGAGGAACCGGAGCCACTTGAGATTTTGTCGCTAGGTCCGCTTCAGGAAAACCAGCGTTGGGTGTTGCCGCGCGTCCGAGTAACGTCGCCCGATATTTTCTGGATGGAAACCCGGTGTAGCGTAAGAGTTTACTCTCCTCTTCGGACACGGAATTTGATTTACCATCAGGCGGGTCAGGTTACGCCTCGCAGAGCATTTGATTGGGCTGATGTGGAATCGCACGTGTTTCAATTTTTTCAGGATGACGCACAGATTGAACTCGAAGTCGTTTATTCGACTCCGCACGTTACGGTGAGCAGTGCCGCCCAGATAGATTGGAGCGACAACGAAATCCGAAGTACCGTCTATCTGGATTGCAGTGTAACCGAAGGAGAGCGATTTACCCTCAATTTTCCGGTTTCGGAACATTGGATCATTGATTCCGTAACGGCTTATCTGGCAACCGGTATGGTTTCCGCCGAAGGTGATCCCATTTCTTCATGGGATGTGTTGGGCGACGCACCATCGCAGACGCTTTCCGTGCAGTTGAATCGTCCGCTCCAGCCGCGGCAACCTGTCGCGTTGCAAATAACCAGTCGGTTTATCAATAGTGCGCAGACCCAGTTCCGATTGGCAGAACTGTCTCCGCTTGTTTTGTCTCATCGGCATGGCGAATCGCATCACATTGCCGCCCAACTTGATTTGACAGATCGCCAACTCAGGTCCAGTGTGGATGCTTCGACGTTCAATGTTCCGCGAATTCTTATGATTGGCGGCTCCTCGGTGCCGCTGTTGGGAAACGCTTACCCGCTTGATTCCCGAACGCAGGACATCCGTTTTGAATTGGAACTTATGCGTCCCAATTACACGGTAGAGATTTTAGGCAACATTTACATTGACAACAACGAACTGAGACCAACGTTTCGCATCCGTTGTACGCCGATTGATTCGGCGGTTAGCCGTGTTTTTGTCCATTTCACTCCGACTGGCGAGGAAAACGCGTTGGAACAATGGGATTGGTCATTAGTCGGTGATTCTCGTCCACTTCGGGTTTATAGGTCATCGTCGGATGAGTTGCGAGCATTATTGCCGACTGCCGAGCAGCAAAATTGGAGTGAAGATTTAGAGCACGGAGAAATTTGGGAAATCCGTTTTGATGAGTTGCGAACGACCCCCTTCGAACTTTCGGCGGTTTCCTTGATTCCGCTCGCCGATACGATAACGATTCCTCTCGCTTCGGTGCCGCTTGCTTCCACGCAGAGGGGAGAACTGACAATAGAATCGCTCCAGCATTTTGATTATCGAATCGTTGGTGCAAGGCTCGATTCTATTCCGATTGCTCCCGCCGCCTGGGATCGTTACCAAAGCATCCGCGCTGCGTTTCGTTATAATCCGCAAGAAGAGCCGCGCCGTTCGCGACACTTTCCGTTAATGTTGCAACGATTAACGCCGGAAGAACGAGTCGATACCGCCTGGGTCTGGTCGCTTCGCCTGGACTCGCAACACGAACCGGAGGGCACTGTTCAAAATAGGGCTTTGTTTCTTGTCGAAAACCAGGGAAAAGATACTTTACAGATTGTCCTGCCTGACGGAATCAACGTTGCCGATGTGTTTGCTATTTGGCAGGACTCGCAACAAATTCCCTGGCAGTACGACGAAGAACGCCGAACAATAGGTGTCGCGTTGCCTGCTGGTCAGCGGTTCGTTTCCATTGCTGTCGAATATACGTACCAAGATTTGCCGCTGGTTCGACAACGAAAATTGCGTCCTCTCCATCCGGCTACGGATATTCCGATTCTTTCTGGAAGTTGGATAGCATGGTTTCCGCCAGAGTTCGATGTCAGTCTACGGCACGTTTCGGGCAGTGCTCCGGCGCAACCTGCGAACCATTTTACTCTGTCGAGAGCGTTGGATCATCTGCTATCCGGTACATACCGCCTGTTTCTTGGATCGATGTGGGACGATGCTTTGCACGGCGAACAGCGGCGGTTGGAAGCCGAAACGGCAGCCCAATACTTTTTTGCAGAAATTGCCGACGCTTTCCAAAGAACTCCTGTTGCAACTTGGGGGGACTTGGTCGGAAACGATGGGATTTTGTCAGCCGTCCGATCACGGTTGGCAAATGACAATACAAGACGTGTCATCGACACGAGACTTCTCATTGATAGGCAGGCGTTGACTTTCCTCGGTATCACACCAGCAACCCCGGTTGAGGCTGTCGGTATAGTTCACGAAGAGAACGTCCGAGAGAAACTTTTTGAAAACACGGGACTGATGCTTTTGATCGCAACTCGTACTCGAACCGATGGAATCAAGGAATACGTGTTTGCACTCACAACGCCGATGACGCTTTCTCTCAATCGGCAGTTTCAGCCTATTCCGGCAGGACACTGCGTTCGGGCAGTGCCCTTTGAAATTTTCGACTCGACCTCACAATCGTCGCATTGGATTCTTGCTTCCCGTTGGCTGTCGGAAACGACGCTTTCGTCCATCCCCTGGTCAATTTCCACGCAGGTCATGCAACGGACGGCTCTCACTTCGGATTGGAACGCCTACGAATTGCCGATCAATATCGAACAGCCGCTCTACATTGTCCATCGTCAAAAATTTGCGGCGTTGCAATGGATCGCTTTCTTGGCTGTTGTTCTCATTACCAGCCGAAAGCCGTTCTCGTCCCCGATAGTTTTGCTTGCCCTGCTGATCGTTTTTGAATTGATCGCCCGATTGATCGCCACTTGTTACGTCGGCATACCAAGCGGTGCATTTCTGGGCGTTCTCGTTTCATTCGCATTTGTGCTAATTCGTTCGCACGTTAATCCGAGTGAACCGCCGCCGGAATATCCTTCCCGACATGATTCGACCGAATGTTCGGTTTCGTTTGTTCAAACGCCGTTGCCGCTCCGATCCGTCTTGCTCTGCGGCTTATTGACTGTTTTAGCAGGGCAGTGTGCTTCCGTCTCGGCGCAAACGCTCCCGGTACAAATTCAAGATTCCTCCCGACAGGAACCGCATCGGGTTTTCTATCCGACTGATTCAGAAGGGCAAGTCGTCGGTCAGGAAGTTTTGGTGCCTTTGGAGTTTCTCAGGATATTGCACCAACACGTTGGAGCGGATGACTCGGCAACGGTGCCACGATGGAACATTATCAGAGCAGTCTATCAAGGCTCATTGATTCGCAGTTCTTCGGGACACCTCGAAAGTTCGGATGATTTCAAGGCGATTTATGACATTTACCTCGATTCGCCCAGTGCAATTATTACGTTGCCAAATTTGCCCGCCGTCCAGGGAAGAGCCCTCTGGAATAACAGACCGATTCAACCGATTTGGAGCGACGATGCACAGAATGATACACTTTCGTTTGCGATAGAAAACGAAATGCCGGGCAGACACACATTGGAAATTGCGTTGTCTCCCCAAGCGGCAGCACAAAGCGACGGCGAAACGTTCCAAATCGCTTTTGCGATTCCGAGAGTCCCTGATTCGACATTGCGGCTCAATGTCTCGCCGGACACTCCGCCGGTGAGCGTTCCCAATGCACTGGGAGCGGTAACAGCAAACACTTCACTCTTGCCGGTTGTCATTGCCGAATTAGGACCGACGCAACAACTGTTGCTATCGTGGGTGGACGATCCAAACCGAAATGGAGCATTAGTGAGCGAAGTCGAGCAATTCTTTCGGATTTGGGTAAGACCCGCACAGATCGAACTAGAGACGTTGTTCCGATTTCGCATTGATAGCGGAACTGCCCGGCATTTAACCATTCAAACCGATCCGCGATGGACTCGAGTAGGACACATTCGATGCGTCGAACATCCGATTGCCCAATGGTCAGATACGATTTTGGATACGCAATCGTTCGATGGACTCACGACTATCCCGCACAATGTTACGCGGATTGACTTCCAATCACCGGTATCTGGAACTGTTACTCTGCGAGCAGATTTCGTGCTTAGAAATTTTGACGGAGTGGGCAACCTTCGTCTGCCTGAATTCGGAGCGTTAGCCTCACGTATTACGAGATCAATGCTTGCAATCTATGCCGATCCGCTTCTTGAATTGAATTTTCCGATTGAAGGACGCAGTAGTGGTTTTGAGGCAGGCTGGCAAGGCACTCCGGTTGCCCTGCCATTCCTCAGGGATGTCCCCTTTTTGGACATCGCTGGTCCGCTGTTCACGAGACAGAACGAAGTATCCCCAGATGCAGAATATGATCTCAACCGAACAGAACCGGATTGGACGCTGAACATCCGCACCAGAAAGATGGTTCCCGACGGAACGGTCTCGCAGTGCGTTCAATTCGATACCGGCGAATCGAGAGTCCGAGTCGTTGGCGAATTTACGGCAGGTTCCAACGTTTTCCAACAACATTTTTCGGCAGATCGCCCGATCCATATCGAAACTCTTGAAGTTCGAGATTCCCAAAATGCCATTGTTGAGTCCCGCTTTCAACAAATAGCCCCAGAAACGATGCCGGAGCAGTATCTTGTTCTCTTCCGACGATCTGTTACCGGAACATATACCCTCACCGTTCGAGGTTTTTTCGAGACGGATACGCGGGAAGAACTTCCATTGCAATCGGTTCCCCAGTTGACATTCGGCGGAGTACAAACGACCGAACACACGCTTAACTTATTTCGGACACCGGCAGTCATTGTGGAAATATCGCCAGAACAAAGCGGTTGGTCAATGTCGAACGTGTTGCCGTCCGCTCCCGAATCGTTCGCTCAATCGATTCCGCTCGGAACATGGCGAAGAGCGGAACCGACCGAATCGATCCTGACAGAACCGGAACCCGAATCCCATGCCCTGCAATTTACCCTTGCGCCGAACCGTCCGACGGTGCAGTGCAAAACGGTCTTATCATTGCATGTCGATGCCGATGACCAATGGACAATGACGCTCGATCACACCGGCAACGTAACCGATGGAGAACTCAGAGCGTTGCGGTTCCAATGGGATGAACGTTGCGGAATCATTCAGTCGGTTGAGCCACAAGCGAATTGGTCTCGTTCTTCGTCCGGCGGACAGCAAATCTTGGAGGTCTCCTTCGACGAACCGATACGGGGAGAGCATCGCATCACAATGGTTGTCTCTCTGAATATCACGGGAGCGGCTTCGCTACCGAATGTTTTCCCTCTCGCCGGTGGTGCGGAGCAGTTTGAGTCGGAACTTTTCGTCGAGTTACCGCTTCGACAGGGCATCGAAACCATCCCGTGGGATTTGAGTCGCTTGGTCGAAATGGAAGAACAGGCAACGGATACGGGGCGTTTGCGTTTTCAGGCGATGGATAACGATTTTTCGGCAACGATCAATCGAGATGAGGCAAGATTGACCGCCGTTTTCTACGACATTGGCTTTTTAGTAAGACATGATGGAACGGTTACAGGCATTGCTACCATTGATTTGAGAAATCGAGGACAAGATCATTTCGTCTTGCAGATGCCGGAAGGATACGAACCGATTCAAATATCTTCCGCAGAATTGATATTGGGACGCACTCGGCTTCCCGAAGGCAACCGATGGCGTATCAACATCGGAACAAGCGACTATCCGCAGCGATTAAGCGTTTTATTCCGCGCCTCACTTCCCAAGCCGCTCAGACAATGGAATCGTGAACAGATTGTTTCGACGCTTCAATTTCCGTTTTTGGAAGGCGTTACGGTTCAGGAAACGATCTGGTCGATTGCGTTTGAAGGAGATCTACCGCCGCTGAATGTTACATCTCTTCGGGATCGGCACTGGGGAACAGCATTGTCGCCCGATTTGCTCGGCTATGAAGAGAGCGATTTGGGCGAACATTTACTGCTTTCGGGAGCAGATACCGCTCGTTCGTTGATTGGCATCAATCTTGTTCGGAAACATAATTTGCTCCAAGTGCTACAATCTATGCCGATTTCACTTCGGCAAGACGAGATGCAGCGTTGGTTTTTACACTGGTTGGAAGAATGGAATATGGTGGCAGACAAAGTTGAATTTCAAATTTCGCATTTGCCTCTGACGTTGCACAATGTCCGACCAAATTTGATTGCTCGTGCTACTGTTCCGGCTTCGGAGGGGATGGAAACCATTGGAAGTGTACGTCCATTTTTGGAACTAATGAGTGCAAGAACACCGGAAGCGTTGAGAAACAACAAGGAACAAACCGTACAGGAAAAATTCGGCTCGGCAATGGTCATGCCTTCCAAGCAACCGACACCGATTTTGACTTCTCAGGTTTATTGGCAGGGTCGATCTTCCCAAGAGGTGCAATACCTTTTCGGAACAGAGGAGGGAGCACTCCGAGCGGTGCGATTAACATCTGTGCCGAGTACAGGAGGATGGCTGTTGCAACTTTCGGAGCACATTTGGCTTTGGATCAGTCTGGCATTATTAGTGCCGATCTTTGTGCTGTTGTCGGTACGTTGGGTTTATTTGACGGAACTATGGCTGCAATTTCCTCATTTTTGGGGAATGTCTCTCGGCGTATTGCTTTGGGTGTTTTTACCGGAGAGTTTTATTGGTCCCATCATTATTGTATTAGCGTTCATCGCGTTTTTCCGTCCATCTTGGACTCGGCATCAATTTAGGACGTATCCGTAGTGCCTTGTCCCTACTTAATAAATTACAAGCAGATGCCGCCGCCACTAATTCCGGCAGAAACAGAAAAAATGCAATCGGACTGACTCAGCGCGTTGACAATAACCGCCGCATGACGGATAATGCTACCAACGTCATTTTTGACAGGCACCAATTTCAATGGCATTTCTCCGAACCCGTGATTCAAGTATTATCGGTAACAAAACGTTCCCTTTACAGAGTGTTATTGTCCGAATCGGGCGCACCGCAAGCAACGATGTTCCTCTCGATCATCACGGGATCAGCCGCGATCACGCCATCATCACGCACGACGCAAAGGGATACCACATCACCGACCTCGGTAGCCGGAATGGTACTTATCTCAATGGACGTGCCATCGGAGAAAAAACCGAACTTGTCGATGGCGACCTCCTCCGCTTTTGCGATCTCGAACTTGTCTTTTTTGAACACGATGCTCATCCCGACAGCAGTTTCCAACTTTCCGAAGGTGCAGTCAAAAAGCGACTAAACGAAGAACAAATT
>Ga0131853_10025848_pt1 | contig 10571 bp, 10 predicted proteins | sample TergutLab28metaG_FD_92764 | JGI IMG/M metagenome (GOLD analysis project Ga0131853, IMG submission 92764) | Labiotermes labralis P1 segment gut microbial communities from Petit-Saut dam, French Guiana - Lab288 P1 (version 2) (version 2) | ecosystem: Host-associated > Arthropoda: Insects >... | reverse complement strand
TGTGAGGATTGATAATTGTACTTTCGAGAGGATGGAAGAGTTTAAATATTTGGGAACAAATGTAACAAATCATAATTTTATTCTGGAAGAAATTAAGAGCAGATTGAGGTTAGGAAATGCTTGTTATCATTCTGTGCAGAATCTTTTGTCTTCTGGGTTGCTATCCAAAAATTTAAAGATTAAGATATATAGAACTATAATTTTGTGGGTTGTTTTGTATGGGTGTGAAACTTGGTGGCTGACATTGAGGGAGGAAAGGAAGCTGAGGGTGTTTGAGAATATGGTGTTGAGGAGAATATTTGGACCTAGGAGGGACGAGGTAACCGGGGAATGGAGGAAATTGTATAACGAGGAGCTAAATGAGCTGTGCTCCTCACCCAATATTGTGCGGGTGATAGAATCGATAAGAATGAGATGGGCTGGACATGTGGCGCGTATGGGTGAGGAGAGGGGGTTGTATAGGGTCTTGATGGGGAAACACAAGGGAAAGAGACCACTGGGGAGACCTAGGCGTAGGTGGGTGGGTAGTATTAGGATGGATCTCCATGAGGTGGGTAAATGAACTGGATTGGGCTGGCCCAGGATAGGGACAGGTGGCGGACGCTTGTGATTGCGGTAATGAACCTTCGGGTTCCGTGAAATGCGGGGAATTTCTTGACTAGCTGCAAACTAGTTAGCTTCCCAAGAAGGACTCTGCACCATGGAATAAGTAAGTAATTAAGAATATTTTAGGCCATTAAATTTGGCTCTGTTACCTCTGTGAAGTGAAATCTGTTTTTTTACGTAGAAATTTGAATTGGAGGCTTACAGGTCTCCATGTTTGAATGACTGCATGGCATATTAAAATGTATGTTTTTGTAGGTATTCGCTCATGGTGTCCAAGAAGGAACAAATGCTTGTAGCAACGAAACCAAGACACTGTGTTCCCACCTGTGTCTAGGGAAGCCTGGTAACCAGTATGTTTGCCTCTGTCCTGATGGTCTGGATTTAAACAAGGACAAACGGACATGTATGTGTCCAGGAAATAAAATTCCTAATGTCAATGGAACTTGCCCTGAAGGTGAGAGGTTTTGTTTTACTGATAGAAATTATGGGCATTACTGTCTACTATTTGACTGTTCCTACTAACATAAAGGTTGCACTTTATCTTCAAAATTTTGATCTCAGAATGGAGAGGCACACAATATGCCCTAAAATCCACTGTTTTGTGTGAAATTCTGTAGCACACATGACATGCTGTTGTTGATACGCTGCTGATCATTCGGTTTTGTGAACACACCGCTGAATCTTGATGGCTTGTAACCCGAAACATTATGTGTAGAAGTCTTGCATATTAACTAGTGTATCAGCAGATTTCCAACAAATACGTTGTCGTTAAGAAAGGCAAGTGTAAAGTTAACCATGTACATGCAATTAAGGCATATTGGGGGGAGTGGAGTTATATCTCCACTCATTCTTAACCTCAGCACTAGATGGAAGTGAGTTGTCAACTTCACATCTCAGCCACTTTACCCATGGGGAACAACACTGGGACCAAATGAATAGGAGGCTGCGTGGGTCCCACAAGCAGTCTGGATGTTTGGAGATGAAAATATCTTGGCCATACTGGGATTCAGATATTTGATCATGCAATGCGTAGCCTAGTCACTGTACTAAATATGCTATTCTGGATCCTCCATTCTCATTATATTAAACAGGAATGTATGTTTTTATATAGCTGAATTATATCTTAATTTTTGCTGTCAACATAGTCCATATCTTCATTATTTTGATATTTGTTTGTGGTTATACTGATTTCAGCAAACAGCACATGTTCAGCAGAATACTTTGCCTGTAACAATAGTCTGTGCATACCAAAGCTGTGGCATTGTGATGGAGAAAATGACTGTGTTGATGGTTCTGATGAAGTAGGATGCAGACCTACAACCTGTGAGGCCTACATGTTTACATGCAGGGATGGAAAGTGCATTCCACCTCATTGGCGTTGTGACTTTGATCGTGATTGCCGTGATGGCAGTGATGAAGATGGATGCAGTGAGTATAACATATCAGATTTGCAGTTTCTGTGACCATGGTTATTTGTCTTCTAGTGATTCTGTGTGCCCAGCTGAACTGCTAAGACAGCAAGTGAGACTCTAATTGGGAAATATCTCTCTTAATACAGTTTATTTTGCATAGAGGCCAGCATTGTTTCTTATCCTATGATGGAGCAAGTCAACATTTACAACTCTGCTGAAATCAATAAAGTATTTTTTAATCACTGGCTAAGATGTCTAGAAGATAACTGGATCTTCAAGTGATGCATAGAAGACCGTTGTTATGTTGTTCTTTGTGTAATTGACTTTGACAAGAGACAAAATGGGACAGGGTGGAAGCAGTAAAAATTTGATTTGCAGAATTGTGGGACTTCTGAAGTAATGCAGGTGAAAACCATGTTCATGTGATTCATTCCGTGCATTATCAATAACTAATTCATGACACTAAACCAACTGAATGCACAGACTTGTTTCTTCTGTTGGTTTAGTGTTGTGAATTACAGAATATTGTTCTTCTGGGATATTGGGCTCTGTAACTGGGAGTTTATCACCCAACATTCTGAGTCTGTGTAGTGGCCTCATCTCAGAGGTCACTGCTTCAAAGAATTACTTCATGGTCTGTAAACTCTGGGCAACCAGCACTCATTGATGGAGTTCAGTGACCTGGAAGATTGGAGTTCATGCATGTTATATGAGGGCAGTGGTTGGATACTGTATCATAAGCCCAGTGCGGATATGAAGACAGGACTGAAGTATTTTCATTTTTATGAGCATCAGTATCATGCATGTAAGGACTGCACCTTGATATTAAATAGAAATTGTAGAAGGAAATCATTTTTCTTGTAATGGTGTGCATGTAAAGCTGTACAAACAATAATGTTAAAATTTGTTTCATACTCCTTTTCATTTTTTATGTATTCATATGTTAGCATTGGTTTCTAGATTCTGGAAATGTTTGTCTGGAACCATCTGTTAAAATTTTAGTAACAATTGAGAGGGGGAAATGCAAGAATGGGTAGAAAAAATTACATAGGAACAGAAATTGATGTTTTCCAAAAAGTAGTGAAGGAAAAATGGATGTTCCAAAGAACTTAGTATATAACTGATGCTGTTTCTTGTAGCACATCAAAATTGCACTGATGGACAGTTCAATTGTGATAATGGGCGATGTATATCATTACACTGGTGTTGCGATGGTGAGGATGATTGCAGGGACAGATCAGATGAACGCAACTGTTCAAGTCCAAGGCCACCAGCTACTTGCAAACGTGAGTAACGACACTGAAATACTGAACTGAAATGTGTAATTCCAGGCTCCTGCCAAGGCGTGAATGAGATTTTTGCACTTCTGGGGTGTTGCACAGTGTAGATTGGTAATTAGTTACTAGCTAACTACTAGTCTACACTGTATAACATTCCAGATATCATCCAGAACCAAAATAACTTGCTAAAAAAATATTATGACTGGTTTTACTTTGAGGGTTGGTGTCTTCTGTTATGTAATGTCATGTAGTGTGCTGTCTCTATAATCACGATTCTCTGAAACATTGGTACACTTGTACCATACTGCACAGTGTCACATTGAAGACAACAGCAGTCCTTGTAGTCATGGCATTGGAAACCTCAAGTCAGCTGGATAGATCTTGGTAGTACTTAACTTTTGATAGTCTGTGTGATTTTTCACCTAACTTGATAGTGCATCCCAATAATTTAGTACAGAAAATGGTCCTGTACATTGTGCAGTGAAATATACAGTAAAATTTCAGCTGACAAAATGTTCCAGTTTAACAAAACATACTCATTTTCTATTCTGGTTTTGTATGTAAACTTATGATATTGTATGCTTTCTTCTGGGTAATAGGTGCTTTTGAAGATGGAACAGACAGTGTTCTGAAATGTTGGCATATAAAATTCAGACACCAAGGAATTACCCAGAAGAATGCATACAACATTCAGAACACGGTGTGAAAGTTTGAAATCAAGCATTAAATGCGTTCGTTTATACTGACATGTCAGATGTGAGGCAGTTTGCTGAATGTACACTTGAGTGTCAGCATTGACTTCTGAATGCTTCAACATTTGTATCTAATATATCATACAAAATAAGTGTACTTGAATTCCTGTGCTTGTTTTGTAGCGGGAGAGTTCCAGTGTGGTACTTCGAAGCAGTGCATACCGACTTCTTGGAGGTGTGATGGTGAAAATGATTGTGCTGATTTGTCTGATGAGAAGAACTGTAAGAACAAGACCTGTGAGCCCTGGCAATTTAAGGTGACGGAGCTTATTTTATGACACATTGACCAGGAAATTAGTTAATTGTTGGCATGTGTGATTTTCTAAAACAAACATTATTTACTTAACTGACAGTGGCAGAGATTGGGAAAAATTATTTTATTTTATGTATAAAATTTGTAGTTACATGCCTTTTTCACAAACTTGACATTATATATTAGAAAATTGATTTGGTAACTGTAAAGTTAATGTTTCACTGTGAAAGGTAGCAAGTACCCAAATTTGATTATATGTTGTGTTTTTGTTCTTCAGTGTAAGAATGATCACTGTATATATAGTTCATGGAGATGTGATGGAGATGACGACTGTCGGGATCAGCAAGCACGACCAGGTTCAGATGAGGAGAATTGTACTTCTGTTTTACGACCACCAACACAACCGCCACCTTTGTGGCCAAATGTGAGTATGGGAGGTTCACACTTGCACATTTTTCATAAATTTGGAGCACACCCATTTTGTTTTGAGGTATAGTATTGTAATGTTTCTCTATTTTTTGTAATTGTGAAACATAATATGCTGTGTTATGGTTCCAGAACACCTGTCACTCTTGGATGTTCCTTTGCACTAACAAACAGTGTGTACCAATCTGGTGGAAGTGTGATGGTGTCAATGACTGTGGTGATGGTTCAGATGAAGTAGGTTGTGGAAAGGACAGTGAGTCCAGTGGTAGTCCATCCATTCCAGTCCCTACTACTCCTGCAACGTGCAGTGTTAACCATTTCCGCTGTTATAATGGTTAGTTGCATTTTCTGCAAAATTGTTTACAGTAGTATTTTATAGTAAGTTCAGATGAGGTATGTTACAATTACACATAAAGAATTATAACACAGCAGAAGAACTGATGGTGGCACTGCACTGCAAATATTCTGACCACTTGTTTGTATTCTCTTAAGGGAGAGGAAAGTAGCAGAGTGAGTATTTCTTGCTGATGTAATGATTTAAGGTGGCATTTGGACAGTATTGCCCTTGGAACAGGCACTGAAATGTTTCATTGCAGTGGCTGACTACATATTTGGGTATAGAAATGTTATGTTGTACACCGTGCGTTGTCTGAGATAGATTTTATGTACACATTGTATCAGGAGTTTTATGTATTCTTCTGTTGATCGGTTGTTGTTATATTTGTAAATTGTGATTTTCATTGTGTATTAGTTGTGGCAGAATTGAACTTTGGAGCTTCTGGTTACTGGTGCAGTACTGGTAGATGTGGTAGTTTCAGGGCCACTAGATAGCTTCAGAATGGTTGCTGTTGTAACACCACTTTTGTTGTACATTAATTTGTTTCCTATTGCCAAGCTGTGGCCACACTATGGCGCTGGGGTTGGTCCAGCCTCAAACAGAAATGAGTACCAGAAATATTTACTGGGTGGGTAAAGATGGCAGGTGCATAGGACTGACCTTACCACCTTCATATGTTAATTGTCTTGAAATCTGGTAGCTTCAACCTCATGGGAACCTCAGGGTCTCTCCAGGCCTGTAATGGGATGGCTTTACCTTTATTTTTACCTTTACCAGGCAGGAAGAGATTGAATGTGTGACATATTTCATGATTGGGGAATTAGGTCACAAGTTCATAATGGTGTAACACACAGTGTGTTGCTGTTATGATAACTCTTTTGCACTTGAGCTAAGTGCGTGGTGGAATTGCAGAAGGCTGGAATTTAAATTAGATCTGCATAAGGATTGCCATTAAATTTTGTTACCTTAATTGGACATTATGTCTTATCACGCTTTTTGACATATATCTGATGTCAGGTATGCTATGATGATGATGTAGTTCTGAGAACCTTTCTTTCTTTCTTTCATTCATTCATTCCATTCATTCATAGTCTGACCTCTTTTGCCTACTCATTGTAGGTGTAGAGGATTATTGTTGCATCTGATCACACTCGGGGACGGACGGACGGACAGACGGACGCGCGCGTGCATGCACGCACATGACCATGCACGTGCGCAACATGTGCATGCATGCACATGCACGTGCATGCATACACACACACACACACACACACACACACACACACACACATGCACACTTGGTAGGGCTTCTATGGACAAGGGATTGGTCTACCACAGAGACCTGTACCTGACAACACACAGCTCACAAGAGACAGGCATCCATGCCCCACTGGCATTCAAACCTGCAATCCCAGCAAACAAGCGGCTACACACACACACACACACACGCACACGCACACGCACGCGCTAGGAGACCACCTGTCCACCAGGATGGGTTGAGAAAAACTTAGAGTATCATGTTTAAATTTTTGCTGTAACCAGTTAAGAAAAAGGGTTTTGTTATCATCTTCACTTAATGATTTCAAAATAATTTTTTTTTTAACTTCTGCACCTCTCACCATTTTTTTTTCTCTCTTATATTTGTGAGATGCACTTGAGTTCAGTCATCCTAACCGAGTTTCATTCCCTTCATGATAATGCTTTTTCTTGTGATATAAGAGCTTTGTTTGAACATCTGCCATTTGTGTTTGTCAGAAATTTAACATGCATTTTGTGTCAGAAAGGAGGCAGTGGTCTCTCCCCTGACACTTGGAATTTTTGATAACACAGTGCAGTATTGTGGCACTGTATACATCTTGGAATTCAACCCACAGTGCACATTTTGCTTATTGGCACTGAGAAACTGTTCTATACAGAATGTTAATAGGGTTCATCATCTTAGTTTAAGTATACAGTAGAATCCAGAAGTCATTGTTCCTCAAATTAAAATTTTCACCATTCTAATAATATTCATCTGTATTGTTGTGTAAAGAAACACATACAGTGTGGCAGTGTAATTTCGTTTTCAGGAAACTGCATACAATCATCATGGGTGTGTGATGGGGCCAATGATTGCTTGTATGGAGAAGATGAAGAGAAATGTGATACCCAAAGACATTGTGGAAATGGTATGTTCATGTGCCATGTGGATGGATCTTGTGTGCCTATAAACCAAGCATGTGATGGAGTGCCTCAGTGTCCAGATGGCTCTGATGAACTGGCTTGTAGTCCATTTCCCAGTAAGTATGAGTAAAATGTAATTTGAGCAGGGTTGAAGATCAAAATAAGGTTAATTAGAGTAAGCAGGTAATGTTGAAAGGGTTCCTTGTATACTGTGAAGCAATATGGGGCAGTGGATGTGCATTTCCAATGTGCTTAACCTCAGTACTAGATGGAGGTGATTAGTCACCTTCATGTCCCAGGGCCACAGTTTTCTGCTGGGGGAAGCACCCCTTTTAGCCACAGAATAGGAGACTCGGTGGGTTCCAGAGCCAGTCTGACTGTTTTGGAAGAGAGAGTGACTCTGTCAGTGCTGGGACTTGAACTGTGATTCCTTGGTTGTCCAGGTGATATCCATGTCACTGTACAAACTATTGTATGCACATCATACAGATAGGAAGAGTACAGCAGGCACTAGAAACTTACAACAGTTTGTGTCAAGTACAACCGTGATGTTGCTGCAAACTTTTGAATCTGTGGACAGGCTTTATTTCCTGCATTGGAAATTATTTTGTTGTGAATTTGGTCATCAGACATTCATCATATGAAGGACATTGAACTCATGTATGTAAGGTCCATGTTACTAGTTCACAGTTCCAGTTTTGACAAGTTATGCAGCACCTTACAGGTAAAATAGATAAAGTTTGAGTTCATCAAAGTCAAGTACTTATGCAGTAGTATCTCACAGTTATATGCTAGCTACTTGTGAACTAATGTGACCATTAGTATGGGTTACACACACAGCACTTCCAGTTACGGAGTAGTTGGTGGAGTGGAATTTGAAAAGGGTGTACCATAAGAATTGACAGAGTAGGAGGGTTTGTTGACACATTTTTCTGTATATTGTTCCAGTCAGATTTATGCTGGTTAAGAGTACTTAAGCATGTTGCTGACATATGAAATGGTAGTAATGATTCTTGAAATGATATTTTTTGCAGCTCCATCCACAACTAGTTGTACTCTAGGGTATTTTCAGTGTGATGTGAATGAGTGCTTCCCATTGGCAAAAATGTGTGACAACCACCAGGACTGTTACGATGGATCTGATGAAAGCAATTGTAATAACAGCACTACTAAAGTTTACCAGGTACAATAAAAAGAATAATATTTTTCTAGAGTTTCTTTATACATATCTAACTGTTCAAGAATGAAGCATGAACTGATGAAGAGCAGTGGCATTACTTGTAACTTGAGCTGTTGCCAATGTTTGTTCCTTTGTGAATTCTGTAGTTGTGTACTTTATCTGACAACTCACAGTTGCTTATTGGTACTGGGTCATTCTGGAATGTAAAGTGGCCACCCCTATCTAGAGGTGAGGTTATAGGAAGATTAGAGCTGTACTTCTGCTCCCCCTCTATTCCTTCATAGCAGGTTGTAGCGTGAACTTCACCTTCACCTTTGCTCTCAGTTGCCACTTCCTGTTGGCTTGATTTGCCAAATTAATGTAGCCCACTCAGCCAACTGCCCCTACGTGCTTTGAAGTAGGTGCAGGAAGTGGCAAATGATGTCATAAAGATGGACTGTGTTTTGTGTGGGGGTTTCTTTGATGTTGAGTTGACAGTTGAAGATCCGTATCTTCTGGGGTAAGACATATTTGAGACTTCTCTCTTCACCAGCATTGCTGTAAGAATCTTATCTTTTGGGAATTCCTTGTTTGATCAGGAAATTTCCTGATTCATGGAACCTGAAATTTCAGTTTCAAAATACCATGCATGTTTGTTGTTCTTTGAGCCAGTCACACCATGTAAGTGAGTTCACAGGTAGATGAAACCATTTCATAATGGTGCAGTGTCAAACTTTTGCATTTCTGCAAACATTTTATGAAAGCATTGGCCTCGGACATCAGATTGCAACAAGCAGGTTCCACTATTACATGGCATCAAAGGGGGAAGTTGCTCGGAAGTATTACATGGCTTGATGTGAACTGTGAGGCGGTAGGGGACCAGAGAAGCATGAAAAGGCTTTCTTGGTTTTCTGCTACCATTATTGTCTATATGCTATTGTGGATCAGGAATCTTGATCAGCATGTTTGTTGTGATGATGTGTTTTTGTGCAGTGCAGTTGCAGGTATGTTGACTCATAACTTCTTTGTGATGATTGAACATATTTTAATTTGATGTTTATTGGACTGTAAATCCTTGTGATAGTTGAAGAATAAAAAACCAACTAGATGTCACTTGTTATATTTACTTTACTTCTTAGATACTCAACATGTTACGGACATTAATATGTCCATCATCAGGAGTTTGCGACTATGTTGTTGAACTACGACAATGGCTGTGTTGTTCTTGGATTGCTGTGTGTTGGAGTTAGGGTGCGTTTTGGCTAGGTTGGTATCTGGGCTGCCGGCTGAAGCTGTGCTTCAGCCGGCAGCGCCGGTGGTGCAGAGACGTAATTTGCAGGTTTTATCCTTATGGCATTATCACTGGCAACTGATGTGTGCACATGTATGGTGTTGTACCATGCAGTTGAAATCCAAATCCACAATCAAAATGTAAGAATCTTCCATTCCATCAGCATTACATTTTTTAAGTTCGAATTTTTGTGACCTTTACAGGTGACTCAGATTGGAGTTGATGATCATGGAACAAATTCATCTGCTTTGCATTTGTACTGGTGGATTCATAACGTTTCTGAACCACTTGAGTTTCTTCCATCATATGCTGAAGTACTTAATGGAACGAGTGTCGGTTGGACAAATACTACCTGGATAGATCATTCCGAATACGTCTTCTCCAAATTGAAGCCATATACTGTCTATAACTTGACTGTGTATGTAAGGGTGAGAAACCAGAAGGAGGTATATCCTCCGGTGAAGTATGTGGCTGCAAGAACTGGTGAGGGAGGTGAGTATATTAGTAGATAGTGTCAGGTGACAACAGTGCGAACTTCTTACGTATGTTGGAACAGTGGCTGAATGTAAATATGTGACCACAGTAACTGGTGAAGGGAAGTGAGTAAAAATAGGTAGCTTCTGATGATGTATAACACTGGAACTTCTTAAATATGTTGGAAAAATGATGGTATAAATAACAGCAGCATATTATGAATCCTGAGTAAAAGGGCTGACTCATATAAGAACTGCTAACTCTTTCAAAAATGCATGGTACTTGTTAGTGATAACAATATACAGGGTGTCCCAGGAGGAAAGGACCTAACTTCGGGAGAGTGTTCCTTAGGTCAAACTATAACGATATAACCCAAAACACCTATATCCAAAGTTCAGTGGTTACGGAGATATTGGCC
>Ga0131853_10025847_pt1 | contig 10571 bp, 5 predicted proteins | sample TergutLab28metaG_FD_92764 | JGI IMG/M metagenome (GOLD analysis project Ga0131853, IMG submission 92764) | Labiotermes labralis P1 segment gut microbial communities from Petit-Saut dam, French Guiana - Lab288 P1 (version 2) (version 2) | ecosystem: Host-associated > Arthropoda: Insects >... | reverse complement strand
TGCCTGGAAAGAAGGAGACCAGACCCTAGACCACCTACTGTACTAGTGCATACTGGACAATGCAACATGTGCCTGGAAAGAAGGAGACCAGACCCTAGACCACCTACTGTACCAGTGCATACTCCTAGATAAACAGAGAGGAACCCTGAAGAAAAATCGTCCACCCCGGACATTGGCCAACAAGCAAACAGCAGTTAATCACGACGTTTCGGAAATCATTCATAGCCTTCATAGAATCAACAGACTTTGACTTACTGTAACAAAGCTGGAATCAAAAAAAGTTCTGAGCAATGTAAAGTGACACAGCGAAGGAAGCATCTTGATGTACAGCCAAATTAACTCTGCATGTAGCATTACGCAGTGTAATGGGGCATGCTTTAATAAATAAAAAAATACATACTTTACATATATACACGTGCTTACATAATTTAAATCACAACTGTCGGCTGATTGTTTTAGGACTCAACAACTTACCAGGAATATTTCTTAACCCAAGACCTGGTTTTGACAGTCTTTACCCTACGTGAAACTGCTTTGTGGAGGAGAATTTTTCGGCATTGCTGGACAGCGAAGTAGCGATTCAAGCACATCAGCTACTTTTTGAAATTTCTAATTTGTCTTTGTGTGCTAAAATATGTAATGACAAAATACAAAACCATAGCATTGTGCTCTACCTAAGGGTGTTGAATCTTGATTTATTTACACCCTGGATTATGCAAGATCCATAATATATCTTGTCCCTGAGCATGACAGGTCTCGAGCTACTGCCCTTCACATGCAGAACTTCTGTGCCATAAAGCTTACATGGGCAGAACTCCAACAAAGTTAAGATTATTGCTGAACTATGAATTGGAAGTGATGTGCAAGACAGCAGCACTTGGATAATATGAGGCACTATGTCGCTTCATACTTGATGGTTCTGACGAAGGCAATGGAATTCACACTCAACCTATATTTAAGCCCATATCTGAAATCGGTACGTCAGGAATACTTTGAAAGTTTTGAAAAGTAGTACTGCAGAAGGATGCAGATTATCAGTCGGACCGATCGTGTGAAGAATACAGAAGTACGGTAGAACTCCACTTATCCGGACTCTGGTTACCAGGATCGCCAATTATTCGGATCGGCTTGGCCTCTGGGGTGAATTTGTCAAGAATTCTACAAAATCACCTTGCGTTGAAATTACCGGTTATGGGATCGAGGACAGTAGAGTATTGTGGCTTCTAGAATTTTAAAATCAGGCGTGGTCGAAACATTTACACACAGGTACGCGCTGTAACAATAATAGCCGAACTTCAAACTGCGAAAGTAGCCAATTTTCAAAGAAAAAATCCAATTATCCGGATTTTCTGCATATCCGGATGGTCCGCCGTCCCAATTAATCCTGACAAGTGGAATTCTACTGTATTATTACAGGTCAAGGAGGAAAGTAATGTCCCACAGACAATAAAATGAAGAAGGATAACTGAATTGGCCACATCTTGTATAGGAACTGCCTTCTAACACGAGTTATTGAACGAAAGACAGAAGGGGAAGGAAAAAGAGGAAGGAAACGTAAGCAGCTACTGGATTAACCGAAGGAAAAGAAAAGATACTGGGAAGTGAAAGACGAGGCACTGGATCGCGTTCCGTGGATAACTCGCTTTGGAAGTGGTCAAGGACCTGTCGTAAGACAGCGTCATGATAATTGTGATAATGGTTAAGATGTCACTAAAACAAAGCATAGCGCTAACCATTCAGCTGTTAATGTTGAGAAAGGTAAATCGCTTTTAATTTACAGAACAAATTAAATATATTAAATGAGACTCGAACGGCTGGCAGGAGGCGATCCTCCAGTTTGAGCGTTGGGTTTAAATGATGACGGGGTTTTGGCCTCCACACTGTGCCAACAACATTTGTACTTCCGCCTTCTATACAATGGGTAGACTGTTAGTGGCAAAGTGGTCATGAATTGCCACCTAGTACCAAGGTTGAAAAAGAGGACCGCAGTAGCACAGTGGTTAAGTTGCTGTGCTAAAAATCGGAAGGTCGCTGGTCCGATCCCAGATGGTGTCATCGGAATTTTTCATTGATATAAAAACCTTCCGATCCCGATGCTCATTTCTCTAACAGAAATGAGCATCAGGAGCGTTTCCTGGGGGTAAAGGCGGCCGGTGCGTAAGGCTAACAACCTTACCACCATCCTGTGCCGTTGTCATGAAATATGGGAGCCTTAACTTCCTGGAACCCTCTGGGCCACTCCAGGCCTGTAACGGGACTGATTTACTTTACTTTTTTACCAAGGTTGAAAATGCGTGGAGGGACACATCTGCTCCCCATACGCCTTTATGTTACGGTGCTTAATTAAACCGACGCAAAATCCATTCCACGCATTTCAGGCTAACATTGATAGCTCGGTTTCAGATTTTAGGCCATGTACGTATATCAAACGTAAAGATGGAGTACTAGTATGTTAGGAGTATTACCTGGGTGAGACTGAGGTAAATCAGGAGAGTCTTCAGCACGAAGATGAAGCGATAACGATTGGAAACATGCAGCGGCACCACTACACTCGCCCGGTGTCGAGACCGTTTTAAAACATGATGATTTGCATGTTGTTTAATTATTCTACACTTTATTGAAGTCCGGTGAACGTGACGGCCTATTCGGCAAGTAATGAATGGCACAGCTAAAACTTGTTTCGCAGGAAACTGAAAGTGAATGACAGTGACAAACCTCTAATTGGTAAAGCGCGAGTTAAAGTAGGACGGGGATGAGGATTTATCCATTAACCCTCTGCTGAAATTCTACGTTCAGTATATCATGTTTAGTTAAATTAACTATACTTGCCCATCACTGACGAAACGTTGTTAATGGCTAGGATGGTCAAGAAATTACCAGACCCAAATTAATTATCATGCTCAGAAGAATAAAAAACTGTTCTTCCCTATCCTGGGCCTGTTGATTTGAGTCCAAATCTTAACACTTTGCATTACTGTATGCCACTTACTGTTCTCCATCACGTCCTTTCTGTTTGGATTTGCCGATCACAATTTTGTATAAAATGAATATTTCCTCGTGAATTGCTTACCTCTCTCAACAGCTAAAGTAGCTATTCTGGGGGGCGGGACAGTCGGATGTACTGTGTTCGATTCCCATCAGGCAGAGAAATTTTATTTGCAGTTGCGTTCTAAGTTGCTTTATGCTCCACTCAACCTTTATGAAATTCTTATGTTGGAGTCTTCAAACGGAGCCTGGAACATGGCATTAGCCATTAATTTGCAGTTACCAACGTTAGAAATGAATAGGCTACTCTGCTAGACTTTCCGGCAAATCTCAAACACAGGGGAATTTTCACCGTGACCCAAGCACTGATATAATAGTAGAAGAACTTGGCTAAACATATGAAGTTAAAAATCATTTTAAATGTGACTGCCTGCGTCAGCTATATTATACAGTAATACAATACAAATGATTTATTGGGCTATGGAATAGGAAGTTAGATCTTACTTTCATCTATTGCAGCCACAAACCTATGGCGCTGCAAGACTGAAGAGGTTGTTTGGGTTAGAATTCCGTTTAATAATGGCCGTACTGAGAAATGTACGGAACAAAGCCGGCCAGCATTTAAGACGCTTCTTTTATTCATGAATTCAGCGTCGCTTTGGACGGACAAGAGCAACCACGCCTGCAAGTGCTTGCAAACAGGCGCAACTGATATGCAAAGCAGAATCCATTAATCTACAGCTGCATCCAGCTGTTCTGCTTCGCTTTTGCTTCTATAAACAACAACACATTTAAACTTTAGTGCGATAAACTTTATTTTGCTTCAATTTCATCCTTAAAGCTGAGAGCAAGAAACTTGGCACTACCACGTTAACTCTCCGGAGATTGTGTTTACCAAAGCTTGTGCTATTGATTTCAAGACGTAATTGGTTTTCTTTACACAAGTAACAAAAATAAGCCTCCCTTTTCATAAAAGCCGCGAGCTACACACGGCACGAGAAACAATCATCTGATCGGGAAAAACAAGTGAAAAGTCATGGGAGACCATTGAAAAAAATCTGATTCGTTTTTGTAGACAAGACATCTCCGTTGTGTATTGATCTAATAACTGTGTGGCTCAATATAGTCGAAGATGTGTTAGACTGTGCTGTACCATCTCTATTAATTACTAGAAGAAATCTGATTTATTTTTGTTAATATTCTCTGCTACTTCTATTGTTTAATTACGCAAACTAGCCGAAAAGAAAATGGAATCTTAAATACACAGTATAATACAATATAATATAATATGATATAATATACGATACGATACGATACGATACCTTGTGATACGATGTGATGTGATGTGATATGATGTGATATGATAAGATATGATATGATGTGATATGATAAGATATGATATGATGTGATATGATATGATATGATATGATATAATATGATATAATATAATATAATATAATATAATATAATATAATATAATATAATATAATATAATATAATATAATATAATATAATATAATGGGAGTAATTCGTATGTTTTGTACGTTGTTTGGCTGTAAACAGGCTAGTGTGTAGGAATTACGACGTAAGACGAAGGCGCGCTTTTTCCGTAACTGTCACGTAGAATTTCGGATCTTTACATCGTCACTTTCTCTTTCACGTAAATTCGTACGTCACACCGAACACAGTCTGTCTGATTCTTAAGACCAATAACATTAACATATATCTATATCTCTGTATGTGGATTGTGTGGTAATTTAGTTCGGTTTTAAACGAAATGTCTTAAAACAGCGCACAAATTTGGAAATAAGATATATGAGATTTTTCGAAAATCCCTCCATTGGGAATCACGCTTTTCCATGCGCAAGGAAGGACAGATATTAACGGTGTTAATAAAAGCCTTTCGCAACTCACTTGCAAACCGCGCCCATAAACTCCGCGTTTTGCCGATATAAATACTTGTATTTTCCTTACGATTCTTCAAGAGAAAAACTATTGTTTTTATGTACAATATTCAACGATTGTTGTTTCGACAACAAGCAAACTTTCTACTCGGCGACATGAGGACTGAATCTTACGTGATATATTTGCAAATTGCACATTATAGACGTTGTAAATTTTAACTATAATATGTACATTTGGTAAGTTTAAGCACGGTAAAACTATTACATTGCTGTGTTAGCTCCCTGCTGATGGCAGTTCAGCCGTAACACGTAGCAGCTAATTAGGAGTGAAATACGTAATAGTGGAACTGTGTTTTGTTGGTACTGTATGGATTTGTAAATCATTTACAGTGCACGGAATGAGCATCGTGAAACTTGCGCGACGTACTCTTATTTTACTCTTCCTCTTCTTCTTCTTCATCATCATCATCATACGTCACAATTTAGGCCTTGATAGACCTGTATCGGCGTCGTCTAATGGTCTATTTAGAAGCCTTCCAAGCCGTCTTCGTACATTCGGTCTATAATTCAGCATTATTTTTGTCATCCTGTTGCTGTTCATTCTTGTTGCATGTCACAGGCAATTTGATTTGTGTCTTCTTAGTTTCTTTTCAACTGGTCCTACTTTCAGCTCTTCCAAAATTTCCTAATTCCGTTTGTGGTCAAACAGTGTGCGTCTCGCTGTTCTTCTGAAAAATATTCATCTCGATTGATGTCAATCGATTTTTATCATTTTATCTGGGGTTCCAAACTACGTCGAAAGGAGCTTCAGCCCAGCAGTATTGATCTCGGTTTATCGAAACCTTAGCCCAAATATTAACGACTCTTTGAAACGTTAGCCCATATATAAACGACTATTTGAAACGTTAGCCCATACATAAATGACTATTTGAAATGTTAGCCCATATATAAACGACTATTTGAAACGTTAGCCCATACATAAATGACTATTTGAAACGTTAGCCCATATATAAATGACTATTTGAAACGTTAGCCCATATATAAATGACTATTTGAAACGTTAGCCCATATATAAACTACTATTGGAAACGTTAGCCCATATATAAACTACTATTTGAAACGTTAGCTCATATATAAACGACTCTTTGAAACCTTAGCCCATATATAAATGACTATTTGAAACGTTAGCCCATATATAAACGACTATTTGAAAACTTAGCCCATATATAAATGACTATTTGAAACGTTAGCCCATATATAAATGACTATTTGAAAACTTAGCCCATATATATAAATGACTATTTGAAACGTTAGCCCATATATAAATGACTATTTGAAAACTTAGCCCATATATAAATGACTATTTGAAACGTTAGCCCATATATAAATGACTATTTGAAACGTTAGCCCACATATAAATGACTATTTGAAAACTTAGCCCATATATAAATGACTATTTGAAACGTTAGCCCATATATAAATGACTATTTGAAAACTTAGCCCATATATAAATGACTATTTGAAACGTTAGCCCATATATAAACGACTATTTTCTCTTACTTACGGTACTAATGATAAGTGTAATTCGCAGACAATGAAAAGTTACAAGTACAGTGTCAAAGTTGTTTTACTTTATGCCACTTTATGTTACAAACAACGACGTATGGCGCCAAAAATTACAATTCCGTGGCTCGAGCTGTAGGAATGGACCCACATTCAGTAATTTGAAAACTGTTCTTTTTCCCTTCAATTTTATCTCCCTTGAAAGCAACACCTACTAACTCTTTTATAAAACGGGCACAAAAGATTCGACGATTGAATATGAATGAGCTGCATTTAATTTGCCGGTTACATTCTGCTTGATTACCACGATTTTCTGAGACTTTCTTGCTTTGCGGGTGATTTTCATTTAGACAGTAGAAAAAGTCGGTCTGAGCGAGGAGGTCAGGTGACTAAGGTGGGTGCTTATTCATCACGTCTTGATTCGCCAGAAGCGATTCACCGTCATGACAGAAGGAGCAACGGCATTTTCATGCAAATGGAACAAACTGCCTTTCTTTCGAAATTGCTGCCTGTCTCGCTCAGCGTCTGTTCACATTGGACTGTTTCGGGCGGAATGGACACACCGCATAAGACGGATTATTTTTATTAAGTAGAGCATGGTTAATTCTACAAAGTCTCCAGCCTCAGGCGCAGGTAATTTTAGCGGGCCTAGGCTGATGTCGCAAGTCGTGATAGTGTGCGAAATGGTGTGCGCGTAGATCGGCGTGTTTCTGCATTCAGAAGGATGGATGTGCCAATATTGGTGTGCTAACATAGTGTCTGTATCATATGATCGAGGTAGGAGGGTCGCAAGTTTTTGTGAAAATCAGCTGAAGATTGTTATGAAAAATGACAGGGGCTTTGTGGATGTAATCTTACTATAGCAGCCTAAGGTGCCATTATTCTTCTGCTTACGTAGGAGCAGGAGTCATGCGACTGAGGTAGGAGGACTTCAAGCGTTGGGAGATTTGCACTGAAGGTTGTTATGCAAAATGGCGGAGACTTTGTGGATGTAATCCTGCTATAGACATAATGCCATCGGATTTCCGCCCATGGGCTGACTTCTTTTCATTGCACGTGGCTGAGTAGCGAAAAACAGCATGCGCATTTAAGAAAAAGAAACAGTTATTACGTGTTTTTAACTAAGGAAGAACACTGTGTCATGCTTTCTGTACACACGTCCGGCGGCCATCTTGCTGACAAAGCTCTATACTCTCTTTTCTACCCCAAGCAACCATTTTGTGTTACCTGAAGCTAACTCAGGAAATTATTCAATGCACAGTTTTTTTTTAATTTTTCTTCTCGGCTAGCGGTACTGACCTATGACTTGGCTTAAAGCGATCCGTGTACCGGGTATTTACTGGTGTTCTGCGGTGTTTATTTGATACGTTATAACGAATTTCTTCTGTTGTGTTTCCAGCAACACCACACAAGTATTTAATGTGGGCTCTTCAAGAGTTCATAGCCTTCCCATATTCCTTGGTGTGTATTACCTCGAGGTCTAGTGGGGGATCATCTTTTTTTGTGTCTGTATTATGTTTGTTTGTGTGTTCCGACAGAGACATGTGAGTAATTCATTATTTTTCTTCTGATTCATTTTATAATAAATTATTTACTATTTATTCAATTCTTGGTTATTATTTAACTTTCTTTGTTAGATTCCTGCACTAGCCCTTCCACGTATTCTTTGTTTAGATTGGGAAAATCTTTTGGCGTAAATTGCATACTTTTGACGTACAGACATGTGGAGTTCATCTCAACACAAAAAGGAGAGGAACAATTCCTGTGCATAATACCTAAGAGGAGAGCAATGATTCATGATGAATTCAGTTCCTTATAACCGGACTTCCTAGACGCAAAAATCAGTAAGTATTTGCGGACGACTTACGCAAAGTTCAGCGTTTTGACTCTCTTGGATATGCTGGTACATAAATTATCAGGGGTAAAGGTAAATTTAAAGTGATTCCGTAACAGGCCCGGTGTGGCCCAGAGGGTGGGTAGAGGTATAGCTCTACTCCTCCATGACCGCAGCACTAGAAGAGGGTGAGTGGTCAGCAGCACGCCCCGGCCGCACTTCACCCCCGGGAAAGAACCGGTACCCATTTTGCAGGAGGTTGGGTGCGCCCCAGGGCCGGTCTGGACGGGCGGAAAATCTCGTCCCCACCGGGACTCGATCCCGGACTCTCCAGCCCATAGTCAGTCGCTATACCGACTGAGCTACCCGGCCCACAAATAATCAGGGGCAAGTACGATTAATTTACCAGTGAGTCATCAGTACTGGCATGCAGTGCGAAAAAATATTCTCATCCGATAATCCGGAACGGTTGTGCCGCACGTCTTCCCGTCGGTTGTGAGCCATACCGCGGCGCTACATAATACGGGTACAACGAAGGATGAATTCTGTCAATGGGGTCCGTTCCTTTCTATGTGCTGCAGGTCGCATGTACCCCAAATCCGCTTCAGCAAACCGTCCAGCACCTGTAGATAGCGTTCACCGAACAACATCTTCATTCAGGCACAAATTATTTGCTGATCTGTCAAACTTCATACAACAGAAGTCTTCTTGAGAGGCTAACACGTTCTGTTAGTAGAAAAATTCCCTGTAATTTATGGAACCCGAGGGTTAGTTTCGTCATTCGCAAGTGCCCGCCTCCTGTACCTATCCTGAGCCGGATCAATCCAGTCCATGCCCCCATTTCACTTCTTGAAAATCCAGTTTAATATTATACTTCCCTCTATGCCCAGGTCTTGCAAGTATTTCCCTTACCTCAGATTCCCCCACCAAAACCCTGTTTGCACCTGTCCTCACACCCATACGTGCTACACGTCCCTCCCATCTCATTATTCTTGCCTTAATCACCTGAATAATATTCGGCGAGGAATACACAATATAAAGCTCCTAATAACGTAGTTTTCTTCACTCTCTTATTACCCTGTCCTTTTAGGTTCAAATATCCTCCCCAGCATCCTAGCATCAAACTCCCTCAGCCTACGTTCTTCCCCCTACGTGAAAGACCAAGTTTCACACCCATTTAAAAAACAGGCAAATTTATAGTTCTCTGTAGTTCCACGAATTTGGAATGTTCCTGTAGTTGTTTCCCGAAATTTAAATCAAAATTTAGTGTTTGCTCGCCACGTAGGACTCCTGTGGATGAATCGAAATTAGAACTTTGTTTGCACTGATCCCTGGCTATCATAACATAAACTAACTGAAAGCAGCTATAACCGGTTTATGCGCCAAAACAAACTTGCTGAAAGCACATATTTCGAAACTATTTTCGACATCATATCACTGTTATAAATATCTCTACTAAACATATGCCCTTCCATATACTAAACAAGATGGCGTTTTCCCTGCATTCGACAAGAAGGCATACAAAAGAGTGAAAGTAATGGCTACATTCATTCCTAAACTGTGCACTAGATGCACGTGAATATTCACGCCCCCTTCTGCTTTACCACCCCTCCCCTCCGAAAAGAGCCCCAATATTGATTAAGTAGGATACTGGGTGGGCTACAAACTCGGGCAGGAAGTTTCAGGGGAAAAAGAATTTGCTTACACTGCGGGGACTTGAACCCCGACTCCTCCAGCCTGTAGTCTTGTTACCATATCAATTACGCTACCGCACCTCCCCGGCGTTCGTTATAAATTGCTGAAGCCCTTCTCACATTTCTGTGCTGCAGGTTCCTGAGCTGCTGCAGCTTGCGGCAATTACCCGGCTTGATTCTGACTGGCGATCGGTCCTTGTGAACTGCAGTCTGTCAGAGCGAACAGAGTGGCATTAATCAGTCCCAAACAAAGCACAATGCTGTCTCTCCAAATCGATACTTATTAACAACAATGGTGAGGTAAAGGTGAAAGGTCTAGGGCGTACGTCTGCAGCTGGGAACGCGGGTTCGAATCCCGCTGAGGGCATAGATGTTCGTATCTTGTGTTTGTTTTACAGGTAGCACCCTTTGCGACGAGCTGTTCTCTCATTCACAATAGATTTAGCGTGTGTGTGTGTGTGTGTGTGTGTGGTGTGTGTGTGTGTGGTGTGTGTGTGTGTATGTGTGGTGTGTGTGTGTGTGTGGTGTGTGTGTGTGTGGTGTGTGTGGTGTGTGTTTATGTGTGTGGTGTGTGTGTGGTGTGTGTGTGTG
>Ga0131853_10025845_pt1 | contig 10572 bp, 3 predicted proteins | sample TergutLab28metaG_FD_92764 | JGI IMG/M metagenome (GOLD analysis project Ga0131853, IMG submission 92764) | Labiotermes labralis P1 segment gut microbial communities from Petit-Saut dam, French Guiana - Lab288 P1 (version 2) (version 2) | ecosystem: Host-associated > Arthropoda: Insects >... | reverse complement strand
GAGGATGTCTGTCATTTATGTGTTTACTGTTCCATTATCGTTGTAAGGGGTCAAGCGATGGTGTTCTGGAGAGGTTGTTTACACCCCTATCCGAAGCTTTCAAGGGACGCTGGGTATCTTAGTAGTTTAGTGCGCCAGGAGTTAAAACCCAAAACAGAAGAGAACAAGAGAGAAGTTTTATTTCGTAGGCGAACATCAAGGTGAAATATTCGGCAGTCATCTTGAATTGCGGGTCGCGTGGGAGGACTAGGTCAACTTCCATCCATTAAGAAACTTCGCAGAACTGCAGTTTGCAAAGACGAATTGCCTGAGCAAGGAAAAGGAGGGGAAAAAAAAAATATCCGGAGAGGGTTCATTCAAACTTCCATTGATGCTTTCACGAGACCTGGAAACTACAGGTTTCACAGACCCGTACCTCACTGGTCTTGGAAGGTACAGTACCTTATTTCTAAACCTATCCTTCTCCGGCTGTCACCACATGTGGAAGTTCATTTGTTCAATTATCTGTCAACCGACTTCATGGAGTTAAAATGGACAGGAAATTCTCCGCTTTCCGGTCACAAGATCACGCCAGTGAACCCTTACCCAAGCCACCTGAATCCAGACCACACCTTCGTGTCTTTTTTTTTAATAATAACCCTGTTATTATTATCCTCCCATCTACTCACGGGTCTCCCTAGTTGTTTCTTTCCACCAAGGTTTCTGACATTTTATAAGTTTCTCGTTTCCCACTTGCTTATCTTATCCTCCTTTAGCTGATCACAGTAAGAATGTAAGTTGTTGTGCTACACACTACACATGTTCTGCTTTACCTCTAGAAATGTCTTGCATCCGGCTGACAAAGACTGTGTCTGTTGATGTAGATATCTGTCTGTTGCGTTGTTTCGAAAAGTAGCTTTAGATAGTTCTAAAGCCCTTTATTTGGTTATTTTACGACGTTCTCGTGCCTGCTCGGTTTATACAGCTGAAGAAAGATGTGATAATGAATATCTGACGCGGAAGGAATTGACCATGGCCTGTTTGAAGACACGCCGATCCCAGTGGCTGCGCGGTCTAAGTCGCGGGTCTGCTGTCCCTCGGTTGCTTGGATTGCGCGTTCAAATCACGCCGGGGGAATGGATGTCTCTTGTGAGTGTCATGTGTTGTCAGGTAGAGGTCTCTGCGTATGGCTGATCTCTCGTCCAGAGGAGTCGTACCGAGTGTGGTATGTCTGTGTGTGATCGAGGAACCTCATAGAGGAGGTCTAAGCCCACTAGGGCTGCCGAGCCCTAAGAAAGAAAATTGATATACAATCCCAACACTTTACTGAGAGGAATCATGACAAATTAATTGAAGGCAGTTCCGGTATTCGGATCACAAGCGTTGCCGCTTACTTACCTGGTTTCGTATTTTCCTCTCACCTCAACGAATAACCTTTTACCTGACTATCACGTGTGGAAGTGTAAGGGGGCGTGAAGGTAAAGCTGCAGCACGATGGACTAGCGCCTTGAACCGGTAAGAAATTTGGCATGTCATGATAAATCGGTTAATGGTTAATGGTTAATAATCAAACGAAGCCAAGAAACACGTTCGATGGCAGATGACAGTAAGATACCGAGTTGTGAAACTTAAATGCCTTGTAATATGACGCTCAGTCCGGTTTGACAGACAGTCTATATCCCGGAAAGCTGACTGCGCAGAATGTTTGCGCCCGTTGAATTTTGTAAATCGTTTGGCTCTATCCTGTCACCGAAAGTGACAATATCGATACTCAAATCGCTCGGCTGCCGTAGCGATGACGATCTCCGAGTTTGCAGTAGGTCGAAAACGTGGACTGCGTTTCGTCAGCAAATTTTGTACAGATTTTCGCTGTTGCGGATTGTTACACCGCGCGGTTTGGTGCTTGGCTACCGACGCTTCCAGGCGACGTATCGGCACCATCTGCAAAGGGGCAAGTAGTCCACCGCTTGCCTGCGTGACGGTTGAAAATGGGATCAATACATTGTGTCGAAACGTCGGTGGCCAAGTATCAAGCTGCGCTGTGTAACATCTCAGAAAAACGAAGACCTCGTCTACACCGCGGCAGAAGACGAAATTTTCGTACAACTTGTGAAAAAACACGTTCTCTGTAACACTTACACTGTACAGTAATGAACACTGAGGTTACATACAGGGCTTAGAGTATTTCTTTGACAGAGCAACTATCAGCTTCTCAAGACGAACGCCGTGTCCAGATGTAGTCATATTCTGGGACGTATGAAATTGTAGGAAACAGTCAGAAGCGATTAAAACATAGGCATTTGTCCATGTTATGTGACATGTATCTTTGTGCATACGTTGGACTTTGGGATTGACTGTACCGAAACACGGCCCAATATTTGAACGCCTCCAATGTTTGACATCTTTTCTTCAAGAAGCTTGTATTGTGTACCTGTCTTGGTGATCACGCCCTCAAACAACAGAAGTGCACTACGAATACGCCGATCGCATGATGATGTACAACGTCAAGTTCGCCATCTTATTTTTTTTTTCTTTTTCTGTTCTTGAAAACAACTGAACAAGAAATTCTGGAAAGGACTCTCGAACTGTATTGTACTCGCCTGAATTGTCACTGTGACCTACAAACCGATTTTCCTCTGAATGTTTCCATATTCCTGGCGATACTAGCAGAACTTAACATGTATTAATATAAATATACAATGATGTGTCAGTCAAACGCAACAAAACTTTATTATGTTTATTATTGTACTAGTGCAACATGTTTCGATTCTTATAGAATCATTTTCAGGCCCCTCTAAAAAAATAGATCCTTACTTAAAATGTTTAAAAATGTGCTGTGGGATCCCAAACGCTTACATTCTTGTAATATGTTTTCTTTTGGGTAATTTCCCGGCGTCTGAGTTCTAATAGCCGACGTTTCGGAACCCTCTATCAGTTCCATCTTCATAGGCAGGTGCATGAAGTACTACACTCGGATACCACATCACCAACAGACAATCCCGCTACATAACACCAGCACGCCTCAAGTCAGCCTACACAAAGCAACAAATAGTCGCAAGCTCCTGAAGTTGGACGTATTAACGTCTGAAACAAATCAAGTGTCATCTAGTTGGTCAACCTTTATTCAAATATCAAGATGATGCACGGTCCAATACGCATAAGATAATAAAGTTTTGTTGTGTTTGACTGACACATCATTGTGTATTTATATATGTGTTAAACACTTCGGGGATGGCAAACATTAAATTACATCTATTAAACTTCACGTTGCAATCCATAAGATATAAATAACCAACAAATGCACTTCAATGCTCATGATGGATTTTATTCACAGTGCTCTTACCAACATGTTTCGCCGCTATTACGATCATCTTCAGGGTGATATTACAAGAAATAAAAAATACGAATGTGCTTAGCTGTGTCACCATCACTCCATAATAATCAAAATTATAATTTCTGTTAAAATTATATAAATAATATAAATATAGGTTAAAAACGGGTAATTATTAAAATCTTGGGAATTATAATTTTTTTAGTGCGTACGGAATGATGCTTGATGCAGTAATGTAGTGAGTTTTAATCCAGCGTATAGGTGATGTGTAGATGGTGTGGTAATTACCAAGAGTTTAATAATTACCCGTTTCTAACCTATATTTATATTACATACATAATTGTAACTGAAATTATAAATTTGTTATGGAGTGATGGTGACACAGCTAAAAAAAATTTGTACCTTTGTATTTTTGTATTAATAACATCACCCTGAAGATGGCCTTGTTAGCGGCCGAAACATGGTGACAGAAATGCATTATAAACATTGAAGTGCATTTGGTTGGCTATTTGTATATTATGGACCTGATTATTGCACGGCAGATGGTACGTACTACAACAATTCACGTTTCAAATTTTTCATTATTTTACAAATCAACTGATCTGTATGTGGTGCAAATTTCCCACTATTCTGAGTTCAGAGACCCCCTTATGTCCTTCTCGACCTGTCACTTCCCTCTCCAGCAAGCTATTCATTCCGATGACATGAATCTTAGTAAAGGAAAGTGGATGGCTGAAACAGTAGAGGGTGTTGCAGGGGGCTAAAATAGTCGGCTGAGAGGGACGCCTCGAGCTCCCAACCGTCCCATTTTTTTTCCTGGGTTTCGCATAGCAGGAATTAAGGCAGGGTTTCTCACACCAAGGGCTGGACCAAGAATAATCTTAAATGCTCTCTCTCTCTTTAATATTGTGCTATACGTCTGGGGCGATCTGCTGGGAATTGGAGTAATTGCTGCTGCAATTTGGGTCTCGAGGTCAATGCCAATTGTGATTTTGGGCCGTGGACAGAAGTTCGACAGTCGTCGGTCTGTGGATTCCTGAAAATTGTCAGTTATGACCTCATGCCCGTCGAGATGTTGCCGCTATATTGGTATGTTTTATGCCTAATCTTCCCCTCGTTCGTAACTAGCTCTACCGTGTCTTGTGCTCCTAGTTGCACGCTCCGTCTGACCTGACCGGCGGGAGGTCACCTTCTGTTTGTACTAATTCCCTAATAATACTAGTATGTCAGCCGTGCGAATATCAGGGAGTTTCATTTTTGTGCAAGATAAAAAAGCAACAATCTATATATCTGTTAATTTTCTATTACAATAACTGACCTTAGTTAGACGTTTGAGCTAGGATTAAATATAGAGATGATAAACATTCCTACATATTTTATATTACGCATTGTTTTGTATGTTGAAAGTTAGGTGCATGGCGATGGAACGAAATTTCGAGGTTGTGTCTGATGGACTGCAGGGCTCGGATTCGAATATCCGCGTGCAGATCAGCTGTACATACTGAGATGTACAGTTATCCTCAGGTGTTCCATTAGAATAGAAACGTTATAGCGATCCCTATACAGGTCTGTACAGGCCCTGAGGACTGTAGTAGGTTGAGGGTCCCAGAATTGCTAGACATTCGGCACATGAAGGTGGCAAGATTGTCAGCCCTACGCACCGGCCGCATTTACCCTTCAGGAGATACTCCTGGTATCCAGTTTTGTTAGAAGCGGAGTCGACCCCAGGGCCAACGTGCGGGGTGCCATTAGAATACCTAAGTCACTTTACGGTACACACGACCTACGTTTACCCCTGATAGCAACGATTCGGCACTACTTAATATGTACGATCGTACAATAAATGGCTAAGCAGTGGTTCGTGGCATGGTGGAATAGTTTTTCAGTTTACTTTGATATGCGTGATCTCTGCCGTCAGTTTTAAATTCGCCCGGAGAGCCGGCTGGTCTGGACAGAACTTGCTGCAGCGGTGACACAGTTTGGAGGTCTGTGGGTGGAGCCCCAGGCCTGTCATTCCTCCCACACACTGCTCGCCAGCCCGGCGCCACTCACATAGTTTGAGCGTATTAACCTATCTTCTTTCAGCAAAGTTTTGTCAGCAGTTTGTATCCAAAACAGATTTCATGGTTTTGTGTGTTCTGATTGGGCCATACTCTGTCTTAGAAATACCATCACGTGTTGAACTGCATCCACTTCAAGGATAAAAACTGATGGTAGTTTTTTAAGTGTGTGTTTCAAAATCAGAATCATGTCGGTTCGGTCCCAAACGCGAACGTCATCTCTTTACAGCAACAGCTGGACAGAATTTTATATTTGTAGTTCCGTGCATCGTAATTCTAGGTTGAAGAAATCCAACAAGATGCAGCAGTATGCAGATATTTATTTACTGCTAAATTACTCTACATGTTTCGGGCGTCCATCGCGCCCATCATCAGGGGTACATAAAACTGTAGTTGCAGCCTCTGGTACAGATCATACTATGTGGGGAGCAAGTTTCCTCAAACGTGACCACGTGGTCACCTGATGATGGGCGCGATGGACGCCCGAAACATACAGAGTAATTTAGCAGTAAATAAATATATGCATACTGTCGCATCTTGTTGTATTTCTTCAACCTAGCTGGATACAAATCGACTGTATACAGCCTACCGAGACAGAAAGAAACTTTGATGTAAATCGGGTGAAAAGTAAAGATAATCAGACAAAAATATTCAAGTTTTCTGGGACATTGCGCCTTGTTGATTGTCAAGTAGCTCCGGAGATTCCGAAGGATCGTAGTACCTTGATTCTTGGGGTCAAACAAGGCCGGCCAAAGGACTTGAATCTTAGCAGCACCGCTATAAGAATTTTATACATTTCGGTGTTGATACGCCTTATGGTTAGACAATATGCCGACGTTTCGGGACAGTCCTCAGCTTCGTATCAAGCAGACCGCGCGAAGGACGTGCGGATTCGCGATGGAAACATTGGAACGTCGCTGTCACCATTACGAGTTCATGCTGTTTTGCTCGACATAGCTACGGACGGTTTCGCTTGATAAATTCAAAGTTTTTGCCTGATGTAACAGAAAATTCGCGGTAACTGCAAAGATAACATGGCCTGAGTACGAAAGGAACGAGCTCTCTAAACCTTGATATGGACAGGTTTTACCAGCATTTCATCAAGTCGACAGGTTACCAAAGCAAGAACGAAATGCTGCCAAATATAATACATATGGGACATGAGAAATGAGCATAAAATTTCGTTTGGGAAGTCTGAAAGGAAATGACTGTTTTATGCGTACGTGTTTGGCTCTAGTAAAAGGAAACGAATGACACCGAGAATGAAGTTTGAGGCCGAAAAGCTATGAAGCGAATGGTAACATACATCACGAGCAGTCTGTTGCAGAAAGCCTAACGAACTCTATCGGGCGAGTAATTTTTGAGAAGCTTGTGATCTATCACCTGCCCAATAAATTCCCAGTATTTTATGGGACCATATTCACGAGACCCAGTCATTAGTCCTTATACTGAACCGGACGAATCCATTCCACACCCTCATTCCAATTATATGAGATATATTTTAATATTACTCACCCTGCTTTGCCCAGGTCTTCCAAGCCGTTCTTTCCTCTTGGTTTCCCCACCAAAATACTCTATGCATTTATTTTGTCGTATAGGCGTTTTACATGCCCCGCCGATTTCATTTTCCTCGACTTATTCTGCCTAATAGACCTAAGTAGTACAAGTACAAACTATGAAGCTATTCGTTATGTATTTTTCTTCAGCCTTATGTTATTTCTTCTCTTTTAGGTGCAGATAATTATCTCAGCATCCCAGTCTCCCTCTTCGGTCTACGTCTTCCTTCAGTGTGAGAGACAAAGTTTCACATCCATACAAAACAACGGTCACTAGTGTAGTATGGTATACAAATATCTGTACACTTTTTAATTAGCAAATGAGAAGACAAAAATTCGAAATAATTTTCTGGCAGATATTCCTTGAATTTAGTCTACTGCTAAGCTGGTTCTTCGTGAATCCAATTTCCATTCGTTAGTATGGTTCACATATATTTGAACGTTGACACATTTTCAAACGATTTATGATCTAATTTTATACTGTGGTTGTGTCAGCATTTACTTCTTGACAGTCTTCCCAGCTAGTGACTCATAATGTTTCCATACATTTCTGTACATTATTTATGGTTTCATCCAATAAAACGTCACCATCGGCATAAACCACAAGCTGATGTGTCCTCTTAAATTTCTGTCCCTTCTGGCTTTCTTTGACATTCTTAACGACATATTCGAAATCGAAGTTGGGAAAGCATGGCGAAAAGGCATTCTTTTTTTTTTTACAGCATTCTGAGTAGGAACTGTGTGAGAAAAATGTTTGCCTATCCGGACTTGATTAGTTTGCTTTACTTTTCCGTGAACTTAACCTGTTTTCGTGGGCATACAAGAATCAATAATAGTATGATACAAACTTCCTTCCTAGCGGAGTCATAGAGTAGGCTTTCTTGAAGACTTATTAACAGGGGGCTTAAGAAAGTGTAAATTATTCAATTGAGGTTTATTGTGATTCTTGTAATTTCCTCTAGGACCATGCAATAGGTCACTGTTGCTTCCGCCACAGGCGTCTGAATTTATTGTTCACAGACTTCTGTCGTTTGCTGGTGTAAAATTATACAACAAACAACGATTAAATTTTTTTTTTATGTTTTGCTGACCGTATATCTCAGTATAATCTTAGTAACTAACCAACTTAATGCACAAATTCTTGTTTCATAGTAAGTTTATTATAAAACAAGATTTTGTGCATTAAGTTGGTTAATTTCTAAGAAGAACTATTATAATTGTTGTTTGAAAAGTGTCGTTAAATAACCTAACCATCGTTGGGTGACCTGTAGGATGATGGAGAGAGAGAGAGAGAGAGAGATAGAATGATCTCGAAGAAGATGAACACGTCGATTTGCAACAGGAACAAATCTGATGACTTGGATTCGTAATTCCGACATTCCCAAAATTTTGATGATTGCCGTTACAAGGCATTTAACCCAACTAAAAACACGGATGGCTCTTGTCATAATCTCAGTATTTGTTTTGTCATTATTTCAACATCAGCTTCTAATTTGTGCGCACTGTTTATATATTTTATATGACTTGTGAGCATCGATGTACAGAACAACCGAAACGTCGGTCATAAATATTAATAAGTGAGGTCATACAAGGTCACTGGTAACCACAATATAACTTGTAGGAAAAAACTACTTGTTCCTTATACTTAGGGTAATAAATTATGTGAATTTACAGAATACGTCATTAATCATAGCCCAGCTTAACGTAATTTAAAGGAAGTAATTACGTTTTCTAGTTCTTCATACTTCTTCCTTAACTTCTTAACTCTGTGTTTACAAAGTTTCAACATTCTTGTTTTTGTGTGTTTCCTTTTACGCCCCATCTTACTTCATTGACGCAGGAGAGTAATTTATGGAACATTGTAGAAACTGTGAGAGAAAGAAGAACCAAGCCTGCTTCACAATTCGTGTACGCGCACTATGTAAACCAGGGGCCTCCGAGCGGAGGGGACATCATCCCATGGCAAGGCGTAAGCCGTCACAACTTGTGACAGCCAACAGCATTCACATATAAATGTTACGCCCACTTCTTTATCTGGTGACCGCTGCGAAGCGGTGGTGGCCTGCGGTTAGGTTATGACCTGTAGGGTCATGTAACCTCTTAACCTCATCAGCGGTACGAGGGAGAGACCAACCACTAGATACCTACAAACATCCCGACCAGAATAGGTGTCTTGTCTGGTTATGGGATTGGATTTTGTATTCTCATTTTAAGACCGTTGTGTTCTTTATTGCTATTTGCCTATACAGTAAAGTTATCTTGGTGGTCACTCCCATGAACTCACAAGAATTTTCAAACTATGAACGGTGCAAGGGCGCACTGTGACGTCTGGGATCTTCACCCGAGCCCCTTGTTTATCGAGCAGGGAACTTGGCACACCAGCACGAAATTTCGCTGGCTCTACGTGTTTTTGTTATGCCGTCTATATTCTAGAGAGCTGAAAATTAGGATGTACAAAACAAGAATTTTGCCATTCATTTTCTTCGGACCCGGAGTGGGGCATTCGGTATAGTGACTAGGTTACGGACTGGACGTTCGGGGACTCGAAGCCAGGTACGTGTAGTTGATTTTTCTCTTCTCCAAAACGTCCCGAACGACTGTCGGGGTTCAGCAGGCTTCCTACTGAATGGACACCAGGGGTTATTTCCCGGGAGTAGTTCGACCAGGGCGTGAAGTCAGCCACCAGCCTTAATGTAGTGCCGAGGTTTAGAACGAGTGGAGCTATACTATTTTGATGGTATTCATCCGGTTGTGCTGTGATAAATCGGTGTTCATATATATTTTACCTTCAAAGGCAGCTGTTTATTACATTCAATAGTGCCATATGTTTCGGTCTGTGCTACCATCTTCAGGCTTGTATGCGTTATTTCAAAACTAAGTGGAATGCATTGAAAATATACTCTAATTGGCGAGATCTCTAAAATTTTACTGTTACCTGAACATTTAGGTATTACCTATGATTTTACCAATAAAAGTCATACATGATAGAATAGGTAGGCCTAATACTGCAGTGTTGCAGTAATTGTAAAGTGTACGAGATATCGCAAATTACAATATATTTCTAATGCATTTCATTTGGCTCTAAATTACGTACACTCATGCCTGAAAATTGTCGTATAGACCGAAACACGAGGCATTGTTGAATATAATAAATTGTTGTGTTTGACGGTAAAATAGAGAGGGGGTGGACAAAATAGTGGAAACAATAGACAATATAAAAAATAAAATTCTTTTTGTTGGCTGCACTGAAGGAACATTAATTGTATCTTTCGTTATTCTTTTGACTGTTTGTGCTGTGTATTGGCAGTGTCAAAGCATTACAGATTGTGTTTAGTAACAGTTCGTATGAAAGTACTGCAAAGTGGGATAGTTGTCAGGAATAGTGATCGAAAACCAAAACCAAGTGAAAGGGATCGCCATACATTGAAGAGAACTGTGTCCAAAAATCGTATAAATACTGCGGCAAAGGTGACAGCAGAACTCAGGATTCATCTTCAAGACCCCGTTTCCACAAAGACAGTCCGACGAGAGCTTCATAAATCCGACATCCACGGTACACCCGCAATTGCTAAATCTTTGATTGCTGAAAACAACACTGAACGGCGAAAAAGACAGTATGATGATTATGACAGCTGGACGTCTGGTG